>Ga0207772_100165_pt1 | contig 60853 bp, 64 predicted proteins | sample A23M3SouthBayCA_2_FD_187750 | JGI IMG/M metagenome (GOLD analysis project Ga0207772, IMG submission 187750) | Aerobic enrichment media microbial communities from Eden Landing Ponds, California, USA - A23 M3 (2) (SPAdes) | ecosystem: Environmental > Aquatic > Marine > Unclassified | place...
GCCGCCGCGGTATCGGCGGCGGCGGTCCCGTCCTCACGTCCTTCGCGCTCGCGTTTCTCGGCTCCCGCGGCCCGCCCTGAGATTCCCCACTCCGGAGTTGACCGACCGTTCCTTCCCATCTAAAACTCCCGATTCCCCTTCGACTGACACCCGTCACGTCCGGCAGTTTCACTTTCACTCTACTGTTAACGAGGCTTTATACCCCCGGACGCACAAGCCACGTCCATGTCCGCAAGCGAGGACCTCGAAGAGCTGCCGGGCGTCGGTCCGGCGACAGCAGAGAAACTCAAAGAGAACGGTTTCGACTCCTACCAGGGCATCGCCGTCGCCTCCCCCGGCGAGCTGTCCAACACGGCCGACATCGGCGAGTCGTCGGCCGCCGACATCATCAACGCCGCCCGCGAGGCCGCCGACATCGGCGGCTTCGAGACCGGCTCGACGGTGCTGGAGCGCCGCGAGCAGATCGGCAAGCTCTCCTGGGGCGTCGACGAGATCGACGACCTCCTCGGCGGCGGCGTCGAGACCCAGTCCATCACCGAGGTGTACGGCGAGTTCGGGGCCGGCAAGTCCCAGGTGACCCACCAGCTCGCCGTCAACGTCCAGCTCCCCGCCGAGCACGGCGGGCTGGAGGGAAGCGCCATCTTCGTCGACTCCGAAGACACGTTCCGCCCCGAGCGGATCGAACAGATGGTCGAGGGGCTCGAAGACGAGGTCCTCGCCGACACGATGGTCCTCCACGGGGTCGTCGAGGAGGAGGACGACGCCGACCCGACGGACGAGACGCTGCTCGCCGCGCTCGTCGACTCCGTGCTGGAGAAGATTCACGTCGCGAAGGCGTTCAACTCCAACCACCAGATTCTGCTGGCCGAGAAGGCCCAGGAGATTGCCAGCGAGAGCCAGGACGAGGAGTTCCCCGTCCGCCTGCTCGCCGTCGACTCGCTGACGGCCCACTTCCGCGCCGAGTACGTCGGCCGCGGCGAACTGGCCGAACGCCAGCAGAAGCTCAACAAGCACCTCCACGACCTGATGCGCGTCGGCGACCTCAACAACACCGCCGTCGTCGTCACGAACCAGGTCGCCTCGAACCCCGACTCCTTCTTCGGCGACCCGACTCAGCCGATCGGCGGGAACATCCTCGGCCACACCTCGACGTTCCGCATCTACCTCCGCAAGTCCAAGGGCAACAAGCGCATCGTCAAGCTGGTCGACGCGCCGAACCTCCCGGACGGCGAGGGCGTCATGCGCGTCGAGGGCGAGGGCCTGATGGACGAGTAACCGCCTCACCCCCACCGGACGCTTTTAGCGGTCTCGGACCCTAGTAGCACCCGTGACTGACGATCTCCCGGTCCGAACGCGCCTCGCAGAGGCGGTTTTCGACGAACATCCCGACCAGATCGCAGTCATCGACACCGACGGCGTCATTCAGGCGACGAACCGCGCCTGGGAGACGTTCGGCCTCGAAAACGGCGCACAGGTCGGGTCCGACATGGTCGGCGAGAACTACCTCGCGGCCTGTCGGGCCGGCGACGACGACCTCGGGACCAGGGCCGCAGACGGCATCGAGGCCGTGATCGAGGGCGAGCAGTCGACGTTCTCCCTCGAGTATCCCTGTCACGCTCCGGAGGAGAAACGCTGGTTCACGATGCGAGCCAGGCAGTTCGAGTTCGACGGCGACCCGCTGGTGCTCGTCGTCCACGCCGACATCACCGACCGATACCTGGCCGAGCAGGCGGTCTCGGAGCGAAACGACCTGCTGGAACTGGTCGCCGGCGTCCTCAGCCACGACCTGCGGAACCCGCTGTCGGTGGCGCTGGCGCGCAACGAGATGCTCGCGAGCGACGACGACGGGCACGTCGAGACGGTCGAGCGCTCGCTCGAACGCATGAACGACATCATCGACGACGCGTTGCTCATCGCTCGCGAGACCGACGTGGCGGACCTCGAAACGGTCGACCTCGGCGACGCCGCTCGAGATGCCTGGTCGCACGTCCGGACGGACGGTAGCGAACTCCACGCGCCGACGGACGAGGCGATTGCGGCCGACAGGACGCTCCTGTTGCAACTCTTCGAGAACCTCTTTCGCAACAGTATCGAGCACGGCACGCCCGACGACGCGGGCGGCGATACCGAGACGGCCGTCACGCTGACCGTCGAGGTAGGTGACGACGGGTTCAGCGTCGCCGACGACGGGCCAGGCATTCCGGCGGACCAGCGCGAGCAGGTCTTCGAAGCCGGATTCACGACCGGCCGCGGTGGGTCCGGACTCGGACTGCTCATCGTTCGCGAGATCGCCACCGCCCACGGGTGGGACGTCGACGTGACCGAGGGGCCCGAGGGCGGTGCGATGTTCGTCGTCTCCGGCGTGACCGTCTACGACTGATGCGGCGCTCGCATTCGTCGTTCGGGCCCCGAACGGTCTCGCGCTCCGTGATGTGACCGTGTGGACTGGTCCCGCGACCCGAACCCCTTCGTTTCACCTCGAACCCGCCGCCGTCTTGCGTCTTGCGGGTGTCTGACGGCGCGGAGTGAAAGTGAACGACATCGAACGGAACCGCCCGACGGCGATACATCTCCTGTCGAAACGGTGGGGTGACAGTGAAAAACCGGGTGACGGGAGTCCGGTACGCCACGACGCCGAAGGCTAGCGTGTCGACTGGAGATGTCGAGCGAGTGTCACGGCGAGAGGAGTCGCAGGCGACCCGAGTCGTCACCGATGGCGACCGTTTCAGTCGCCGGCGGACTTCATGCCGGTGTCTTCGAGGTCCGCGCCGCCGACCGACGAGCGCAGGGCGTCCATCCCGTCGTCGCGGTCGATGCCGAAGTTGTCGGCGTACAGCTCCTGGACGCGCTCGTACTCCTCGTCGCTGAGCGGCGGCGTGTCGGGCGCGCCGGCCCACTCGTCGATGTCGGCGGTCGTCCGGAACGTCGGCGTGACCGACGCCACCTCGTCGTGCGCGAGGAGCCACTGGATGGCGGCCTGACCCATCGTTCGCGTGCCGTCTCGTTCTAGGAATCGAATCGACTCCACCTTCTCCCAGCCGGTCTCGTACCACTCGGTCGGCCGGTGGGCGCGGTGGTCTCCCTCACCGAGTTCGGTGTCGGGGGTGACCTGCTCGTTCAGCAGGCCCGAGGAGTGGGGGACGCGGGCGATGACCGACGTGTCGGCGCTGCGCTCGCGGATGGTGTCGATGAAGTGCTGACCCGGCGTCTGCTCGAAGAGGTTGAACACGGTCTGGAGCGCGTCGAACTCGTTCTCGACGGCGGCGTCGCCCTCGGCGAGCCAGCCGATGGAGGGGCCCAGCGCCCAGCCGATGGCCTCGACCGTTCCCTCCTCGCGGAGTTCGTCGAGGGCCTCCAGCACGTCCTCGTCGACCTCGTCGACGTTGGCGTTGTGGAGCATCAGCAGTTCGACGTGGTCCATGTCGAGGCGGTCGAGCGAGCGGTCGACCGCGGTGTGAATCCACTCGGGCGTGATCTTCTTGGGGAGTTCGCCGTGGCCGGCCTGCGGGTTGTTGTAGAAGTCGTAGCCGATCTTCGTCGAGACCGTCACCTCGTCGCGGTGCTCGGCGAGGGCCTCGCCGATGATCTCCTCGCTGTCGCCGTGACCGTACACGTCGCCGGTGTCGAAGAGGGTCACGCCCTCGTCGAGGGCGTGCTGGACCATCTCCACGGCGTCCTCGCGGGTGCGGTCGCCCCACCAGTCCGTGCCGACGACCCACGCGCCGAAGCCGACTTCCGAGACCTCGACGCCGGAGTTCCCGAGCGTATCGTACTTCATACACCGCCGTTGTGGCCACGGAAACTTATCCGTCGCGGTTCCCGGGGCGGTCGCGGCGCACTCGGAGGTCCGGCACCGCCACCGACTCCAGCAGGGCGACGCGGCCGTACTCCCGGCGGACCCACCAGTACAGCGCGGCCCCGCCGACGACCAGCAGCGGGAGCGCGACGAGGCCCCCCTCCGGGCCGAAGTTCCCGCCGGTCAGCAGCGCGGGTCCGGTCTGTTCGGTCGAGAGGAGCCTGACGCCCATCCGGATGCCGCTGACCGGGAGCCCCAGCAGGGCGAGGGTGTAGTTCCAGGCGACGTGGAAGCCGCTGGCGACGCCGAGCCGTCCGGTCAGGACGTAACACGCGCCGAGCAGGAGGCCGTAGAGCGTGATGTTGGTGACGCTGAGCGGCGAGGCGCTCGGGTTCGTCCAGTGGAGCACGCCGAACAGCGCGCCGGTCAGTCCCACTGCGACGAGGACGGCGCGACGCCGCCCGACCCAGCCGGCGAGCCCCTCGGCCGCGTTCGTCAGGAGGTAGCCGCGGACGATGACCTCCTCCGCGGTCGCCTGCACCAGGAAGAACGCGCCGAGGACGAGCAGCGCCGCGACCGGGCCGAAGGCGGTCAGCGGGAGCGTCCCGCTGGCCGTCGTGGCGAGGGAGACGCTGACGCTGGCCGCGCCGGCCGCCACCTCGACGAGCAGTATCAGCGTCGGCAGGCCGGCGCCCAGCGCCAGGCCGAAGGCGGCGTCGCGCCACCACTGGCGGTCGAATTCCAGCCCGTAGTCCGCGAGCGTCCGGCGGTCGAGCAGGGAGCCGACGCCGACCGCCAGGACGGTCGCCCCGGCGAGCAGTCCGATCTGCCGGCCCACCACGGCGACGGCCGCGTCACTGCCGAGGGGCGGCCAGACGGCGGCGAGCGCCCAGACGAACCCGGAGAGGAGCACGACGCCGAACCCCGCGACGGCCGTCCAGACGGTGACGCGCCAGGGCGCTCGCAGTCGGCGCTCGTCGGGGTTGACCATGTAGCGCCGCACCTCGATGAGGAAGTCCGACCTGCCCATGCCGTGGCCTGGGACGGCGGCGGCTTATACTGTTGGCTCCGCGGGTGTGTCAGGCGATGTCGTGTCGTCGGCGTCACTGGGTTTCGAACACGTAACGGAAACCCCTATCTGCCCGCGAGGCCACGTACCCGACATGACGAAGCGCCACGTGTCGCTGCCACCGCTCGCCGAAGAGGGGCTCCGGGCGTTCATCGACGAGGTCGACGAGCGCCTCTCCGGTGACGAGGACACCTGCGACGTGGTCACCGACGTGCTCATCGACCTCCACGGTGACCGCGAAGCCTACGAGCGCTGGCAGGACGGCGCGGACATCTCGCCGGCCGAGCGGGTCCGACTCCAGGGGTACGACCCCTGCAACACCACGCTCGAGAGCGAGTACTACGCCGAGAAAGACGAGGAACGGTTCAAGCGCTCGAAGCACCTCCAGTGGCTCTGGCGGCAGTTCGACGCGACCCCGATGGCCGACAACGTGGAGTTCGCCCTGCGCTTCCGGCGGATGCTCGCCGACCACCTCTTCGACTCCTGTGGCGAGGGCTGTCGCTTCTTCAAGGGCATCACCTTCACGTACGGCCACAACATCGAGGTCGGCGACAACGTCGTCGTCCACGACGACGTGCACTTAGACGACCGCGGGAAACTCACTATCGGTGACCGCGTCTCCATCTCCGACGACACGCACATCTACAGCCACGACCACGACGCCGTCGACCAGACCCACGTCGACAACTACCACACCATCGTCGAGGACGACGTGCGCCTGACCTACGACTCGATGGTCCGGGCCGGCGTGAAGGTCGGCGAGAACGCCATCCTCGCGGCGAAGTCCATCGCCGGCAAGGACATCCCAGCCCACCACATCGCCGCCGGCACGCCGGCGAAGTCCCTCGCGGTCAAGGAGGGCTGGGAGTCCGTCGCCGATCCGCTCGACGGCGCGAACGTCGACCGCCGCGCCGAGCGGAAACTTGAATACGACCTGCCGGACGACATCACCCCCTTCGACGAGTTCCAGCGCGATCTCTCGCCGCCGGACCGGTAACGTCGAGTATCAGTCCTGATTCTCCGCCCAGTACAGCGAAGTACCTGCCATCGAAAGCGGGAGCCATGAACGTGTGGCTCTGGCTCGCCGTCTACCTCGTCGTCCTCGCCGCGCTCCAGGTCGGACTGTACCGGTACTTCAGGGGGCGAAATCCCGCGCCGGACCCGACGCCACAGCGCACATCGAACGCGCGGCCGGGCTTCGGTGGGCCGCCGTCGTCGCGCTCGGGGGTCCCCTGCCAGGAGTGCGGGACGCTCAACGACGCGCACCCGACGGTCCGGTACTGCCGGGCCTGCGTGGCCGACCTGCGGTAGCCGGCGTCGGGCGTCGTCAGCCATTTCTCCGCCGGGACCGAACGCCGAGCATGCGCGGCGTCGCCATCAACGTCGGAGCCAACACCAACGAACCGGGCTTTCGCGGCCCGCTATACCCCGACGGGACCTTCGAGTACATCCCGATTCCCGAGTCGAAACCCACCAGTGACCCCGTCCCGACGTACGGCGACCTCGACCTGACGACCGACGTGTCGGCGGTGGCCGACCGGCCGGTCCACTTCGACCCGGAGTTCCCCGAGGCAGGCGGCGAGCGCTACACGTACGGCGACGAACACGGCGTGAAGGCCGGCCCGCTCTCGGAACTTTCGGCCGGCGACTACCTCTTTTTCTACGCGACGCTCTCGACCGCCGGCGAGGCGCCCGCCTGGGCCCCCTCAGAGTGGGGCGCGTACGTCATCGGCCACTTCCGCCTCGCCCGGGACGCGGTGACCGGCGAGGAGTACCGGTCGCTTCCCGACGCCGAGCGGGCACGGTTCGCGTCGAACGCCCACGTCAAGCGCGACCCCTTCGACGCGCGCGTTCTCGTTCGCGGGAGCGACGGCGGCTCGCGGCTGTACGAGACGGTCGTCCCGCTGTCGGAACCGAGCGGGGGAACGGACGCCAACGCGCTCGTCACCGACCTGTCCTCGGACTCGGGGAAGGGACCGTGGTGGCGGCGGCCGATGCGGTTCGACGCGGCCGGGACGGAGCGGTTGCTCGCCCTCGCCGACGCCGGGCCGGACGCTGTCGAGGCGTGAGCGGGCCGAATGAGTTATCACCGCTGAAAACAGAAGGTGAAAGCATATGTCCAGACGGACACAGGTGGCTGATATGCGTCTCTCTAGCGGGGTTCCCGGATTCGACGATCTCATTCAGGGGGGCCTTCTCCCGAACCGGCTCTACGTCATCAGCGGACCGCCGGGCAGCGGCAAGACGACGTTCTGCTCGCAGTTCATCACGCAGGGCGTCAAGGAGGGCGAGACCTGCCTCTACGTGACGATGCACGAGACGAAGTCGGAGCTCATGCAGGACATGGCCGGCTACGAGTTCGGCTTCGACCGGGCGATGCAGTCCGACGCCATCCAGTTTCTGAACCTCGTCACCGAGAGCGGCAAACGCACCATCACGCAGTTCGGCAGCGAGGGCGGGCTGACAAACCGACTCGTGGCGTACATCCGCCAGAACGACATCCAGCGGGTGGTCATCGACTCGACGATGCTCCTCCAGCACTTCATGAACAACGTCGAGGACGAGATCACGGGCTTTCTCTCCGCGCTGAAACAGACCGACGCGACGACGCTGCTCATCTCCGAGATGACCGATCCGTCGTCCTACAGCGACGAGCACTACCTGGCCCACGGCGTCATCTTCTTCCACAACTTCCTGGAGGGCGGGAGCATGACCCGCGGCGTCCAGGTCATCAAGATGCGGGGCACCGCTATCGACTGTGACATCCGCGAGATATCCTTCTCCGACAGCGGACTGCAGGTCCACGCCGACCGCAAAGTGGAGACATGAGCCTCTACGAGCGCGAGTTCGACACCGGGTGGGACGACCTCGACAAGGACGAGGCGACCGACCGGGCCTACGCCATCGGCGTCGCCGAGCGTCTCGGGGAGTTCAACCGCGAGGAACTGGAGGCCATCTACGCCGAGATGAGCTCGGCGTACCACAAGAGCATGGTCGAACTCGCGTACGACGAGGGGCGAAACGAGGCCAAGCGCGCGGCGGAGGCGACCAGCGCCGACCGCGAGGCCCTCTGGAACGACCTGGTCAACGGCGAGAAGGTCTACATCGACGAGGACGACGTGCCGACGGGCGGCCGCGACGGCCTGCCGTCGTCTCTCGACAAGACGGAACTGCTCGACCGGCAGTCCGTCGACAGCACCGAGACCGTGGACCGACCGGACTTTTTAGAGCGGTAGCCGCGACAGGTATCGAGCCGCCAGCGCGACGGCCGCGTCGCTCGGGGGAATCGAAAAACGAATGGAGACGGTGTGACCCGTCCAGAGCTGGGACCGCGCGGGGCGCGGTCGAGGAGACTGTCGGCACGAGGCCGGCAGTCGAGCCGCCGTCGGAACCCACGGAGGCGGAGAGCGCGTGGCAGGGCGCGCTCTCGACAGTGCGTGGCCGGGTCTCAGAACGAGACTTCTTCCGGGCCGTCCTCGCCCATGCAGATGGGGTCGCGGTCGGAGTAGCCCTTGCGGCCGATGGCCTTGCTCGAGACGCCCGAGAACGCCGCGAACTCGGCGTCTTCGGCGCTCTCGAAGGTCTCCGGGGCCGAGCGACTGAGCGCCTCGCCCAGGCTCTCGGTGCCGTTCGGGAGCTCCAGTTCGATGTCGCCGTCCTGGTCGATGATCTCGTCGGCCGAGACCGGGTAGTCGTACGATTGGAACGCGTCGGTTGCGTCGGTCAGCATTCGCATATCAGTGGGAATGTAATGGTCGATAATAAACCCTAACTATTTATGATTATAATGAACCCTAGTGCGTATAAGGGACGAGGGGTGCGTGTGGACACGTGACGTGACCGCGGCCGAAACGCCTTCCGTCTGGACGGTCAGGTGACGGTATGGTCGTCGCTGATCTGCACGTACACACCACGCGGTCGGACGGGATGCTGACGCTCGATTCGCTGCCCGACGCCGCGAAACGGGCGGGCGTCGAAGCCGTCGCCGTCACCGACCACGACCGCCTCCAGTCCGCGCTCGACGGCCCGGTCACCCGCCGGGACGGCGTGACCGTCGTCCACGGCGTGGAACTCCGCGTGGACGCCGGCGACCAGCGCCTCGACCTGCTCGGCTACGGCGTGGACCCCACCGACGACCTCCGGGCGGTCTGCACGCGCATCCAGCGCAACCGCCGCGAGCGCGGCGCGCGCATCATCGACAACGTCGAGGACCGCCTCGGCGTGTCGCTGCCGGTCGAACCCCGCGACGGCCTCGGTCGGCCCCACATCGCCCGCGCCATCGCCGAGGTGACCGAGTACGGCTACCAGGAGGCCTTCGACGACCTCATCGGCGCGGACTGCCACTGCTACGTGCCTCGGGAGGTCCCCGCCTTCGAACGCGGGGCGACCGTCCTCGCGGACGCCTGCGGGCTCGTCGGCCTCGCGCACCCGTTTCGCTACCCCGACACCGAGGCCGCCCTCGCCCGTTGCGAGGCCCTCGACGCCGTCGAGCGGTGGTACCCCTACGGCCGCGCGGTCGACACCTCGCTGCTCGACGACGCGATCGACCGCTACGACCTCGTCCCGACGGGCGGGAGCGACGCCCACGGCGAGACCGTCGGCGACACCGGCCTCGACGCGGCGGCCTGGGAGCGGGTCGAACGCGCCATCGGCGTCTGACGACCGGCAGACGGAACCCGAGGGTTCAATGTCGCTCGGCCCTTCAGTTCAGGTATGCAGTGTCACTACTGCGACCGTGAGGCCGACGTCGCCGTCGAGAGCGACGGCGTCAAAGTCGGAGTGTGCAAGACCCACTTCCGCGAGCAGATGGCGGAACTCGAAGACGCCGACTGGCTCGACGACCTCGAAGAGGAACTCGACATCGACCGGCGAGAGTGACCGCACCGACCGTTTTCGCGCCACCGTTCGCGCTGGCCCCGACCAACGATTAACACCAGCGACGTCCTACGTGACGGCATGGAGAACGTTTCCATCGACGCCGTCGAATCCCGCATGGGGCCGGCGTCGGTCAAGCGCGCGCTGGCCGACCCGCTCGACGTCGACGGTGTCGCGCTGAACTACTACGAACTCGACCCCGGCGAGCGCTTCGGCTTCGGCTATCACCGCCACCCGAACCAGGAAGAGGTGTTCGTCGTTCAGGCCGGCGAGGCGACCTTCGAGACCGAGGACGGCGACGTGCGCGTCGGGGCCGGCGAGGCGATCCGCTTCGCTCCCGGCGAGTGGCAACTCGGGCGCAACGACGGCGACGAGCGCGTCGTCGCGCTCGCCATCGGCGCGCCGAAGGAGATGGGCGACACCGAGATGCTCCGCCGCTGTGAGGACTGCGGCGGGCGCACGCACAACCGCGTGGAGATGGCGGACGACCGCGAGGCGCTGCTGACGCGCTGTACCGAATGCGGGTCGGAGACGGGACGGTTCACCTGAAAACGGCGGTCGAACGAGCCCCTCGCGGGGCCAGCGACGCTACTCGCCTCAGTCGTCGGCCGCGGCCGAGGCGGTCCCGCTGTCCTCGGCCCGTCGGCGGACGAACTCGGTGAAGTTGTCGAACAGTTGCTTGGCCTCGCAGGCGGCGCGGTAGTTCTCTTCGGTGATGCCGTCGAGCACCGACTCGATGCGCTCGTCGGCGAGCTGGTCGTCCTTGCCCTTCGTCACCGTTTCGGCCGTTTCGGGGTCGTACTCGGGGTGGAACTGTACCGAGAAGACGTTCTCTTTGCGGAAGCCGTGGACGCCGTAGTCGTTCGCGGCGAACTGGGTCGCGCCCGGCGGCAGTTCGGCAACCCGGTCCGAGTGGGTCGTGAAGACGGTGAACGACTCGCTGACGCCCGTCAGCAGTTCGCTCTCGCCGTCGTGTTCGACCGTCCGGTAGCCGATTTCGTACTCGTCCATCGGCTCGACGGTCCCGCCCAGCGCGTGGGCCAGCAACTGGTGTCCGAAACAGACGCCCAGGAACGGCAGCCCCCGGTCGACGGCGTCGCCGACCCAGGATTCGAGATCGCTGATCCAGGGCTCGTCCCAGTAGACGGACGCCCGCGACCCCGTGACCAGACAGCCGTCGAACGCGAAGGTCTCGGGCAGTTCGCGCTCGGTCACGTCGTACTCCACGAGGTCGGCGTCGAGCTCTCGCCGGAAGTTCCGGCGGTTGTCCTCGCCGTCGTGGGCCGCGTTCAACAGGGCGATTCGCGGACTCATTACCTGTAGCCAAACACTCGATACCTAAAAACGTGCGTCTCGGCGGCAGTACCTGCCGCGCGCTGTGACGCCGCGCCCGGCGCTCGTGACGGTATGAATCGCGCTCGTGCGGCGTCGGTTCGGGCTGGTCGCGGACTCGCGGGAGCCGTGGCTCCGCCGACGTAAAATCGCAGAACTACATCTCACGCCGCCCGCCGTCTGGCTCGCCGTACGTCTATCGCCGGTCGGATTCCGGGTTGTTGGTGCGCCGGTAGGAGCCGACCATCTTCCACAGCGTGTCGTTGATCTCGCCGTCGGTGGTCTCGCTCTCGAGCTGCCGGTACAGGTTTTCCGAGACTTCGATACGGGGCATCGAGTGTGTATACTGGCCGGTGGTAAATAAATCTCTGCTGACACGGAATCGAGTAAAACCTTCGAGACGGGCGTTAGGGGCCGTATAACCATCGTGCACCGTACGAGACGAACCAGGCCATCCAGATGCAAAAGACCACGAGCCACGTCCCGTACTGGACCGTCGGGTCGGGGACGACGACGTACGCGACCGCCAGCAGGGCGACGACCGACGCCGCGGCCGCGGCGTCCCGGCGGTCCAGTGCGGGCGGCGAAACCATCTCGACCTACTGCGAGATGCCGTAGGTGTCCTGACTCCAGTCGTAGACGCCGGTGTCGTAGACCGCTTTCTCGCGGTCGATGGCGTCGATGCGCTCGCGGTCGGCGTCGTCCATGTCCCAGTCGAACAGGTCGAGGTTCTGGCGGACGTGCTCGGGCGAGGAGGACTTCGGCAGGACGACGACGCCGTTCTCGACGGCCCACTTGAGGACGACCTGGGCCGGCGACCGGTCGTAGCTCTCGGCGATCTCCTGCACCGTCTCGTCGGCGAACACCTCGGTCCGCGCGAGCGGCGCGGCCGCCTCGACGACGGTGTCGGTGTCGCGGCAGAACTCGACCACCTGGTCCTGGGTGTTCCAGGGGTGGTACTCGATCTGGTTCACTGCGATGGGCACGTCGGCGACGTGCTGGGCGGCCCCGAGCTGGGAGGCGCTGAAGTTCGAGACGCCGACGTTGCGGACCTTGCCCTGGTCGTGGAGCGTGGCCATCGCGTCCATCGTCTCCCGGATGGAGACCGCCGGGTTGGGCCAGTGGACGAGATAGAGGTCGAGGTAGTCGGTCCCGAGGCGCGACAGCGAGGCCTCGCAGGACTCGATGACGGACTCGTAGTCGAGGTGCTTCGGCAGTACCTTGGAGGTGAGGAACACGTCCTCGCGGTCGTAGTCGGCGAGCGCCTCGCCGATCTCGTCTTCGTTCTTGTAGCCTTCGGCCGTGTCGACGTGCCCGTAGCCGGCGTCGAGGCCGGCTCGGACGGACGATTTGACGGTGTCGCCCGCGATGTCCCACGTCCCGACGCCGGCCATCGGCAGTTCGTCACCGCTCGGCAGTGTCACTGTTGGGGGTGTCACAGTAGGTGCCTCACTCGCCGCCGCAAAAACCGTTTCGCGCCGCGCTCGTCGGGACAGCCGGAATCGCGTCCCGTCGCCTGCGTCCGGTCACTCCGAGCCGGCCACGTCGACCGGCTCGCCGCGCTCGGCGCTCCGGGCCAGCGCGTCGATGGCGCGCATGTTCCCGAGCGTCTCCTCGCGGCCGAGCGGCGGACTCGCCCCGCTCTCGACGGCGTCGGCGAACGCCTGCACCTGGAGCTGGTAGTGGTCGACGGCGTCGAACGTCTCGGTGACCTCGCGGCCGTCCACGCTGTAGGTCAGCGACACGGACTGGTCGTGTTCCGGGCCGAAGCAGTTCGGCGCTTCGAGCCAGCCGTCGTCGGTCTCGACGCGGTAGTAGTCGCGGTCCGGGCCGTCGAAGCCGCTGGAGACCGACGCGACGCGCCCGTCGTCGTAGGAGAGCACGCCGGCGAGGTTCGTGTCGACGCCGGAGTCCCAGGAGTCCCGCGTGTGGGCGAACGCGCGGTCCGGTTCGCCGAGGAAGCCCCGCGCCGCGCTGACGGCGTAACAGCCCACGTCCATCAGGCTCCCGCCGGCGAGGTCCGGGTCCAGCCGGATGTTCTCGGGGTTGTCGAGCGGGAACTTGAACGACGCGTCGACGGTGTGTATCTCGCCCAGTTCCTCGTTGACAATTTCGCGCGCGCGCTCCGTGCGCGGGTGGAACTGATACATGAACGCCTCCATCAGTTCGACGCCGCGCTCCTCGAAGTAGTCGAAGACGTCCGCCGCCTCGGCGGCGTCGACCGCCAGCGGCTTCTCACAGAGGACGTGGAGACCGTGGTCGGCCGCCGCCTCGCTCCACTCGGCGTGGAGGCCGTTGGGTAGCGGGTTGTAGACGGCGTCGATGTCCGCCTCGGCGAACATCGTCTCGTAGTCGCCGTAGGCGGACTCGATGCCGAGGTCGTCTGCGACCTGTCTCGCGCGGTCGGCGTCGCGCGAACTGATCGCCGCCACCGTGTGGTCCGACTTCTGGATGCCGGGGATCACGTCTTCGCGTCCGATCTTGGCCGTCGAGATGACTCCGAAGCGCATACGCTCTAACCGCACGCTCCCGGGATAAAACCGTATCGCCGCGAACGGTCGAACGACTGACGAGAACGCCCGTCGGTGCGGTCGCCGCCCGCGCGGTCGGTGGTCAGTACGGCTGGCTCCGGTCGGTCGGCCGGCCCTGCGTGGAGCCGCTCGTCAGGTCGGCGACGCACTGCCGGCAGAACTGGTAGTCCCGCTCGTTCGTCGCGCCGCAGTGGGGGCAACTGATGGCTTCGGTGTCGCCGTCGGTGGCCGTTCCCCGGCGCGCCTCCCCGTCGTTGCGACCGCTGGCACCGGTCGGGTCGCCGCGGTGGCGGTAGGCGTACAGCATGGTCAGGACGTGGAGCCCGACGAGGAGCGCGATCGCGCCGTAGAGCCACTCGCTCACCATCATATATGTACGTACGGTGACGTGCTACTTGAGGGTTGTGCCGAGTTACCACGGAGCATTGATCTCGGGTCGCACGGGCCTGCTCCCAGGGAATCGGCGCGGTGGGCGGTGCGTCCGAGCCGACCGAGCCCAGCGTTGAAATACGGGGCCGCGACCAGACCCCACCATGTCCGCGAACGCACTCGGAGGGTCCTGATGGGTCGCCGTACGCTCGTCGCCGTCGCTCGGCCAGACGGCCGTTACGACTGTCGCTACGCCCACTGGGGAGTCGACGCCGACCCGGTCGCGCAGTCCCACCCGCTGGGGGACGGCTGGACCGCCGCGGCGGTCATCGACGCGCTCGACGCGACCTACGAGCGACTGGTCGTCCGCGACGAGGCGGTCCGAACCTACGCGGTCTGCTGGCTCGACCCCGCGCTCTCGGACCCCGAGGACGTGGCGCTCGCACGCACCGACGACCTCGCCGCGCTACGGGACTGGTGGGTCGACCACAGGGACGCGGCCGCCCGCGCCGTCGACGCGGGACGGTCTCCCGACCGCGTCCGCGCCGACCTGCTCGCGGCGCTCCGGGAACGGGCGGCTGCCGCCCACCTGCCCGACGACGCGTCCTTTTTACGCGGCGGTCGCTAACCGCCACACGTGACCGCCGTCGAGACGCTGACGTACCCCGAGCCCGCCGCCGCCTGCGACCTCGCGTCGCGCAACGCCGAGCGGGGCGCGCTGGTGACGCTCTTTGGCACCTGTACGGTCGAGTACGAGGGCAGAGCCGCCAGTTCGCTGGGGCCGGGCGACCGCCACGTGATGCTCAAGCCCGACGGGGCCGCGCTGGTCCACACCGACGAGGGCCAGCAGCCGGTGAACTGGCAGCCGCCGGGCTGTGACCACAGCGTCACCGTCGACGACGGCTCGCTCGTCGTCCGTTCCACGCGGTCGACGCCGGAGGAGTCGCTCGAAGTGGTCTTCGAGACGGTCGCCCACGCCGCGGCCTTCGACGTGAGCGACTCCGCGGACCTCGCGCTCACCGGGACGGAAGCCGACCTCAAAGAGCGCATCCTCGAGACCCCGGCGCTCGTCGAGGAGGACTTCACGCCGCTGGCGACCGAACGCGAGACGGCCGCGGGGGCGGTCGACGTCTACGGCGAGGACAGCGAGGGTCGGACGGTCGTCGTCGAACTCAAGCGCCGCCGGGTCGGCCCGGACGCGGTCGGTCAACTGGGCCGCTACGTCGAGGCGCTCGAACGCGACCTGCACGCCGACAGCGAGGTTCGCGGCGTCCTCGTCGCGCCCTCGGTGACCGACCGGGCGCGCCAGTTGCTCGCCCGGAAGGGGCTGGAGTTCGTCGCGGTCGAACCGCCCTGATCCACCGCCGCTCGTCGTCGCTCTCGGTCGACCGCCGTCAGCCCACTGTGATGGTCCGGTCTGTGTACACGACTACGCGGTGGCCGCAGTAGTCGAACGCGACGTGTCCATCGACGTTCGACTCGACGATACACGCAGTCAGCGCGTCGGGGTTGATGCTATGGGCCAGTGGCGGGAGGGTCTCGGCGGACCGCCCCTCGGCGGTCGCTACCGCCTGGACGACCGCACTGACGACGGACTGATCGCCCACGCACATCTCCGTGACGGGTCGGGGGGTATTGGACACTGTTTGCGGTCCCTCGTGTCGCCTAGGCGGACGGACCGAATGACAACTGTGGCTAGTATGGTTAACAATCTATCGTGACTCATGCTAGACTATTTTCTGCACTTGATACGTACTGCGTGGTATGTCCACACAGTCCGGTTCCGAGCGGACGGTGACCCGTGTCGAGTTCGACCTCTCAGGCGGTGAGTACCCCTTCGTGACGGTCTCCGAGCGCGAGTCGTGTTCCGTGCTGCTGGAGAAGTGCCTCCCGCAGACGGGCGGCGTGTACGCGGAGTTCTTCTCCATCGACGGCGCGCGGCCCGACCGGTTCACGGCGCAGGTCGAGGCCGACGACCGGCGGGCGGCGCGGGTGCTGGGGCGGACCGACGACGGCGGACTGGTCGAGGTCGACGTACAGGACCGCTGTCCGATCGTCTCGCTCGCTGACGCCGGGGCGGTGCCACAGGCCGCCCGGAGCGTCGACGGCCGGGGAACCGTCGTGGCGGACGTGCCACGACAGACGGAGACGGCCGCGGTCATCGAGGCGTTCCTCGACGACCATCCTGACGCCGACCTCACGGCGAAACGGCAGTGCGACTCGGTCGTCCCGCTGTTCGGGTTCCAGAACTACGCCGCCCTCACCGAGTCGCTGACCGACCGACAGCGGGAGGTGCTCGCCGCGGCCCACGAGGCGGGCTACTACCGTTGGCCGCGCGAGGCGACGGCCGCGGACCTGGCGGAGGCGCTCGACGTCTCCGAGCCGACCCTCCACAAGCACCTGCGGGCGGCCGAGCGGAAACTCGTCGCGGCCCTGTTCACCTGTCCGCACGAGGCGTCGCTGTGCGACGACCGCTGACTCAGTCGTCGACCCGCTCTTGCAGGTCCGCGAGCGCGTTCATCGCCTCGATGGGCGTCATCGTCGCCACGTCGAGTTCGGCCAGGCGCTCGCGGACCGACTCGCCGCCGACTCCGTTCGTCCGCACCGTCTCGGCTGACTGGCCGTTCGTCGCCGCGACCGCCTCCGCCGCTCCGCTCGCGGACTCCGCTTCTCGGTCCGCGTCGTCCGTCTCGTCGCCCACGTCCGTCGCATCCGTCTCTCGCTCGGAACCGTCCCCCTCCCCGGCCGCGACACCGGCCTCGGCGTCGGCCAGGAGCGCTCGCGACCGTTCGACGACGGCCTCGGGAACGCCGGCCATGTCGGCGACCTCGACGCCGTAGGAGGCCGCCGCCGGGCCGGGGGCGAGCTCGTGGTCGAACGCCACGTCGCCGTCCTCCCGGCTGGTCTCGAAGTGGCGGTTCGTCGCGCCGGGCAGGTCGGCGGCGACGGCGGTCAGGTCGTGGTGGTGGGTCGCGAACAGCGTGTACGCGCCCACCTCGTCGTGGAGGTGCTCCGTCACGGCGCGGGCGATGGCCAGTCCGTCGGCCGTCGACGTGCCCCGCCCCACCTCGTCCAGCAGGACCAGCGAGTCGGCCGTCGCCTCGTCGAGAATCGTCGCCAGTTCGGTCATCTCGATCATGAACGTCGAGCGGCCGCCGGCGATGTCGTCGCTGGCTCCCACGCGGGTGAACACGCGGTCGAGGATGGGGAGGTCGGCCGCCGCGGCCGGGACGAAGCTCCCGGCCTGCGCGAGCAGGCAGAGGAGGGCGACCTGTCGCATGTACGTCGACTTCCCGCTCATGTTCGGACCGGTGACCACGGCGAAGAAGGGGTCGCCCTCGCCGTCGCCCGTCTGGCGCTCGGCCCCCTCGGCGACCGGCCCGCTCCCGAGGTGCGTGTCGTTGGGGACGAAGGCGTCCTGCGTCCGCTCGACGACGGGGTGGCGGCCGGCGGTGACGTCGATGCCGTCGCTCCCGACGGTCGGCCGGCAGTAGTCGTACTGCGCCGCGACCGCGGCGAACGAGACCAGCACGTCGAGGCGGGCGAGGCGGTCCGCGAGCGCCTGCACGCGCTCGGCCTCCTCGGCCACCTCGTCCCGGACCGCACAGAACAGGTCGTACTCCAGGTCGTCGGCCTCGCTCTCGGCGCGCAGGATCTCCTCCTCGCGCTCTTTGAGTTCCGGCGTGTAGTAGCGCTCGCTGTTCTTCAGGGTCTGGCGGCGCTGGTAGTCCTCGGGAACGGCGTCGAGGTTGGCGTTGGTCACCTCGATGTAGTAGCCGTGGACGGAGTTGTGGCCGACCTTCAGCGAGTCGATGCCGGTCCGCTCGCGCTCGCTGGCCTCTAGGTCGTCGATCCAGGCCTTGCCCGACCGCTCCGTCGACCGGAGGTCGTCCAGTTCGTCGTCGTAGCCCTCACGGATGACGCCGCCCTCGGTCACTTCCTGTGGCGGGTCCGGCCGAATCGCCGCCTCGACCTCCTCCCGGACTTCGGTGAGCGGGTCGAGCGTCGCGTGCAGGTCAGCGAGCAGGCGCGCGTCGGCGTCGGCCAGCGCGTCCCGGACCTCGGGCACGACGGCCAGCGTCGACGCGAGCGACCGGAGGTCCCGCGCGTTCGCCCGGCCCCGCGAGACGCGCGAGACGAGCCGTTCGAGGTCGTACACCTCCGAGAGCAGTGCCGACAGCTCCTCTCGGCGCGCGGGGTCGCGCTGGAGTTCCGCGACCGCGCCGTGGCGCGCCTCGATGCGGTCGGCGTCCAGCAGCGGGCGGCGGAGCCAGTCGGTCAGCTTCCGCCGACCCAGCGCGCAGGCCGTCTCGTCCACGGTGTCGACGAGCGTGCGGTTCTCGTGGCCCCGTACCGACCGGCGCTCGAACAGTTCGAGGCTCTCGACGGCCACCGCGTCGAGCAGCATGTACTCCCGCGGGTCGTAGCGCGTGAGGTGATTGAGGTAGTCGAGCGTCCCCGCCGGGTCAACGTCGGGGTCGACCGGCTCGCCGTCGGGGCCGACCGCGCCAGCGCTGCCGCGCGTGTACTCAGCGTAGGCCAGTAGCGCGCCGCAGGCCCGGACCTCGGCGTCGCCGGCCAGCAGGCGTTCGGGCGGCCCGAAGTACTGCTCGACGCGCTCGTCGGCCCGCTCGCGGTCGAACGCCGATTCCTCGTAGCGCGTCACCAGGCAGGCCGGCCCGAAGACGGCGTCGCGGTCCACGTCGACGTCGGGGCCGACGATGGCCTCGGCCGGGCCGAACCGGCTGAGTTCGTCCGCAACGGCGGTCTCGGAGGCGACACTCGTGGCGTAGCAGTCGCCGGTCGACACGTCCAGCAGCGCCAGCCCGTAGCGCTCCCCGGCGGTGAGCGCGGCGACGTAGTTGTTGTCCGCGCCGCCGAGCAGTTCGCTCTCGGTGAGCGTCCCCGGCGTGACGATGCGGGTCACCGCGCGCTCGACGACGCCGCTGACCTCGTCGGGGTCCTCGACCTGGTCGGCGATGGCGACCCGGTAGCCCGCGTCCAGCAGCGTCTCGACGTACGACTCGGCGTTGTCGATGGGGATGCCCGCCATCGGGTACTCGCCGGTCGAGTCCTCTCGCTTGGTCAGCGTGATCTCACAGAGCCGGGCGACGCGCTCTGCGGCCCCGCAGAACGCCTCGTAGAAGTCCCCGACCTGAAAGAGCACCAGCGCCTCGTCGTAGCGCCGACACAGCTCGTAGTACTGCGCCATCATCGGCGTCAGCTCGCCCTCCAGTTCCGTCATCTTCGCTGGCGGGCCAAGCGCAGCGTCCATAGCCGTGGCCAGCACCTCGGCCCTCATAGGCGCTCCGCTCCGAGCAGTGTACCCTGGAGCAGGTGTTGGGTCAGCGAGCCAGAAAGCCCCCGCACTCTCCGCTCCCGCGGCTCGCTGCGCGCGCTTCGCGTGCTTACTTCGCCGGGGTTCGCGGAGCGTGGGTGGTCGGCAGAGCCGACCACCGCATAACGTGGCGGCGGAGCCGCCACGCTGGCGGCCCCTTTCAGTCCCTCCCGAGATTGTATTCTCAACCGCTGTGGATGGGACTGAAAGGGGCGGCTGGCTGAACGACGGCGGCCGATGCAAGGACCGCAACGTAGTGAGGACCGCAGCGAGGCCCCCGAGTTCAGCCAGCCGGGGCTTTCTGACTCTCGATGCAATCGATCACGTCGATAGCGACAACGTCCGGCCATCGCCACCGAGTATTTCGGCGTGCGACGCGTAGCTCTCACATGACCGAAACGACAGACGCTCGCCCCCGAACCGTCGGGACGCGGGCCGAACTCGACGACGTGCTCGCGACCGAGGACCGCGTCCTGGTGATGATCCGGACCGCGGGCTGTGCCATCTGCCAGTCGATGGAGCCGATTCTGGACGGCGTGGCCCGCGCGACCGACGCCGCCGTCGTCGTGTTCAATCCGAAAGACGACCTCGACGCCGTCGCCGACTTCGAGGTCCGGAGCGTCCCGACCTTCCTGCTGTTCGAGGACGGCGACCTGATCGCCCGCCGCGCGGACGGCTTCGTCCCGGCCGAGGACCTGGTCGCGTTCACCGAAGACGGGTCGTAAGGCGGCCGCTCGGGACCGACCTTCCGACCGCGGCATGACGTGTCAGGACGAGACAACGTTTTTGACGCCGGTCGATAAACACCCGGTGATGGCCCTCCAAATCAGCTCCGCCCTCAGCGAAGCGGGGCACAGACTCGTCAGTCGTACCGGCGCGATACTGCTCGGGGCGTTCCTCGTCCTGATGATCGGCTTCCAGTCGATGCTCAACACCCTGATCGCCGTGGTCTACGCGGACATGGGCTTCGAGGAGATCTCCTCGGCGCTCCCGCTCGTCCTCGACCTCCCGCTCTCGGTCGCCGGCGCAGGGGTCGCGCTCGGGACCATCCTCTCGGCGTACCTCTCCATCGTCGCCTTCCGGACGTTCATCGCCGGCGCGCGCGACAGTTTCCCCGACGACGCCTTCACCCGGAACGTCCCGCTGGCGATGGTGAACCTCGCCGTCGGCGGCTTCGTCTACGGCCTGCTCGTGTTCGTCGGGTCGCTGCTGTTGCTCGTCCCCGGCATCTTCGCGTACGTCGTGTTCATCTTCATGGCACCGTACATCATCGACGAAGACCGGAACTTCGTCAGCGCGCTCAAGGCGAGCTACCGGCTCACCGAGGGCGAGCGCCTGCCGCTGTTCGGCCTGCTGGTCATCGTCGTCGCCGGCGCGGGACTGGTGGGCGGCGTCGTCGGCTTCGTCGGCGCGCTCGCGCTCCCCGGGGCGTTCTCCCAGCTACTGACCGTCCTCATCCAGATCCCGGTGTCGCTGTACGTGACCGCGGTCATGGCGGTCGCGTTCCAGCAGCTCCGCGACGACGACGGAACGGCACCCTCGTCGCCGAGCGGCGTCGATACGCCCTCGACGACGGCCTGAGAACGCGGTTCCGGCGGGGGTCCCGAACCCCGCACCCCGGACCGTGACCGTCTTGTCGCTTCAGTCGCCTACCGTGAGCCAATGCGACGACACGAGGTCGGGACGAGCCTCTACGCGGGCGTGCTGTTCGTCGTCCTCGGGGGAATCGCGTGGGCGACCGGCCAGCCGTTCGTCTTCCCCAGCCTCGGCCCCTCCGCGTTCGTGCTCGCCTTCGAGCGCGACGGCGACTGGAACCGCTCGACCCGCGTCGTCGCGAGCCACCTCATCGGTGGCGTCGCCGGGCTGGCCGCGTACACGCTCCTCGCCAGCGGCGTCTCGCTGACGGCCGACCCCGCGGCGTTCTCGTCGGGCGGCCTCCACCTCGTCGCGAGCGCGACGCTCTCGCTCGTCGTCACGAGCTGGGGGATGATCGCCACCGACACGATTCACGCGCCGGCGTGTGCGACGACGCTCATCGTCTCGCTCGGCCTGCTGTCGACGCCGCCGGAGGTCGCCGTCATCGCCGCCAGCATCGTCGTGCTCGTCGCGTTCCACCAGGCCGTGCTGTCGCTGGTCCACAGAGTCGTCGGCACGCCGCCGGCCGCGCGGGCCGACGGCTGAGAAGTGCGCGCGTCGTTACAGCCGGACGGTCAGCACCGGGACCGGCGATTCTCGGACGACGGTCTCGGCGACGCTGCCGATGAGGTAGTGGTCCAGGCCGGTGCGACCGTGGGTCCCCATCACCACGAAGTCGACGTCCTCGTCCTCGGCGAAGCCGACGATCTCCGTCGTCGGGACGCCCTCTCGCGTCGCCGTCTCGACGGTGACGCCGTCGGGCAACTGCGCGACGGTGTCCTCGATGGCCTCGGCGGCGCGTTCGCGCTCGGCGTCGAGCCACGCGTCGGCGGAGAGGCCGCTCGACGGGCTCTCGAATCGGTTTCGCGTGTCGACGACGGAGAGGACGTGGACGGTCGCGTCGAACCGGGCGGCGAGTTCGCCGGCGTGGGTCGCCGCGGCGTCCATGCCGTCGCTGCCGTCGGTGGGCAAGAGGATGTCGTCGTACACGTCAGGCCACCCCGCCGGCCATCAGGAACAGGGCGACGGCGATGATCGCGAACAGGCCGCCGACGAACTTCTTGATCGTGGCCGTGTCGAGCGCCGTCGAGACGTACGGGGCAATCTGGCCGCCGGTCACCGTCGCCGGGACCGTCCAGACGACCATGTTCCACGGCGTCGAGGCGAGGTCCATCGTGTGGCCGCCGGGGACCAGGCCTCCGCCGAAGACGTGGACCAGCGACGCCAGCACGGCCGTCATCGCGACGACGATGTGGTTCGTCCCGATGGCGACCCGGACGGGGACGTTGGTCCGAAGCATCGAGATGATGCCGAGTTCGCCGACGCCGAAGCCGGCGAGCCCCTGGAAGACGCCGCCGATGCTGTAGTTGGCGAAGCGTTCGAGGTAGCCGCCACGCGTGTAGCCGTAGTCGTTGCCGTCGCGGTCGACGCGGGTGACCGTGCCGTCGTCCGCCGTCTCGACGCCGGCCGGGCCGAGCTTGTCGGCGTCGTCGGGCATCTCGGCCTCGGGGCCGCCGTCGGCAGACACTTCCGGCTCGCCCTCGCCCGCCTCGCCGGGCTCCTCGTGGCTGAGGTCGGCCTTGAACAGCAGGACCGAGGCGGCGATGAGCGCGACGCCGAGCAGCGCGTGAAACAGCGGCTCCGGGATGACAAAGGAGAGCAGCGCGCCGGCGACGACGAACGGAACGGCCCCGAGCACGAGGCTCAGCGCAAGTCTCCGGTCGACGAGGCCGTACTGGATGAACGCGAGCGCCGAACTCGACAGACCGAAGGACTCGCTGATGAGTCCGATCTTCACGAGCGTCTCCGGCGTGAGCGACTCCCCGGCGATGACCGGGAAGACGAAGATGAGGAACGGGACGAACAGCGCCGACCCGCTGATTCCGACCGTGTTGACGATGGTCGCGCCGGTGACGAACGCGAGGCACAACCACCAGTACTCGGTCCAGTATCCCAGTCCCGTGTCGGCCGGCGTCGGGGCCGCGACGTACACGCCGACGACGAACAACAGCGGTGCCAGGAACACGAAGATGTGTTGGTACTTGAGAAACGCCTTCTGGAGGCGACTGGACGATGACGGCGTGGTCATTGAGTCGTGAGCCCAGTTTTCGAAATTGGGGTATAAATCCTTTGTCGTCTGGACCGACTCACGCGAACGTTCGTGACCGTCTCGGGGGCTGTCGCGGCCCTCGACACCTATAGGATGACGACGTTCGCTGGAATACCTAATATATCGGCCACTGACTTGAAGGCTTAATATCGATGGCGCGGAGTAGAATCCCTAATATTTATTTTATCCCCTGTGCTAACAACTATCGTAATGAGTTTTCCAGAAGGGCCTCTCGAGACGGACGCGCAGTCTTCCTACGACGACAGCGACGCGGTCGACCCAGCCCCGACGGACGGACTCATCGCCGCGGTAACACGACGACTGCAGGCGTTCTCCGAGCGCTGGTCACGCCGGTACGTCGAGATGCAAGTCGAGGCGCACACCAGCCGCCGGGACTGAGCGCCGACCGCGCGGTTCTTCGCCGTCGATCTCTCCGGGAGTAGCGACGCCGCACCGTCAGCCACGGGCGACGCGTCGCGTTCCGGGAAAGCACTATCCCGTCGACACGCACAGCAGTGCGTATGGACATCACCCGAATCGCCGTTCACGACTCGGTCGCGGCGGCCTGTCCGCCTGAGGGAGTGGCCGAATCGCTCCGCGGTCTCGACTGCCCCGTCGAGGTCGTCGGCGACGACGCCTCGTTCGACGCCCGTGACTGCGTCGTCACGTTCTCGCCGCGGGACGCCTTCCTGGAGGCCGCCTGGGTTCACGGGGTCCGCGCCGGCTACGACGCGTTCGACGTGTCGGCCTACGAGGCCGCCGGGACCGCTCTCACCAACAGCACCGGCATCCACGGCGACACGGTTCCGGAGACCGTCGTCGGGTACCTGACGGCGTTCGCCCGGCGGCTCCACGTCTACCGCGACCGTCAGCGTGCGTCCGAGTGGCGACGGGAGCCCTACGACGCGGCCTTCACGCTCTCCGGCGAGCAGGTCTGCGTGGTCGGCCTCGGGACCATCGGCCGGGGCGTCGCCGAACGCGCCGACGCGCTGGGGATGGCGGTCGTCGGCGTCCGGCGCTCGGGCGACCCCGTCGACGGCGTCGAGCGGGTGTACGCGCCCGACGACCTGCACACCGCCGCCGCGGACGCCCGCTTCGTCGTGCTGTGCTGTCCGCTCACCGAGGAGACCGAGGGGCTGGTCGACGCGGCGCTGCTCGACGCGATGCGCACGGACGCCTATCTCGTCAACGTCGCACGCGGTCCGGTGGTCGACGAGGACGCGCTTCTGGACGCGCTGGACGACGACGCGCTCGCGGGCGCGGCGCTCGACGCGCACTGGGAGGAACCGCTCCCGTCGGACCACCCGCTGTGGGACCGCGAGTCCGTCATCCTCACGCCTCACGTCGCCGCGGCGACGAACCGCTATCACGAGGACGTGGCGGCCCTCGTCCGTCAGAACCTCGAACGGGTGGCCCGCGGGGACCCGCTGAAGAACCGGGTCGCCTGAGCCGTCGCCCGGCCGGGACGGCGAACGGCGGATCTGAGTCCGTCAGATGGGGGCCGCTCAGGCCCCTTCGACCAGTCGCTCCAGTTGCTCCGGCGGGACCGCGCCGCGAGCGGCGTGGCCGTCGTAGGCGAAGGTCGGGACGCCGGTCACGCCCTGGCGGCGGGCCTGTGCGAACTGGTCGTGGACCTCGGCGCGCAGGGCGTCGTCGTCGAGCGCGGCCCGGACCTCGCCGCCGTCGACGCCCGCGTCTTCGGCGAGTTCGACCAGCAAGTCTTCGTCGCCGATGTCCCTGCCGTCCTGCCACAGCGCCTCGAAGACGGCCTCGTCGAAGGCCAGCCACGTCTCGTAGTCCGTGTGGCCCTTCAGGTAGTACGAGGCGACCTGGGCCGACAGCGAGTCGATCTCCCGCGACAGGTCGAGCTCCATCTCGACGCCGTATCGCTCCTGTAACCGCCGGACGCCCTGCTTGGCCTGTTCGTAGTACTCCTCGTCTTTTCCGTTGTCGACGGAGTGGTCGATCTCCCCGTCGGCGTCGCGCTGCTGGCTGCGCAGGTCGAACGGTTGCCAGTCGATCTCCAGGGACTCCTCGCGCGTGGCCTGGTACTGACGGAGCGACTCGCGTCCGAGGTAACAGAACGGGCAGACGTAGTCCGAGTAGACAGTGATCCGCTCGCTCGTCTGTGTCTCACTCATGCGAACGAGTTGGCGCTACGCGCGGTTAAGCGCGGTCCCTGCTCGCCCGCCTCGTTTCGGTGGTCGGCTCTCACCCCTCGTTCGGTCTCGGGTCTCTCCGTCGAGGCGTCCGACGGCGGTGCGACGCTCGCGAGTCGACGCCGGTCGCCCTACTCCAGCACCGTCACGCCGCTGACCTCGAAGCGCGCGCCGCCGTCGGCGGACTCGGTGACGCGGATGTCCCAGCCGTGGTCCTCGACGATCTGCTTGCCGATGGCGAGGCCGAGGCCGGTCCCGTCTTCGACCGACGACCGGCCGAGGTCGAACGCCTCGCCGCGGATGTCGTCCGGGAGCCCCGGCCCGTCGTCGGCGACGAAGAACCCGGAGCCGTCGTCCAGCGCCCCGACGGTCACCGTCACCTCGCTGCCGTCGGAACCAGCACGACCGCCCGCGTCGGCTCCCTCGTCGCCGTCCGAGGCGGTTCGCCCGTGGTCCAGCGCGTTCTGGAGGAGGTTCTCGAGCAACTGCCTGAACCGGACGTAGTTGGCCTCGACGGTCAGGTCCGTGTCGGCGACGAGCGTCGCGTCGGCCGCGTCGAGCGTCTGCCAGCAGTTCCGCGTGCAGTCCGCCAGCGAGACCGCCGCGACCGACATGTCCGCCTCTTCGCCGTCCGTGGCCGTCGCCAGCAGCCCGTCGATCAGCTGTTCCATCCGCTCGACGGCGCTCTGACACCGGTCGAAGTGCACCTGCTCGCCGGTCTCCTCGGCGAGATACAGCGCCCCCTGGAGGACGCTCAGCGGGTTCCGGAGGTCGTGGCTGACGAACCGGGCGAACGTCTCCAGGCGCTCGTTTTGCCGTCGCAGGCGCTCCTCGCGCTCCTTTCGCTCGGTGATGTTCTGTGCGACGGCCATCCCCGAGACGATGTCGCCGTCGCTGTCGCGGATCGGGAACGTCTGGACGTGGTAGTACCGACCGAGGAAGCTGTCCTCGAAGGACTGCCGCTCCCCGTCGAGCGCCGCCTCGTAGGCCGACTCGAGCGGCGCGGCGTTCTCCGGCGGGAACACCTCGGACGGGCGGCGACCGAGCATCTGCTCCTCCGAGAGCCCGACCGCCGCCACGTCCATGCCGCCCGCGGCGGTGAACCGGCAGTCCGCGTCGAACAGGAAGACGCCGCCGTTGGGGAACGCCTCGACGAGCCCCTCGTACCGCTCTTTGGTCGCTTCGAGTTCTCGCTCGCGGCGCTTCCGCTCGGTCGTGTCCCGGAGGAACACGGAGAGCCCGTCCGCGTCCGGATAGACGGTGACGGTGTACCAGCCGCCGAGCGGGTCGCAGTCCGTCTCGACCGTGGTCGGGTCCACCGCGGTCGCCGCGGACCGAAGCGCGTCCTCGACGGGGGTTCCGCGCAGTTCCGGCACCGCGTCCCAGAGACGCTCGCCGGCGACCGCGTCCCGCGCCACGCCCAACTGCGCCGCGCCGGCCCCGTTGACGAACTCCACCTCCCACGACCGATTCAGGACGAGGAAGCCGTCGGTGACGCGCTCGCAGGCCCGACGGAGCCAGCGCTCCGTCGATGCCGCGGCCCGCTCCGTCCGGTATCGCTCGACTGCGTCACGGACCCGGTCGGCCAGGACGGCGTACCGGTCGTCGCCCTCGCCCCTCGGGAGGTAGTCGGTGACGCCGGCGGCGATGGCCTCGCTCGCGACCGCCTCGCTCCCGTCTCCCGCGAACAGCACGAACGGCAGTCTCGGGTAGTCCTCGCGGACCCGCCGGAGGAATTCGACGCCGCTCTCGCCCGGCAACTGGTCGTCGCTGACGACGCAGTCGACGTCCCGCTCGGCGAGTCGCGCTCGCGCCGCGCTCGGTCCGGCGGCGGTGGTGACCTCGAAGCGGCCGTCCTCGCGTTCGAGGGCGGTCTCGACGCGCTCCCCCTGTGCCTGGTCGTCACCGACGTAGAGAACGTGAATCCGGTCGGCCGACGACTCAGCCGAACGCTCCTCGGCTGGGCTCGTCCCGGGGGGCGACATTGGCATTCAATGTCAGGCCCCCAATATAACGCTTACTCAGATTTCATCGGCGTGAAACGGCGGCCGTCGAACCGGACGGGGTCGCGGTCGCAATCGCACGACGCCGGCCCGCCCTCACGCCTCGTCGACCGCCGACTGCACCGTTCTCACGCGTGAGACGAGCGCGTCGGCGTCGGCCGCGAGCACCATCGCGCTCGCCTCGACGCCCACGTCTCCGCGGTCGATGACCGCGACGGGCGTCTCCTCGCTGGCCTCGAACGCTCGGCCGACGCCCCACCGGGCCGTCTCGGTCGCGGGCACGTCGGTCGACCGCTCGGCGGGGTCGTAGGACGGGACGTCCCCGCCCAGTTCGCCGAGCGCGTCCTCGACGGCGTCGGTCAGCCGGCAGTTGACGGCGAACCGGACTGCGGGGTCGTGTTCGCGGACCGCGAGCAGGAAGCGCGCAACCGTCGTCGACGCGCCGAAGCGGACGCCGCGGTTCGGGCGCACGCCGTCCATCGTCCGCGCGATGCGGCCCTCGACGGCGGCGACCTCGTCCGGCGTCTCCGCGTACGGGGTCGCCCCGGCGACGGTCATGCCCGCCTCGGGGACCAGCGGGGACACGTCCGCCTCGACGAGCGCCGCGACGGCGCGCTCGACCGCCTCGCTCGTCCGGTGGCGGGCGGCCTCGTTGCGCGTCTGGACGAGGTGGTGGACCGCGCCCGGCCCCTCGCCCACGTCGAGGTTGTAGCGGACCGCGCTCGACAGCAGGTCGATGCCGCTCGCGACCGCCTCGGTCAGGTCGTCGCCGTGGGCCAGCCGGGTGGCGACGGCCGACGAGAGCGTACAGCCGGAGCCGTGGGTCGCCTCGGTGTCGACGCGGTCGTGGCGGAACGTCGTCACCCCGTCGTCCGTCACCAGCGTGTCGACCACAGCGTCGCCGGGGACGTGTCCGCCCTTCACGAGCGCGCTGTCGGCCCCCGTCTCCACGAGGTCGCGGCCGGCCGCCTCGGCGGCGTCGGGGTCGTCCACTTCGCGGCCGGTCAGCACGGCGGCCTCGTCGGCGTTGGGCGTGACCACCGACGCCGCCGCGAGCAGGTCCTCGTAGGCGTCCTCGGCTTCGGGTTCGAGCAGTCGGTCGCCCGAGGCCGCCACCATCACCGGGTCGACGACGAGGTTCGGCAGGTCGTTGGCGTACTCGACGACCAGGTCGACGACCTCGCTCGTCGCGAGCATCCCCGTCTTGACCGCGGCCACGTCGAAGTCCTCGAGCACCGCGGTCAACTGGGCCTCGATGTCCTCCAGCGGGAGCAGGTGCTGTCCCTGAACCCCCGTCGTGTTCTGTGCCGTGACGCTGGTGATGGCGCTGGTCCCGAAGCCCCCGCCGGCCTCGATGGTCTTGAGGTCGGCCTGGATACCGGCCCCGCCACCGGAGTCGCTCCCGGCGATGGTCAGGACGACCGGCGGCGCGACCGGCGCGTCGGCTCGTGTCATACGCGGTGGCTGTGCCGGCGAGCCCAAAGCGGTGCTGGTCTCGACCGCCGTGCGGGGCCGCTGCCTTCGAAGTCGCTATATTCGACCCCGCCATCCTAGTATGCTAATAATACTCCATATCACATTTGAGAAACGCTTATGTTCACATGTCACACAACATCGACCGTACGACAATGGAACCGGCATCGAGCGATACCAACGATTCCGACGAGCAGTACGGCAGTTTCACTACCGGCGGCGGCGACGTCGTCGTCTACGACACGGACAACCCGACCGCGTGGCTTCAGTCCAGTTATGCGGTACAGATCGGACCCTCGTCGGAACCGAAATCGGCCTGACAGGACTTCCGGCGGCATTTTTCGAACCGAGATACTCGGTCACGCACCGACTCGCGAGCGGTGACGCCGGTCAGCCGATCGAAATCATCGCGATGCCGAGGATTGCCAGGCCCGCGGCGGCCAGGCGGGCGCGGAAGTGCGCCTCGTCGAGGACGATGGCCCCCAGGATGACGGCGACGATGGCCTGCCCGTTGACGATGGGCGAGACGATGCTGGCCGGCAGTTGCTGGAAGGCCAGCAGGACGACGTGGTTCGAGTAGGCGACGAACATCGCCGCGACGGCGAACTTCGGCAGGTCCGCGCGCCACGTCGACGGGACGCCGTACCGGGGGGCGAACGGGGCCATCAGCACTGCGATGCCCAGCCCCATCACCGGGATGTACGTCGTCGGTTCGATGGACAGTTCCTGCATCAACACTCGCTTGCCCACGTCGACGAAGGCGAACGTGGCCGCCGAGAGCAGCGCCAGCTGTGCGGGCCGGGACTGCCAGGCCCGCCTGAGCGGGGCCAGAAGCGCCGTCCCCTGCCAGTTGGCGACGTAGACGGCGACCGTGGCGACGAGCACGCCGGCGACCTGCAGCGGTGTGAGGTGTTGGCCCAGAAGCCCGACTTCGAGCGGGAGCACGAACACGGGGACGATCTTGCTGATCGGCGAGACGTACGACACCTCGCCGATGCGGATGGCCCGGAACAGGGTGAGCAGGCCGATGGCCGTGATGCCGGTCACGGCGAGGATGGACGCGAGAACGTTGAGGCGGTTCCCCGCCGGGAGGAACGGCGCGTCGGCGACGGCGACGACCGGGAGGTAGACGACGGGGACCAGGAGATACGTGATGAGCAGGAACACCGGCGACGGGTAGCCGGTGAACCACCGCTTCATCACGAACAGGTACACGCCGAACAGCAGCGCGGAGAGGGCGGCGTAGGCGATTCCGACGTTCACACTCGAACGCCGCGGGCCGGACGCAAGAGCCGTTCGCTTCGCGTCCGGCTCACCGCCGACGGCGTGCGAGCACGGCGGCCGCCGCCACCGCGAGCAGCGCGAGCGCCGCGGTGAAGCCGTCGCCACGCCCGCTCGTCGTCCGCTCGGCGCTCGCGGTGGGCGTGGCGGTCCGCGTCGGCTCCCCCGTCGCCGCGGTCACGGTCACGTCGACGCTCGGGCCGGCGTCCTGGCCGTCTCCGGCCGACAGCGAGACGGTTCCGGGCCGTGACAGCGTGACCGGCTGCGTGACGCGCGTCGTCGTCCGCGGTGCGAGCGAAACCCGGTGCTGGGCGACGGCCGTCTCGTTCCGGGCGAACACGACGGTCGCCGCCGCCGGCAGATCGCCGTCGTTCGCGACCGTCGCGGTCACCGTCACGGACTCGCCCTGCCTGACGGTCAGCGAACTGACCGACACGTCGGTGACGGTGGCTCGGCCCGGCTCAGTCACCACGACCGTCACGCTCTCCCCGTCGACGCTGACCTCGTACCGACCGGGGTCGGTGAACGTGTGCGACAGCGGGACGACGACGCGTTCGCCGGCCGCGAGCCGCCCCTGCGACGCGGTCACGGCCGTCCCGTTGACCGCGAGCGTGGCGTTGTACGTGCCCGCCGCCCCGCCGGCGTTCTCGACGACCACGTCGACGACGAGCGTCTCGTCGGTCACGAGTCGGATCGGCTCGCTCCCGCCGACCGGCGCGCCCGGCCGATACGGACCGCCCGCCCGGTAGGCGTCGCGCTGGTCGACCGGCGGGAGGCTGTATCCGATGCGGGCGGGAATCTCCCCGAACAGCCGCTGGTGCGTGGTCTGGTTCCACATCGGCGTCGACGCGGTCGTCTCGGTGTAGCGCACCGTGGCGTTCCGGACGGGCGCGCCGCCGGCGGCCTCGACTTCCGCGAGGAACTGCGCCTGCGTGACGGACCCCTCCCGCCCGTTGAGACCGCGCGTCACGTCCTGGAACGTCCGGCTCCGTTCGGTCTCGGCGCGGATTCGCCTGTCGATCTGACCGGCGACCAGCCCGCCCTTGTTGTAGTTCGCGTTCGCGGTCCAGCTGTCGGGGTCCGCGAGTGCGACGTCCTTGTAGACGGGCCGCGTTCCGAGCGACAGCCGCGAGCGAAACGACGCGAAGTCGATCCGGTCCTGCTCAAGCGTCAGTGCAGCGGCGTAGTAGGTCGCCATCCCCTCGGTGAGCCAGCGCGTCTCCCGGGTCGTCGCGAACGCCTGCCTGGTGTGGACGTACTCGTGGATCCAGACGTTGTTCGCCGAACTGAGCCGCCGGTCCGACTGGATCCACATGTCCGAATCGCCGAGCTGGAACCCCGCGACGCCCCACGGAACTGCTCCCGAAGGGGCGGCGACGACGAACACTCGTTCGTCCCGGTCGCCGATGCGCAAGGCGTTCGACGCGTTCGTCAGCGAGTCGAGGACGGCGATCGGCGAGGCGGTCATCGTCGCGCGCTCCGGGACGACGAGCTCGACGGTCTGGTTGTGTGCGGTCCGCTCGAACGTCGCGACCTCGCCGAGGTAGACGAGTTCCGCGCCCGCCGCCCCCGGCCCGGCCGTCTCGATGGTCCGGTTGAACCGGACCGGCTCCCGCCCGACGTAGCGCCACCGCGTCGGCGTCCGCGACCGGGTCAACAGCGCCCACTCGCCCGCGTCGACGCTGACGTATCTCCCCTCCGCACCCTCCGGGCCGCTCTTGGTGATCGTCCGATTGGGATCGATGCGATAGCGGATCACGGCGCGGGTCGTCTCCTCGTCCCACTCGTAGGCGGTCGCGTTGACGCGGCGGAAGCCGTCGGTGTCGGTCACCGTCGCTCCCTCGGGGAGTCGCGTGTCGAGCCCCACGACGCGGTCGGGAATCTCGTAGGTCAATCGCACCGCCACCTGCCCCGGCCGGTCGACGATGCGCGCGTAAGTCTGGGTCTGACGGATCTCGTCGCCGTCGGCCTGGAACGCCGCCGCCCCGCTCGCGGCCGCGTCCGGACTGGCGGGCGCCGCTGTGACCGGCCGCGCCACCGCCGTGTCGCCGTGCCGTCGCGTCGTGACAGGCGTCGTGTCAGCGCCCCCCGTTCGGACCTCGGACGCGGCGGTTCGATTCGCGGTCGGCGGGTCCGGTGCCGCCGTCCGGTCGCCCGTCGCGGTTTCGGCGGCCCCCGCCCCGACCGAACCCGTCGCGGGACCCTCGTCTCCGACCGGGTCCGCGACCGACAGCGACGCCGCTGCCGGCGGCACGACGCCGCCGACGAGGAGAACCACCACGAGCCCGACGGTCAGCGACCGCCGGGTGAGGGCGTGCATTGAGAACAGTTACCGCCTCGTGGGTAAAATAGCTGACCGCTGACTATGGGGGTTGGTAACACGGAACTGCCGAGGCTGTGGGCGTCTCCGTCGGTATTTCCCACGACGGTATCTGAACTCCGTGGCAGTCGCTCGACGCGGAGCTATCGCGAGAACCGTTACAGTCTGGAGTTCAGGCGACGTTGAAGCCCTTGTCGCGGAGGAAATCCTCGACGCGGCCGGTGTGATTGCCCTGGAGCTCTATCTGTCCGTCCTCGACGGTGCCGCCGCAGGCGAACTTCGACTTGAGGTCAGAGGACAGCGAGTCCATGTCGACGTCTTTCGGGTCGAATCCCTCGATAATCGTTACCTCCTTTCCGTAACGGCGCTCGTCGATGCGGATGTTGATCTCCTGGGACTCTTTGGCGACGTCCTCGCAGACGCAGAGCTCCTCAGGCAGCCCGCACGTCGAGCAGACTTCCGACATTACAATCGCGCCTACGAACACGACCTATTAAACACTGTCGGGGACAGGCTCGGCTTACCGATCCGAGACGACGGTATCGGCGATTTCGACGGCCTCGTCGGCCATCGCTTCGCTCACTTCGCCGCCGTAGCGGACCCGCTCTCGGAGCGACGCGAGCCGGCGGACGCGCTCGTCCGCGCCGACCGCGTCGAGGTACGTCCGAACCGTCTCGCCGCCGTGCCGGTTCCGGTGGCGTTTCGAGAGGACGTACATGACCCGCTGGAACGCCCGCTCCACGTCGGTCTCGGGGTCCTCCCGCCGCTGGTAGCGCAGCCACACCGCGCGGTAGGCCCGCTCGCTCAGGCCCGAGCGGCGCGCGCCGGCCGCGACGCCCAGCAGCGCGACCACGCCCAGCGCGGCCTCCTCGCGCGAGGGGAGGTCCGGCAGGCCGAAGCCCGCCCCGTCGTTCTCCGTCCCGGTCGAATCTCCTGGACCGGCCGTCGCAGTCGCCGTCGGTGTGGGCGTCGGCGTCGGCGTGTCGCCCTCGTCGCGCTCGGTCAGCGGCACCGGCGTGGGGGTCGGCGTCGGCGTGAACTCCGACACCGGCGTCCCGTCGGCGACCGGCGCCCCGTTCGCGTTCGCCTCCTCGATGCGCTGCTGTCTCACCTCCTCCCGCGGGCCGGACGGCGTCGGGTCGAACTCGACCCAGCCGTGGTCGGGGAAGTACGCCTCGACCCACGCGTGGGAGTTGAGCCCGCGGATCACCCACTCGTTCTGGTCGGTCCGCTGGCCGGTGGTGTAGCCGACGGTGAACCGCGCCGGGATGCCCTGCGTCCGGAGCATCGCCACCATCGTCGTCGCGAAGTAGACGCAGTACCCCTCCTCCATCTCGAAGAGGAAGCTGTCGGCGACGCTGTAGTCCGGGCGGTCGACCGAAAGCGAGTACCCCTTCTCCTCCTGGAGCCAGCGCTCGACGACAAGCGCCGTCTCGTAGGGGTTCTCGGCGTTGGCGGTGAGAATCGAGGTGCGCTCGGCCACGCGGTCCGGCGTGCTGTCCGGGAGCTGGGTGTACAGTTCGGAGATCGCGTCGTCGTAGTCCGTGCCGGCCTCGCGAAGTTCCGACGGCGTCGAGACGAGCACCTCGCTCTGGACCTCGTAGCTGTCGCCGCTCGCCAGGTCGGCGTCCGGCTGGAAGCCGCCCTCGTTCGTCACCGAGATTGACGGATCGCCCGTGTAGCGGACCGGCTTCCAGGCGGCCGGGACCGTCCCGATGGCCGATTCGGCCCGGAACGCCTGTCTGAGCGTCCGCGTCTCGCCCGGCGGCCCGTCGAGACGGCGGTCGTCGTAGGGCCGCGGATTCCCCGTGCGGACCCACCCGTCGCCGGTGTACCGGTCGTAGGACGCGACGCGCCAGAACCGCGGTTCCTCGGCCTCGACGGTGAACCGCACCGCCGTCGTCAGCGAGATGTCCCCGAGGATGGTGATCGACTCGCCGGCGTCGAAGAGGCTTCCCTCGACGGTCCGGCCGCCCGAGCCGTCGTCGTAGGACAGAGAGCTGTCGCGGGCAAGCGGGAGCCGCGAGAGCGCGGCCGGCACGACGATGATCGCCGCCAGCTGTTCGAGGACGGCCCGCCGCCCGCTGTCGATGCCCTCGTCGTCCGCGGGTTCGTCCCCCCGCGAGTCGGGATCGGTGACCGACCCCGGTCGGCGGCTCGGGTCGACCGACTCCTCGGCCGAGAGCGTGTCCAGCGTCCCGAAGCCGACCGTCGCGGCGACGCCGACGACGCCGAGCAGCGTCGTCACCACGCCGGCGTCGGTCGTCAGGGCGAAGAACGCGAGCGTCGTCCCGGCGGCGAGCGTCGACGTGACGTACCAGCGCCGGAGCGCGAAGTACCAGGTCAGGAACACCGGGGCCGGCGCGAACGACAGCACCCACAGCCTGACCTTCGCGATCTGGAGCAGCGACCGGCCGGTCAGCAGCGACACCGTGTCCGCGAGCAGCGCCGTCGGCGCTGGGTTCGTCGAGAGGCTCAGCAGGTACGCCGCGAGCCCGCCGGCGAACAGCACCGTGCCGACGGCGATGGCCAGCGTGGGCCGCAAGACCCGCGCCATCGCGGTCGCGGCGACGAACGACAGCGCGGCCACGACGAGAAACAGCGCCGGTGACCCGACCACGTCGCTGAGGTAGTACATCGTCCGCAGCGGCGCGCCGATGGCCAGCGCGACCGCAAGCAGCGCCAGCACCCGCGACGCGCTCCAGGGCGCGCGATCGCTGAGACGGCCGAGCGCGCTCATCCGCTCACCTCGCTGGCGATAGGGTTGTCCCGGCTCGCGGTCACGTCCGCGAAAGACTGCGTGCGGCCGTCGACCGAGACCGTGACGCCGTCGCCGTCGGCGCGGATCGCCACGTCGGCGTCGGCGGTCCGCTCGGCCCGCCCCGCCTCGGCTCGGGCGAGCGTTTCGAGCAGGCGCGTCCGGTGCGTGTCGCCGTACCCCTTGCTCACGGCCGCGTTCGGGACGACCAGTTCGACCGCGAGGCCGTGTTCGAGGGCGGCCATCGCGACCGTGGCCGCGGCGGCCGCCATCTCGTCGCCGTGACCCTCGCTCGCCTCCGCGACGACGAGCAGGCCGCGGTCGCTGCGGGTGTCGGCGAACTCCTTGACAAGCAGGTCCTCGCGCTTGGCGCTCGACTTCCAGTGCACGTCGCGCAGCGAGTCGCCGTGGACGTACTCGCGCAGGCGGTCGAACGACTGACGGTCCTCGCTCTCGGGGGTGAACACCCGGGCGAACGCCCCCGGCCCGCCCAGTCGGTAGACCGGCGGGTACACCAGCACCTCGCCCGTCTCCTCGACCGTGTACTCCCGCCGAACCAGCCCCAGCGCGTCCGTAACGGTCGCCTCGACGGGGCCGACGCGGTGCTCGCCGCGGGCGGCGTAGGTCACGTCGTAGCGCACCGTCGCCGGCAGGGAGCGCGTGGCCGTGGCCTCGCCGTCGAGGCCGTCGGGGAGCGTGTCACTGACCGTCGCGATGCCGCTGCCGTCGACGCGGAGGGCGACGCGCTTCGTCTCGCCGGGGAAGCCCCGGCGGAGGTGCGTGCGCTCGACGGTCGGCGCACCGGCCCAGCGGACCTGGACGGCGGCGGCGAGGACGCCGACGAGCAGCGGGCCGGCGACGGCGCTGAGCCCCGGCTGGCCGAATCGCGCGCTGACCAGCAGGGCGGCGACGGCCACGGCGAGGACGGCGACGCCGCGTCGTGTCGGTCTCATTCCACGTCGACGGTGTCGAGTGCGTCCGCGACCAGCGCGTTGGCGTCCTGTTCGCTGCTCTCGGTCCGGATGCGGTGCGGCAAGACGACCGGCGCTTCCGTCTGGAGGTCGTCCGGGACGACGTAGCCCCGTCCGTCGAGGACTGCGCGGGCCTGAGCCGCCCGGAGCAAGGAGATGCTCCCGCGCGGGCTGACGCCAAGTTGCGCGTTCTCGCGGGTGTAGCGCGCGAGCCGCGTCGCGTAGGCGCGAATGGGCTCCTCGACGGTCACCTCGGCCACCGTGTCGCGGGCCGCCGACAGCGCGTCGAGGGTGGCGACGGAGGTGAGTTCCTCGATGGGGTGGTGGCCGACCACGTCGCCGAGCATCGCCGTCTCCTCGGCCTCGTCGGGGTAGCCGAGGTGGAGTTTGGTCATGAAGCGGTCGAGTTCGGCCATCGGGAGGTCGTAGGCCCGGTTCTGCTCGACCGTGTTCTGCGTGGCGATGACGGTGAACGGCTGGGGGACGGGGTGAGTCGTCCCGTCGACGGACACCTGCTGTTCCTCCATCGCCTCCAGCAGGGCTGACTGGGTCTTCGGCGGCGCGCGGTTGATCTCGTCGCCGAGGACGACGTTCGCGAAGATCGGCCCGGGCCGGAATTCGAACTCCTGGGTCTTCTGGTCGAAGACGTTGACGCCGGTCACGTCGGTCGGCAGGAGGTCCGGCGTGAACTGGACGCGCTTGAACTCGCCGTCGAAGGAGGCCGCGACGGAGCGCGCGAGCATCGTCTTGCCGACGCCGGGCACGTCTTCGAGCAGGACGTGCCCGCGCCCGAGCAGCGCGATGACGATGTGTTCGATGGCGTCGTGCTGGCCGACGATGACGCGCTCGACGTTCTCGATCACCTGGTTCGCGACCCGTGTCGCGTCACGGAGCGAACTGTCCGACTGCCGGCTTCCTGTGGTGTCCGTGTCTGTCATTGTCGTGGTCTCGTGGGACGACGCCGCGGAACGGGGATAGCGTACTCTGCCCGGGGCGACCAGTAAGTGTCTTGTGTGGCCGCCTACGCGCCCGCTCGATCGTGCCGTTCGTTAGGGATGTAAGTATGTAACTCTGTGGATGCGTGGAGTGCATACGCGGCCGTTACCTGCCGTCGCGGCGCTTACCAGGCCTTGCAGGCGCCGCAGACGAGTTGGCCGTCCTGTTCCCAGCGCCGTTCCACGACCTCGCCGCAGTCCGCACAGGCCGCCCCGTCGGGCGACCACGCGTAGGTCGTCACCGCCGGCACGACCGTCTCATCGTCGGCCGCCTCCGGATCCCTCGCGCCGTCCGCGTCGTTGTGCTCGTCGGCGTCCGTCTCGGCTCCGCTCACGGCGTCACCGGCCGCATCGCCGTCCCCGGTAGCAGCGGTGCTCTCGCTCCCCTCGCTCTCCTCGCCTCCGTCGAGAAAGTCGTCCAGCGAGGCGTCTTCGCCCATACGACGTGGTTCTGTCCGCCCCGCAAATACACTGTCGGTCGACCGACTCCTCGGCCGAGAGCGGGTCCTACGCCGTGGCGACGCCGACGGTCAGCAGGGTTCCCAGCTCGCGGTAGCGCTCGACCATCGCCTCGCGCGTCTCGAAGTCCTCGGTCGGGAACGCCGACGCCGGTGGAATCTCGATGTCGCGGTCGGGAACCATGTCCTGTGACGCCACGGCCAGGCCGGCCTCGCGGAAGGCCGCGCGGTACTCCGCGGCGCTCCAGCGGGTCATCTCGATGTCGATGAAGTCCTGCCAGCCGTGGGAGTGAACGTTCTCCTCGTAGTAGTTCACCGCGACGTGGGCGGTGCCGCCGGGCCGGAGGACGCGGGCGATCTCTTCGAGGGTGTGGGGCGGGTCGCTGGCGTAGTAGAACGCCTCCATCGAGAACACGTGGTCGACGCTGTCGGTGGCGAACGGCAGGGCGTCGAAGTCGCCGCGCAGGAACCCGATGCCGTCGTCGTCGGTGTACCCGCGGGCGTTGCGGAGCATCTCCGGCGACCCGTCCAGCCCGTAGCAGGGACCGGCCTCTTTGGTGTCTCGCAGGGCGCGCAGCGCGTAGCCCGACCCCGTTCCGAGGTCGAGGACCGTCTCGCCCGGTTCGACCGGCATCCGGGCGAGGACGTGCTTGGCGGTGTGCCAGTGGCGCTCCTCCATGCCCCTGTCTTTCCCCTCGGCGGCCCAGTCGTCGAACTCCTCGCGGACGCTCATGTTCGACCCCAGCGGTGCGAGGACCAAAACCCTCGCTGTTCGGCGGCGGAGCGCAAACGCAAAGTGGGGGCGCGCTAACGTTCGACCAATGCAATCGCTCCTGTCGGAACTGCTCCAGAGCATCGTCGCCATGCCGTCGCGGTTCGTCGACGTGGCGCTGAACGACCCGCTGGCGGCGCTCATGCTCGTCGTCGGCGCGGTCATCACCACGCTCTCGGTCGCCGTCTTCGGCTACCTCTCGCTCGGGGCCGTCCTCTCGTTGTTCACCGGCTCCGGCGGTCGATCGCCGCCCCGAGCAGGTCAATAGCCGTCTCGATATCGGGGCCGAGCGGCGAGGCGAACACCACGCTGTCGGCGTGTTCTTCCAGGGCCGCCGTCCGCTCGGCCACCGTCTCCGGCGTGCCAGCGATACAGAACGCGTCCAGCATCGGCTCCGTCACCCGCTCGAACGCGTCGGAGAACTCGCCGGCCGAGATGGCGTCGCCGATGTCGCTCGCCGCCTCGCGGTCGATGCCGTGGCGGTCGAGCACGGGCGGCGGTGACCCGGCGGCGACAAAGGCCACCGGCGGCCGCGCGGCCGCTCGGGCCGCCCCTTCGTCTTCTGCGACCGAGACGCTCGCGTAGGCCGCGAGGTCGAACGCGCCGTACTCGTCGGGGCGCTCGTCGGCCATCTCCTCGACCTGCTCGCGCGCCCACGCGAGGTCTTTTGGGTGCGCCCCGTTGTACAGCGCACCGTCGGCGTGCTTGGCCGCCATCCGCGTCATGTGCGGTCCCTGCGCGCCGACGTACACCGGAACGTCGCCGACCTCGTAGTTCAGGCCGGCGTCCACCGCCTCGAACGTGCCGTCGTGGTCGACGCGCTCGCCGTCCCAGAGCGTCCGTGCGGTCGTGACCGTCTCCAGCACGCGCCGGAGGGCGTCGTCGTGGTCGAAGCCGAGGTTGGCGAGCGTCGACTCGTCGCCCGGGCCGACGCCGAAGACGGCCCGTCCGTCGCTCATCTCGTCGAGCGTCGCCACCCGCGAGGCCAGCGTCACCGGATGGGTCTCGTAGGGGTTGGCGATGCCGGGGCCGAGCAGCACGTCGTCCGTCCGCTCGGCCATCGCCGCAAGCGCCATGAACTGGTCGCGGTTGTTGTAGTGGTGGCTGGCGAAGACGGCGTCGAGACCGTTCGTTTCGGCTCGTTGCGCGAACGAGGCGAGCGTTGCGACCGGGTGTTCCGGGGTGAGTTCAATCGCGTGCATGTGACCACTCTCTGAGCGCCTTCCGCACGACGTCTTTCTCGGGGTCGCGAAACAGCTGTTCGCTGGCCGCGTGGTCGCCGAACTCGAAGCCGCGGACGACGGCGACCGGCGTGCCGCCGTCGCCCTCGCCCGTGACGAGATTCGCCGCCGCCGCGAGTTCGTCCACGACCGCTTGCACGGTGGCTTCCAGTTCGCGGCCCTCGCGGTCGTGTTCCCCGCGCCAATCCCGCGATGCCGGGAGGCCGGCCCACCCCAGCGCGACGCCGCGCTGACCGAGCCGGAACGGCCGACCGGAGGTGTCCGTGACGATGACGGCCGGCGCGACGCCGGTCCGCTCGCGGATGCCCGCCCGAATCGCCTCGGCCTCGGCCGTGGGATTCTCGGGCAACAGGAGCAGGTCCGCGTCCGGGACGTTCGAGCGGTCGATGCCCGCGTTGACCGTGATGTGACCGAACCGCGTCACGCCGAGGACGAACGGCGCTTCGACCAGCACCTCCTCGCACTCCTCGATGATGGCCTGGGCCAGGCGCGGGTCCTTCTCCTCGCCGGCGACCGCCTCGATGGACTCGGCGATGCGGACGGCCTGCTCGCTCGGTTCGTACGACGACAGCGACGCCTGCCGGCCGTTCGCCTTCGAGACGATGGTGCTCGCGACGCAGACCACGTCGCCGTCGCGGAGGTCCGTCCGCTCGACGACGAGTTCGGCGACGTCGTCGCCGGGCCGTACCTCCGGCAGGCCCTCGACCGCGAAGACTTCCATACCGTCCCTGCGACCCCTGCGGGAAAAAGGTCCGCGTTCGCTGCAAGGCCGGCCAACCGCGGCAACTGCTGCCGGTACGCCCTCGCGTCCTCCCGTCTGTCACACGGTCGTTCCGTCCACCGTCACCGCTCGGCGCTACAGTTCGTGGAGCGTCACGTCGAGCGCCCCGTCTTCGACCGTCGCCGTCATCATCGTCGCGCGCCCGGCCGGCGCGGCCCCGGTCACGCTCCCGGGATTCAGCAGTCTGACGCCCTCGTGAACGGTGTCGAGTACCTCGTGGGTGTGGCCGGCGACGCCGACCGCGTCGGCGTCCGCCTCCGCGAGCACCGCGCTCGCGACCCGGTCCTCGTACCCTCGCGACGACCCGGTCCCGTGGGTCGCGACGAACGTGACGCCGCCCACCTCGACCGTCGCCCGCTCGGGCAGGCCGACCCGCGGGTCCATGTTCCCCGCGACAGCGATCAGGTCCGTCGCCATGTGCCGGAAGTCGGACAGCGCGCTCTCGCTGTCGAAGTCACCGGCGTGGACGACCCGGTCCGCGACCTCGATACGCTCTCGGAACGACGGCGGGACCTCGTGAGCGCGCGACGGGATGTGCGAATCGCTGACGAGCGCGACTTCCATAGGACCGGGTAGCGCCCCCACGGAGAAATGCGTGCCGGCCGCCCGGCCGACGCCGCGAGCGGGTTCCTCGACGGTCAGCTCTCGACGGAGCCGACGACGCCCTTGAGTTCTTCCAGTCGGTCGACGAGGTGGTCGATGCCCTCGTTGATCTGTGCGACGTGCTCGTCGATGTCGTCGGCCGGAATCGCGCCCTGCGGCGTCGGCTCGATGAGCTCGTCGTCCTCCAGCATCCGCAGCGAGTACCGCACCTTGTGTTTCGGAATCCCCGTTTCCTCCGCGAGCCGGACGATGCCGATCGGTCCGTTCTCGATGACGGCCTCGAGAATCGCCAGGTCCCGGCTCTCTTTCTCGACCTGATTGCCCAGTCTGTCAATGCCCATTGAGAATCGTACCTGTGCGTATTGTTCCCCACCATATAAACGCCCCAGTTGTGGAATCGACGCGTCGGCGTCGGACGGGACGCTCGCGTTCGGGACCGGCCGTCTCTGCCCGGTCGCTACTCGTCGGAGACCGGCGTGCGCCGGAGCTCGTCGAGCTGGTCCCGAAGTCGGCTCAGCTCCGTCTCCAGTTCCTCGCGCCGGTCGATCAGCTCGCTCAGCTCCTCGGTGTTGACCGAGTAGTCGCTGTCCATCGCCACGTCGAGCGCGTCGGTGGTCGCCGCGGTCAGGTCCGAGGCCACGCGCAACACCTCGCTCGGCGTCCCGCGGGACTCGAACAGCTCCTGTTCGCCCGACAGCGGCCGGTAGGTCACCATCGGCGACTCGACGCCGCGGTGGTAGCTCACCGTGTAGCTCGTGTCGGTCACCGGGTTCAGGCGATCTTCTGCCCGCTCGGTCCGGACGATGTTGAACGCCTCGGCGAGCGCCGGATAGGTCTCGGCGAGGTCGCGCAGCCGGTCCGCCGCGCCGACGCCCAGTTGCGCCTCCACGTCGCCGAAGAACTGCCGCGAGTTGGTGAGCGTGAACGCCACGGTGTAGAACACCGACTCGTCGCTGTCGGCCAGATTGCGAACCCGCTCGCGGACCGCCTCGTGGCGGCCCTCGATTGTCAGCTTCTCCAGTTCCTCCAGTAACGCCCGTACGCCCTCTTCGCGTTCGAGGAACGCCTCGACGATCGCGCCGGGCATCTCCTCGCCGTCCACGTCCTCCATGCCCCTCCTTTCGCGGGGGCTCGTAAACAGTTTGTCGCCGCCGCCGGCAGCTTCTCGCGCTCGCGACCGCCTGCACCGCGCGCTGCTCGTGTGACACTGACACAAGACCTATGCCCTCACGCGGGAACGAACAGCACGTCCGCACCCAGTGGTGGGCGGACACTATGACAGGGCGGGGGCGCTCGCCCCCACTTTCCGGTACCCCGTGAGCCCGACCGTTAGGTACTCGGTCGATAACGGCTCGTAGGCGCTCTTTACGCCCCGACCGCTCGTCGTTCACAGTAGCGAGCACACGCCACGCGGTGCTCGCCGAGATGTTCGCGGTAGAAGACGCCCGGAGCGGGAGTGAGCGAACGCGACGCGTTCGCGAGCCTCGACGGACACCGTCCGTCGGTGTTTGAACCGGAGGAAGACGTGCTCGCTCACGTCGTTCGCTGTGCGCGACTGGCAGGATTCAAATCCTTCGTGGTCGCACATCGAAATCGGGACGCGACGCGATGAAACGCGTCGCTCACGATTTGATTGTGAAGAAGACGCCCGGAGCGGGATTTGAACCGGAGGAAGACGGTCGTCTCGCTCCACTCGATGCTGCGTCTTCCAGGGTTCAAATCCGCTCGTCTGCGTTTCACCGCTCATGGTAGCGAGCACACGCCACGCGGTGCTCGCCGAGATGTTCGCGGTAGAAGACGCCCGGAGCGGGATTTGAACCGGAGGAAGACTCACTGACATTCGTCTTCCAGGGTTCAAATCCGCTTGTCACCGTATTCGTCGAACTCGCCGTCGCTCGGCGACGAGACGCCTCGCTGGGGAGTCGAGTTCGGAAGAAGTACGCCCGGAGCGGGATTTGAACCCGCGTCACGACCGTGACAGGGTCGTATGATGGGCCACTACACCATCCGGGCCTTCGCTGCATTTCTTCGTATCCCGGTGTTGGTATTAAGGCTTTCCAAAGGAAGGCGCCCTGTGATGAGTGCACGTGACGGGACCCAAAGTAATATGTCGGCGCTGGTGCAATCGACTGCTACGCGAGTCGCTCCCACGGCCCATGTGTGGTCCGGGTGGGGGCCCGGTAGCTACGGCAGGCCAAGTTGGTAAGTGTTATATGCCGGCCGACAATATGGGCCTGTAGTATCTCGTGACAGCCACCTTCTCCAGCAGCAGGCCCAACGCACACACATGGTAGATGTAAGTCAACACGACCTCGTTCCCGACCACAGCGTCGTCGACGAGGCAGATCTCGAAGCAGTGCTCGAGGAGTACGACATCAAAAAGACGGACCTTCCGAAGATCAAGCGCACCGACAAGGCGTTGCCCGACGACGCCGAGGTCGGTGACGTCATTCGGATCGAACGCGACTCCCGGACGACCGACACCGCAGTTGTCTATCGACTGGTGGTAGAATAATGAACACACAGGACCGCCGCGCGATCTCGCGCGAGTACTTCGCGAAGGAACGGCTCGCCGAACACCACTTCCGCTCGTTCAACGCGTTCCTCGACAGGGGGATGCAGCAGGTCGTCGACGAGAAGGAGACCATCGACACCGACATCGGCGACAAGGAGGGACAGGAGCCGGTGTGGGTCGAACTGGGCGACGTGCGCGTCGTCACCCCGCGGGTCCGCGAGGCAGACGGCAGCGAGGAACTGCTGTACCCGCAGGAGGCCCGCCTCCGCAACATCACCTACTCCGCGCCGGTGTTCATGGAGATGGCCATCGTCCGCGGCGGCGAGGAGGAACCGGAGGAGGTCGTCGACCGCACCGAGACCAAGATCGGGCGCATGCCCATCATGGTCGGCTCGAACAAGTGCAACATCGCGGGCTTCACCGAGGAGGAACTCATCGACATCGGCGAGGACCCCGCCGACCCCGGCGGCTACTTCTGCGTCAACGGTTCCGAGCGGGTGCTGATGACCAGCGAGGACCTCGCGCCGAACAAGATTCTCGCCGAGTACGACACGAAGTACGGCGACGAAGTGCAGGTCGCCAAGACGTTCTCCCAGCGCCGGGGCTACCGCGCGCTGGTGCTGTGTGAGCGGACCCGCGACGGCCTGCTGGAGGTCTCGTTCCCGTCCGTCTCCGGCAGTATCGACTTCGTGACGCTGGTCCGCGCGCTCGGACTCGAATCCGACGAGGAGATCGTCCACCGCGTCAGCGAGGACCCGGAGATCGTGAAGTTCATGCTGGAGAATCTGGAGGAGGCCGAGGTCCAGACGACCGAGGAGGCCATCGAGACGCTGGGCAAACGCGTCGCCTCCGGGCAGGGCAAGAACTACCAGCTCAAGCGCGCCAACTACGTCATCGACCGCTACCTCCTGCCGCACCTCCACGAGGAGGGCGTCGACGAGGAGGAGGTCCGCATCAACAAGGCGTTCTACCTCTGCCGGATGGCCGAGGCGTGCTTCGAGCTCGCGCTCGACCGCCGCGAGGCCGACGACAAGGACCACTACGCGAACAAGCGCCTGAAGGTCAGCGGCGACCTGATGACCGACCTGTTCCGGACGGCGCTGAACAAGCTGGCACGCGACGTGAAGTACCAGCTCGAACGGGCCAACATGCGAAACCGCCAGCTCTCCGTCTCGACCGTCGTGCGGTCGGACGTGCTGACCGAACGGCTCGAACACCCCATCGCGACGGGGAACTGGGTCGGCGGCCGCTCCGGCGTTTCCCAGCTCGTCGACCGGACGGACTTCATGGGCGTGCTGTCACACCTCCGTCGCCTGCGCTCGCCGCTCAGCCGGTCGCAGCCGCACTTCGAGGCGCGCGACCTGCACGCGACCCAGTGGGGTCGCATCTGTCCCTCCGAGACGCCGGAGGGACCGAACTGCGGTCTGGTGAAGAACTTCGCACAGGCCATGGAGCTGTCACAGGACGTGGAGGACGCACAGGGGCTCAAACAGGAACTCGCGGAGATGGGGGTCCAGGGCATCCCCGGTATCGAATCTATCGAACAGCAGCCCGCGGACGATTAACATGAGTCAGGGACGCGAAGCCAAAGTATACGTAAACGGTAGCCTGGTCGGGACACACCCCGACCCCGAACAGCTCGCAGAACAGGTCCGACAGGCCCGACGCCGCGGAGACGTCTCCCAGATGGTCAACGTCTCCGTCAAGGACCGGACCGAGGAGGTCATCATCAACGCCGACGCCGGCCGGGCTCGCCGCCCGCTGCTCGTCGTCGAAGACGGCGACCCGCTCATCACCGACGAGGAGATCGAGCAGGTCAAGGCCGGCGAACTGGAGTTCGAGGAGCTCGTCGAGCGCGGCCTCGTCGAGTTCATCGACGCCGAGGAAGAGGAGGACATCCTCGTCGGCGTCAGCGAGGAGGAACTCACCGAGAACCACACGCACCTCGAGGTCGACCCCCAGCTGATGTTCGGCATCGGCGCGGGGATGATTCCCTACCCCGAGCACAACGCCTCGCCGCGGATTACGATGGGGTCGGGGATGATCAAGCAGTCGCTGGGCCTGCCGAGCGCGAACTACCGCATCCGTCCGGACACGCGCCAGCACCTCCTTCACTACCCCCAGCTCTCGATGGTCAAGACCCAGACCACCGAGCAGATCGGGTACGACGACCGGCCGGCGGCACAGAACTTCGTCGTCGCCGTCATGAGCTACGAGGGGTTCAACATCGAGGACGCGCTCGTCATGAACCAGGGGTCGGTCGACCGCGCGCTCGCCCGCTCGCACTTCTTCCGCACCTACGAGGGCGAGGAGCGGCGCTACCCCGGCGGCCAGGAAGACCGCTTCGAGATTCCGGACGACGAGGTCCGCGGCGCGCGCGGCGAGGAGGCCTACACGCACCTCGACGACGACGGCCTGGTCAACCCCGAGACGAAGGTCGGCGAGAACGCCGTCCTGCTCGGCAAGACCAGCCCGCCGCGGTTCCTCGAGGAGCCCGACGACATGGGCGGGCTCTCCCCCCAGAAGCGCCGCGAGACGAGCGTCACGATGCGCTCGGGCGAATCCGGCGTCGTCGACACGGTGACGCTGATGGAGGGTGAGGACGGCTCGAAGCTCTCGAAGGTCTCGGTGCGCGACGAGCGCATCCCCGAACTCGGGGACAAGTTCGCCAGCCGCCACGGCCAGAAGGGCGTCGTCGGCCACATCGCGCCCCAGGAGGACATGCCCTTCACCGAGGAGGGCGTCGTCCCCGACCTCGTCATCAACCCGCACGCGCTCCCCTCGCGCATGACCGTCGGCCACATCCTCGAGATGATCGGCGGGAAGGTCGGCGCGCTGGAAGGCCGTCGCGTCGACGGCACCGCCTTCACCGGCGAGGACGAGGAGGAACTCCGCGGCTCGCTGGAGGAGCACGGCTTCGACTCCTCGGGCAAGGAGACGATGTACTCCGGCGTCACCGGCGAGAAGATCGAGGCGGACATCTTCGTCGGCGACATCTTCTACCAGAAGCTCTACCACATGGTCTCGAACAAACTGCACGCCCGCTCGCGCGGGCCGGTGCAGGTCCTCACCCGCCAGCCCACCGAGGGTCGCGCCCGCGAGGGCGGCCTGCGCGTCGGTGAGATGGAACGCGACGTGCTCATCGGGCACGGCGCGGCGATGGCGCTCAAAGAGCGCCTGCTCGACGAGTCCGACCGCGAGTGGATCAACGTCTGCGGGAAGTGCGGCATGACCGCCGTCGAGAACGTCGAGCAACGGCGCGTCTACTGTCCGAACTGCGAGGAGGAGACCGACATCCACGAGGTCGAGATGTCCTACGCGTTCAAGCTCCTGCTCGACGAGATGAAGGCGCTCGGAATCGCCCCGCGGATCGAACTGGAGGACGCCGTATGAGCTCACAACAGACACCACAGGAGATCGGCCAGCTCAGCTTCGGGCTGATGGACCCCGAGGAGTACCGCGAGATGTCGGCCACGAAGGTCATCACGGCCGACACGTACGACGACGACGGCTTCCCCATCGACATGGGGCTGATGGACCCGCGACTGGGCGTCATCGACCCCGGGCTGGAGTGCAAGACCTGCGGCAAGCACAGCGGGTCGTGTAACGGCCACTTCGGCCACATCGAACTCGCCGCGCCGGTCATCCACGTCGGCTTCGCGAAGCTCATCCGACGGCTCCTGCGCGGGACCTGCCGGGAGTGCTCCCGGCTCTGTCTCGACGAGCACGAGCGCGAGGAGTTCGCGGACCGCCTCCAGCGGACCCGCGACCTCGGGCGCGACCTCAACGACGTGACGAAGGCCGCCATCCGGCAGGCCCGAAAGAAGGACCGCTGTCCGTTCTGCGGCGAGAAGCAGTACGACATCAAACACGAGAAGCCGACGACCTACTACGAGGTCCAGGACGTGCTGGCCTCGGACTACCCCGAGCGGATCGCCGCCGCGATGGAGGAGTCCGACGAGCCCATCTCGCCCATCGACCTCTCCGACGAGACCGGCATCGACAGCAGCCGCGTCCAGGAGATCCTGAGCGGCGAGTTCCGCCCGCGACAGGAGGACCGCCGCGCCCTGGAGAAGGCCCTGTCCGTCGACCTCACCGAGGAGGACATGAACAAGCTGATGCCCAGCGACATCCGGGACTGGTTCGAGGACATCCCGGACGAGGACATCGAGGTGCTCGGCATGAACCCCGCCCGCTCCCGACCGGAGTGGATGATTCTGACGGTCCTGCCGGTGCCGCCGGTCACGGCTCGCCCCTCGATTACGCTGGACAACGGCCAGCGCTCCGAGGACGACCTGACCCACAAGCTCGTGGACATCATCCGCATCAACCAGCGGTTCATGGAGAACCGCGAGGCCGGTGCGCCACAGCTCATCATCGAGGACCTCTGGGAACTGCTGCAGTACCACGTCACCACCTTCATGGACAACGAGATTTCGGGCACGCCGCCGGCGCGCCACCGCTCCGGCCGCCCGCTCAAGACGCTCTCCCAGCGCCTGAAAGGGAAGGAGGGCCGCTTCCGCGGCTCGCTGTCCGGGAAGCGCGTGAACTTCTCCGCCCGGACCGTCATCTCGCCGGACCCGACGCTCTCGCTCAACGAGGTCGGCGTCCCCGACCGGGTCGCAAAGGAGATGACCCAGACGATGAACGTCACCGAGCGCAACCTCGAGGAAGCGCGACGGTACGTCTCCAACGGCCCCGAGGCACATCCCGGCGCGAACTACGTCAAACGCCCCGACGGCCGCCGCCTGAAGGTCACCGAGAAGAACTGCGAGGAACTGGCCGAGAAGGTCGAGCCGACCTGGGAGGTCTCCCGACACCTCGTGGACGGCGACATCATCATCTTCAACCGACAGCCGTCGCTGCACCGGATGTCCATCATGGCCCACGAGGTCGTCGTGATGCCCTACAAGACGTTCCGGCTGAACACGACGGTCTGTCCGCCGTACAACGCCGACTTCGACGGCGACGAGATGAACATGCACGCCCTGCAGAACGAGGAGGCTCGCGCGGAGGCGCGCGTCCTCATGCGCGTGCAGGAACAGATGCTCTCGCCGCGCTTCGGCGAGAACATCATCGGCGCGATTCAGGACCACATCAGCGGGACGTACCTGCTGACCCACACCAATCCGGAGTTCAACGAGACGCAGGCGCTCGACCTGCTGCGGGCGACCCGCATCGACGAGCTGCCCGAGCCCGACGGCGTCGACGACTCCGGCGAGGAGTTCTGGACCGGGCGCTCGCTGTTCTCGGAACTGCTGCCCGACGACCTGAACCTCGAGTTCACGTCCTCTGCCGGCGACACCGTCGTCGTCGAGGACGGCCAGATGACCGAGGGGACCATCGACGAGGACGCAGTCGGCGCGTTCGGCGGCGAAATCGTCGACACCATCGCCAAGGACTACTCGCGGACCCGCGCCCGCATCCTCGTCAACGAGGTCTCGGCGCTCGCGATGCGTTCGATCATGCACTTCGGGTTCTCCATCGGCATCGACGACGAGTCCATCCCGGACGAGGCCGAAGAGCAGATCAACGACGCCATCGACAGCGCCTACGACCGCGTCGAGGAACTCATCGAGACCTACGAGCGCGGCGAACTCGAGTCGCTCCCGGGGCGGACCGTCGACGAGACCCTGGAGATGAAGATCATGCAGACGCTCGGCAAGGCCCGCGACTCCGCCGGTGACATCGCCGAGGACCACTTCGGCAGCGACAACCCGGCCGTCATCATGGCCGAGTCCGGCGCGCGTGGCTCGATGCTGAACCTGACCCAGATGGCCGGCTGCGTCGGCCAGCAGGCGGTTCGGGGCGAGCGCATCAACCGCGGCTACGAGAACCGCACCCTCTCGCACTTCGAGGAGGGCGACCTCTCGGCGGACGCCCACGGCTTCGTGGAGGCCTCCTACCGCTCCGGGCTCTCGCCCAAGGAGTTCTTCTTCCACGCGATGGGCGGCCGCGAGGGGCTGGTCGACACGGCCGTCCGGACCTCCAAGTCCGGGTACCTCCAGCGCCGCCTCATCAACGCGCTCTCCGAACTGGAGACGCAGTACGACGGCACTGTCCGGGACACCTCGGACACCATCGTCCAGTTCGAGTTCGGCGAGGACGGCACGTCGCCGGTCGACGTGTCCTCGAACCAGGACGAGGCCGCCGTCGACGTGGAACAGATCGCCGACAGCGTCCTCAACGAGGAGTTCGAGAGCGAGAAGCAGAAAGAGAGCTTCCTCGGGACGCGCACCGAGCGGACCAACCTCTCGGAGCACGCCGACGACTGGTGGATGGCGGAGGGTGACGACTAACCATGACAGCACGAGACGTTTCAGCAGACATCGAGGCCGTCGTCGAGGACACCGACCTCCCGCGGCGGCTGAAAGACGAGGTGTACAGCACCGTCGAAGAGCGCGGCGTCGGCGTCGAGGACGCAGACCGCATCGCCAAGGCCGTCGAGTCACGCTACATGGACACCCGCGTCGACCCGCTCGACCCCGTCGGGACGGTGTCGGCCCAGTCCATCGGCGAACCGGGAACGCAGATGACGATGAACACGTTCCACTACGCGGGGGTCGCCGAGATCGACGTGACCCAGGGACTGCCCCGACTCATCGAGCTGGTGGACGCACGGAAGACGCCCGACACGCCGATGATGACGGTCCACCTCGACGAGGAGTACGCCGAGGACCGCGAGCGCGCCCACGAGGTCGTCTGGAAGATCGAGGCGACGCGCATCCTCGCGCTCGGCGACATCTCGACGAACGTCGCGGACATGCTCGTCGAGATCGACCTCAACGAGGACACCCTGCTCGAACGGTGGCCGACCGTCAACGACACCGACGCCATCGCCGAGGAGATCGCCGAGACCATCGAGTCGAACCTCGGCGTCTCCACCCGGCAGGTCGGCACGGTCATCGAGTTCGGCCCGGAAGAGCCCAGCTACCGCGACCTGCTGCAGCTGGTCGAGGAACTTCGCGAGATCGTCTTCAAGGGCATCGAGGAGATCACTCGCGTCGTCATCCGAAAGGAGGAGACCGACAACGGCGAGGAGTTCGTCCTCTACACCGAGGGCTCGGACTTCGGCGAGGTCCTCGACATCGAGGGCGTCGACGCCTCCCGGACCACGTGTAACAACATCCACGAAATCTATCGGAGCCTCGGCGTCGAGGCGGCCCGCGAGACGCTCATCAACGAGACGATGAACACGCTCGAAGAGCAGGGTCTCGACGACGTGAACGTCCGGCACCTGATGCTGGTCGCGGACATCATGACCAACGAGGGGACCATCGAGTCCATCGGCCGCCACGGCATCTCGGGGTCGAAAGACTCCGTGCTCGCCCGCGCGGCGTTCGAGGTCACCGTGAACCACCTGCTCGACGCCGCCATCCACGGTGAGGTCGACGAACTGGACGGCGTCACCGAGAACGTCATCGTCGGCAAGCCGATCAAGCTCGGCACCGGCGACGTGGACCTCCGCATGGGGACGACGCAGGACTGATGCGGGTCGAACTCTCGGACGAAGCGCGCCGACTGGTCGCCCTCTTCGAGGACGAGGCAGGCGTCACCGTCCGGGACTGCGTCGTCGACGAGGACCACGAACAGGTGGTGTACATGGTCAAGCGCGGCCAGATGGCCGACGCCATCGGCCCGGGCGGCCAGACCGTCGAGCGGGTCGAGGAAGCTATCGGCCGCGACGTGAAGCTCGTCGAGGCCGCCGAGACGCCCGAGGACTTCGTGGCCAACGCGCTCGCGCCGGCCGCGGTGTACAACGTTACCGTCTCGGAGAACGGCGACACCGTCGCCTACGTCGAGGTGGCACAGGCCGACCGCGGCGCGGCCATCGGCCGCGACGGGCGGAACATCGACGCCGCGCGCAAACTGGCGAAGCGCCACTTCGACATCGTCGACATCGAACTGACCTGACCGGGTCGGCATTTTTCATCGCGGACGGCACTCGCGATTCGGGAGCTACGGTCGATAGCGTGGCGCAGCACTCGACAGCGACGTCGGTCGGGAAAAAACGGCGAGCGAATCAGTCGTCGTCGGCCGACGCGTTCTCCGCGTCGTAGACGTCCGTGTCGCTGTGGGTCTCGACGTCGAACTGCGCGAGCAGCGCGCTGAGGTCGCCGGCCTGCTCGGAGAGGGCGTCGATGCTGCTCGACACCTCGTTGATTGTCGCGGTCTGTTCCTCGGCCGCGGCCGCGACGCCTTCCGCTTGACTGGCGGACTCCTCGCTGATGGTGCCGACCTCGTCCATCATCGCGACCGTCTCCTCGGTCGAGGCGGCCTGTTCGTCGGTGGCGTCGCTGATGGACTGGATGCCGTCGTTGACGTCCTCGACGCGGGTGACGATGGCTTCGAGCGACTCGATGGCGTCGTCGACGGTGTCGATGCCGTCGGTGACCGAGTCGCCCATCTGCTGGATGTCGTCGACGGCCTCGCCGGTGGTGTCCTGCACGTCCTCGATGACCGTCGATATCTCCTCGGTGGCCTGGGTGGTCTCCTGTGCGAGGGTCTTGATCTCGTCGGCGACGACGCCGAAGCCCTCGCCGGCCTCGCCCGCTCTGGCCGCTTCGATGGAGGCGTTGAGCGCCAGCATGTTGGTCTGCTCGGCGATGTCGTCGATGAGGTCGACGATCTCGCCGATCTCGGTCATCTCCTCGTCGAGCGATTCGACGCGGTCGATGGTCGCGTCGGCGCGCTCCTCGATGTCGCCCATCACCTCGGCGGCCTCCGACGCTCGTTCGCTGCCGGTCTCGCCGATGTCGGCGGCCTCGTCTGAGGTGGAGGCGACCTCGTCGGCCTGGGCGGCGACCTCCTCGATGGTCGCCGAGAGGTCGGACATCTCCTCGGCCGTCTCTTGGATGTTCTCGTACTGGGTCTCCGCGCCGTCGGCGATCTCCTGAACGGACTGGCTGACTTCCTCGCTGGCGTCACGGACCTCGATGGCGCTGGCGGTGATCTGGTCGGCGGAGCCGTCGACGTCGTCGGCGAACTCGCGGATGTGGACGACGGTCTGGCCGAGCTGAGCGAGCATGTCGTTGAAGGCGGCGGCGATGGACGCCATCGCGTCGTTGTCGGCGTCGGCGTCGAGCCGCTGAGTGAGGTCGCCGTCGGCGGCTTCCTGCATCACGGCCGAGAACTCCTCGGCCTGCCGTTCGAGCGACTCGGCCAACTGTTCGGCCTCTCGCTGGGCCGTCTCGGCGTCGGCTTTCGCCGTCTCGATCTCGTCGATGAACGCCTGGAGGTCCACCCGCATCTCCTCGAGGGACTCTCCGAGCCGACCGGGCACGTCCTCGTCGAGCACGGGGTCGTCGAAGGACTGCGCCGCGAGCGCGTCGGCCTGTGCGGCGACCGTCCCGAGGTAGGACTGGATGTCGACGAACGCGTCCTGGACCTGTCCGATCTCGTCGATTCGCTCGCTGTTCTCTCCGCGGTCGTTCAGTTCGCCGCGGGCGAGGGCCTCGGCGCTCGACGCGACCGACGTGAGCGAATTGCGGATGTCACGGCCCACGAAGGCCCCGAATGCCAGGAAACTGAGCAGCGCCAGGCCGATGAGCGCGAAGATGTCAGTCTGGACCGTATCGCGGAGGGCGAACGCGCTCTCGACCGGCGCGCGCTTGACGACGACCCAGTTCATCCCCTCGATCTTGGCGTAGCCCCACACTTCGCCGTTGGCCTGCAGCGTGCCGGTCATCCTGTCGGCCCCGCGGTCAGTCACCTGCTGTTCGACCGCGCCGTCGTAGCGGTCGAAGATCCGCGAGGTGTTGTCGGCGAAGATCACTTCGTTGCCGTCGTTATCGTACTCGATGACGTGGGTTTCGCCCCCGTCGATCGAGTTCTCGAAGGTCTGGGAGCGCTCGCTCACGTCGTAGAGGAGCAGCGCCCGGGAACTCGTCCGCGGGACGTTGCTGATGAACGCGATGTAGTGCGTCCCGTTCTCCTCGAACACGCGTGACTGCGAGACCGCGTCCTCCCCGCTCAACAGGAGCGTCCCGCTGCTCGTTCGCCACTCGACGCCCAGGTCTTCGAGCGTCCGTCCCTGGTACGTCTCGTTCGTCGACACCTCGATGGTCCCCGTGTTACTGTCCACGAACGCGATCATGTGGAGCGACCCCCCGATGCGCCGCTCGGAGGCCTGAAACGCTCGCATGGCCTGCGACGACGACGCGCTACTCACTTGATAGTGATTCGATAGGAGCCTGGTGGTCCGCCGGGACTGTTCGATCCACCCCTCCATCGTGTTCGCTTCCTGCTGGGTCGTCGTCTCCAGTTCGTTCAGTCGCTGGTCGGTCAGGTCGTTGCCGATCGCGTCCCCTGCCACCAACCCCGCGCTACTCACGACGAGTGCGATGACGACGACGGCGAGACCGAACTTCCGGAGGTAGCTCTTTCGTACCGCCGTAGGTAGAAGTTTTGTAGCTTTCATATCTTCTAGGGAAATAGCTATCGGTCCATCTCTCTACCGCGCTCATAAACCTCCCTCCCTCATTATCAAAGATAATTATGGAGCGACGACCGCTCGCGCCCGGTCCTGCTGTGGCATAGAACGCCACACACGCCGGCTGTCGCGCCCGGATACAAAAGAGGAGTCTTAAGTATCTCGGCGGGATACGGAAGCGTACTATGGCAAACGGCAAATACGCCGCGCGCAAACTCAAGAAGGACCGCCAGCAACACCGGTGGTCCGACTCTGATTACGCGCGCCGCGAGCGCGGGCTGGGCAAGAAGTCCGACCCGCTCGAAGGGGCGCCGCAGGGTCGAGGCATCGTACTGGAGAAGGTCGGCATCGAGGCCAAGCAGCCCAACTCCGCCATCCGGAAGTGCGTCCGCGTTCAGCTCATCAAGAACGGCAAGCAGGTCACCGCGTTCTGTCCCGGTGACGGCGCGATCTCGTTCATCGACGAGCACGACGAGGTCACCATCGCCGGGATCGGCGGGGCGAAGGGTCGCGCGATGGGCGACCTCTCCGGCGTCAACTACAAGGTCGAGAAGGTCAACGGCGTCTCCATGATCGAACTCGTCCGCGGGAACGCGGAGAAACCGGTCCGATAACCATGAGTGCCGAAGACACATCCGAGGCCGAGACGGCCGACGAAGGCGAGTCCGAGACGGCCCGCGCCAAACTGTTCGGCGAGTGGGAGATCACGGACATCGAGTACCGCGACCCCTCCACGGAGCGCTACATCACCGTGACGCCCATCGCGCACACGATGGGTCGCCACGCCGACAAGCAGTTCCAGAAGAGCGAGATCAGCGTCGTCGAGCGGCTCATCAACCGCCTGATGCAGACCGACGAGAACACGGGCAAGAAGCAGCTCGCGACCTCGATCGTCACCGAGGCGTTCGAACTCGTTCACGAGCGCACCGAGGAGAACCCGATTCAGGTGCTCGTCCGCGCCGTCGAGAACAGCGCCCCCCGGGAGGAGACCGTCCGCCTGAAGTACGGTGGCATCTCCGTCCCGAAGGCCGTCGACGTCGCGCCCCAGCGCCGCGTCGACCAGGCCCTGAAGTTCCTCGCCGAGGGCGTCTACGGTGGCTCGTTCAAGACCACCACGAGCGCCGCCGAGGCGCTCGCCCAGCAGCTCGTCGGCGCCGCGAACGACGACGTCCAGACCTACGCTGTCAACCAGAAAGAAGAGAAAGAGCGCGTCGCGGCCGCCGCTCGCTGATCTACGCGACTGTCTGTCTCGGTCTTTTTCTCCGACGCCCTGCACCCGCAGGACTCGCCTTTTTGAGCGAGCCGCGTCACCTCCCGGCATGGGTTCCGACCGAACCACGTGGGAGTACGAGACGCTCCGACCGCGCCGCGGCTCGACGAAGAAGGAGGCCGTCGACCCGACAGACGAACTGAACGAACTCGGTGCCGAGGGGTGGGAGCTCGTCGACACCGTCGAGTACGTCGGCGGCGGGACGAAATACCTCCTGTTCAAGCGACCGGCCGCGGACGGGGACGAATGAGCGACGCGGACGACGTCGACGCCGACCCCGAGTCCGACACCGAGATCGAGACGGGCGGCGACATGGACATCAGCACGGCCAACACGATGCGAGAGCGGGCCGACGAGAGCCGGTTCAAGCTCTGGGTGATGCTCAGCGCGAACCGCCTGTTCATCACCGCCGCCCTCGCTCTCGGCGTCTTCGCCGCGTTCGTCTCGCTCGGGACGTTCGTCGTCCCGGAGTTCGTCTCGACGCTCCAGTCGGGAGACACGAAATCGACGCTGTTCTCGACGATGCTCGGTGCCATCCTCACCGGGACGACGCTCATCGTCACCATCAGCCAGCTCGTCATCTCACAAGAGAACGGCCCGCTCGGCGACCAACACGAGCGGATGAGCAACACGATGGACTTTCGCGACTACGTCAGCGAACTGTTCGACGGACCGACGCCCGCCGACCCGTCGGCGTTCATGCGGAAACTCGTCGACGAGACGCGCCGGCGTGCGAAGGCGCTGCGCGATTCGGTCTCCGGGCACGAGGACGACGACCTCCGGGAGGAAGTCGACGAGTTCACCGACAGCGTCACGGGCAACGCGGACGAGGTGGGCGACCAGCTCGACGGGACGAGCTTCGGCTCCTTCGGGGTGCTGTTCGCCGCGCTCAACTTCAACTACGGCTGGAAGATATTCCAGGTCGAGCGCCTCAGACACGACCACGCCGACAGCCTCGACGACGAGACCGACCTGCTGCTGTCTGAGCTGCGGACGACGCTCTCGATGTTCGGGCCTGCCCGGGAACACATCAAGACGCTGTACTTCCAGTGGGCGCTCATCGACCTCTCGCAGCTCATCCTCTACGTGGCGGTGCCGGCGCTCGTCGTCACCGGCGGGATGCTCTCGTTCTTCGGGAGCGGGCCGATACTCGGCGTCACGCTCGGCGTGCAGAACGTCCTCTGGGTCGTCGGCGGAGCGTTCACCGTCTCCCTGCTCCCGTTTCTCCTGCTGGTGTCGTACATCGCCCGCATCGCGACGATTGCCAAGCGGACCCTCGCGATTGGGCCGTTCATCCTCCGCGACTCCCAGCGGTGAGGCGGGGCGGTGAACCGTCGGCTATATCTCGGTTGACGAGAGAGGGTAGCGCATGTCACAGCAACACGAGTCCGTCGACCTGGTGGGCGACGAGACGGTCAGACACTTCACGACCGCGGTGCTGCTCGCGGCGCTGACGGCGGCGCTCTCGCAGGTGTCGATACCGATTCCGGGACCGCTCCCGCCGTTCTCGCTGCAGCCGTTCGGGATGTTCTTCGCCGGCCTCCTTCTGGGGCCGCTGTGGGGCGGCGTCGCGCTGTTGCTGTACCTGCTCGTCGGTATCGCGGGCGTCCCGGTGTTCTCGAACGGCAACGCCGGCCTTGGCTACGTCGTCGCCGGGCAGGGGACCGGCGGCTTCCTCGTCGGCTTCCTCGTCGGCGCGGTCGTCGCGGGCGCGATTGCGCACCGGAGTCCCGAGCCGCGCGACCTCGGCGAAATCTCGGTCCCGGTTCAGGTCGCCGCGCTCTTCGTGGCCGTCGCCGTCGTCTACGCCATCGGCGTGCCGTGGCTGTCGATGGTGACCGGTCTGCCGCTCGTCCGCGCGGCGGCCGTGATGGCTCCCTACGTCCCGCTCGACCTCCTGAAGCTCGGCATCGCGGTCGCCATCGTCGAGGGCGGTTACCTCGCCAGCCGATGATCGAGGCCCGGGACCTGGTGTACCGGTACGGCGACGCCACTGCCCTCGACGGCCTCTCGCTGTCGATCCCCGACGGGCAGTACTGCCTGCTGGTCGGGCCGAACGGCGGGGGGAAGACGACGCTCGTCCGGCAGTTCAACGCCCTGTTGACGCCGGACTCGGGGACGGTCCGCGTCGACGGGACCGACGTGACCGCGGACCCCGTCACCGCGCGCACCCGCATCGGGATGGTGTTCCAGCACCCGCGCGACCAGTTCGTCGCCGCGACCGTTGGCGCGGACGTGGCCTTCGGCCCGGAGAACCTCGGGCTCGACCGCGACGAGATCGACCGGCGCGTCGAGACGGCGCTCGACGCGGTCGACCTCGACGAGCGGGCCGACGCGCGCATCGACGCCCTCTCCGGGGGCGAACAGGCCCGCGTCGCCATCGCCGGCGCGCTGGCGATGGAGCCGACCTACCTCGTGCTCGACGAGCCGCTCGTGGGGCTGGACTGGCCGGCGCGGCGGTCGGTCCTCGCCCAGTTGGACGCGCTCGCGGCCGACGGCACGGGTATCGTCGTCGTCACGCACGACCTGCGCGACCTCCACGAGCGGGCCGACCGCGTCGTCGGGCTGTCCGACGGCCGGGTCGTCCTCGACGAGTCGCCGGCGGCCGCGCTGGACGCCCTGTCGGACCTCGGCGTCCGCGACCCGCGATGCTGAGCTACCGCCCCGGCTCGTCGTTCGCCCACCGCCTCGATCCGCGGTCGAAGCTCCTCGTCCAGTTCGGCCTCGCCGTCGCGGCCGTCGCGTACCCGACGCTCCCGGGGGTCGTCGCCGCGACCGCGGTCGGGCTGGCCGCGCTCGCCGCGGCCCGCCTCTCGCCGCTCGCGGTGCTCCGTTCCTATCGAGTCGTCGTCGCCGTGCTGGCGCTCGCGCCCCTCGTCGCCGGGGTCGCGCTCGGACCCCCCTGGTTTCGGGTCGAGCCGGCGCTTCGGTCGGCGCTGTACGTCGGGCGCGTCCTCCCGGTGCTGTTCGTCAGCGCCGCCTACCTCGCGTCGACGCCGGTCCGGGAGACGCGCGCGGCCGTCCAGCGGCTGGTGCCCGGCAAGCCGGGGCAGCTCCTCGGCGTCGGCATGGCGCTGGTCGTCAGGCTGTTCCCGCTCGTGCTCGCGGACGTGCGCGAGGTACGGGACGCGATCCGAGCCCGCGGCGGCGAGCGACGGTCGGTGTGGGTGCGAGCGCGGCTGCTCGCCGTCCGGTCGCTGGACCGGACGCTTGACCGCTCGGATCGGCTCTCGCTCGCGCTGCGCGCCCGCTGTTTCGCCTGGAACCCGACGCTCCCGGCGCTCGCCTTCGCGCGCCGCGACTACCCGGTGGCGCTCCTCGGCGTCGCGCTGGCGCTGTCGCCGCTCGCTCGTGTGCTCCCGCTCTAGTCCGCCGCTCGCGCTTCGGCCGTCTCCGCTCGGGTCCGCCGGTCGAACGCCGTCTCGACCCAGTCCGGCCGCGTCACGGTCCGCGGACCGACGTCGTAGCGGATGGTCGTGACGACGACGGCGTGCGTCCCGTCCAGCGTCCCGGTGTAACGGACCGTCGCGCGTCGCACGAGTCCGTCCTCGGTGACGACGACGCGGAGGCTGCTCGTCTCGGTGTGGTCGAGCGCCGCGGTCCTGGCGCGGTAGCCGGTCAGGTTCCGCGCCAGCAGCGTGTACGTCGCCGGGTCGGCGTCGGTGTCGCTGGCGACCAGCGCGGCGTTCTCGGTGACCAGCGACTCCGAGACGGCGAGGCCGGTCCCCCGGTACGGGTACTGCTGGTCGGCCGTGATGACCGTGTACCGGCTGGTGTCGTTCGCGTACCGGAACCGGACCACCTGGACCGAGGCGTTCGCCCACGTCTCCTGGCCCACGACCCCGGTTGCGTTGCAGAGGGCGCGGCCAGTCTCCCGCTCCCACGTCCTGCTCGCGCCGTCGTCCCCGACCGTTCGCCCTCCGACCGACCGGCGGACGGTCGTCCCGTTCGTCAGCCGGACGGTCTGCGAGAACTCGACCGTGTAGCTCTCGCGCTGGAGCGCCGCCCTGTGGGCCGCGGCGAGGCGCTCGTAGTCCTCGACGCCGCTGGTCGTCACGCCCGGCGGCAGGCTCGGCTCGGGGGTGGGGACCGGCGCGGGCGTCACGGTCTGTGCCGGTCGCGGCTCGGGAGCGCCGAACGCGCTACAGCCGGCCAGCACGAGACAGAGGGTCACCACGACGGCGAGCGAGCGATGTGGCACGTCCGTTCGTAGGCGCCGCAGGGACAAACCGCTATTGTCGGGGTCATGTCGTCGGGCGGCGCCGCTTGCTCGGTATCACCGGCCCGGTCGGGCCACCCGTCAGTCGGCGGCCCGGCCGCTCTCGCTGACCGCGTAGGCCCGCGTCACGTCCACCAGGGCCTTGCGGAACTCGGACTCGTCGGGGTCCCGCGAGAGCGACGCGAAGTGGCGCTTGAACTCGGTGAGGCTCACCTCGCTCGCGTCCTGGGCGGCCGCGTGGGCGAGGTCGTAGAGCCGGTCGCCCTCGTCGACGAGGTCGTGGCGCTCACACAGCGCCAGCGCGAACGCCGCGTTGACGGCCGTTATCTCCGGGTCCGCCGCCGGCGTGAGCCGCGCCGCCGGCTTCGACGGTCGCCGCGTTCGCGTCGGCGAGCCGGCCCGGTTCCAGGACGGTGGCTCGGCCGGCCGGTCCGCGACGGCGGCGGCGAGGCTGGCTTCGAGAAACGGGACCAGCTTGTCCCCGGGGACGACCGGCATCCAGACGTCGTCGGCGTACACGTCCTTCATGTGGTTGGCGATCTGGTAGCAGTGGGTGAGCTTCCGGCGCTCGACCGAGCGGCCGGCCAGCGCGAGGTAGATGGCCTCCCGCGTCGACTGGGTGTGCGAGGGGTGCTCGCGCTCGTGGTGGTGCATGTGCGCGTACTCGTGGAGCGCCAGTTCGCGCGCCATCGCGCTCGTCGCGGCCTGTCGCGAGATGGTCAGCCGGTGACCCGAGTCGCCGTGGCTGACGCGCGTCCGTTCGTCGGGGTCCTCGCGGATCCGGACCGTGACTGGTCGCTCGAGGTCGTGTTCCGTCGAGAAGAGGTCCCGTGCCCCCAGAAACGGTTCGGCGGGGCCGCCCTGAACGTGAACGTCCATGTGTCTTGTTTGCACGGGACGAACCGCTATTAATCCACGGATGGGGGCGACGTTCGCGGCCGCCCGGTGAGACAGGACGGTCGGCCGCTGTCTCGCTCCCTGAATGGTCAACAGTCCGACCAAAACCGTCGGAAACAGCGGGTTCGACGACGAATTGCCGACGGCCGATATTGCGAGAGGGTCCCACGCGAACGGGCGGATTTCGCACGGACGAGGCCGTGACGAAACACTATCCTTTTGACCCTGCTGTTGATAGGCAACTGTATAATGGGCCGACGCAAGAAGATCGTCCAGGAATGTGAGACACTGATGGACGACCCGGAGCACATCCGGAACATCGCCATCGCTGCTCACGTCGACCACGGGAAGACGACACTGACGGACAACCTGCTGGCCGGTGCCGGCATGATCTCCGACGACACCGCGGGCCAACAGCTCGCGATGGACACGGAGGAAGACGAACAGGAGCGTGGGATCACCATCGACGCCGCGAACGTCTCGATGACCCACGAGTACGAGGACCAGAACCACCTCATCAACCTCATCGACACGCCGGGCCACGTCGACTTCGGTGGCGACGTGACCCGCGCGATGCGCGCCGTCGACGGCGCGCTCGTGGTGGTCGACGCCGTCGAGGGCGCGATGCCCCAGACGGAGACGGTGCTCCG
>Ga0207772_100171_pt1 | contig 59824 bp, 58 predicted proteins | sample A23M3SouthBayCA_2_FD_187750 | JGI IMG/M metagenome (GOLD analysis project Ga0207772, IMG submission 187750) | Aerobic enrichment media microbial communities from Eden Landing Ponds, California, USA - A23 M3 (2) (SPAdes) | ecosystem: Environmental > Aquatic > Marine > Unclassified | place...
TTTTCTGCGTCAACGGCTACCGAACATACCACGTCGAGACGGCCTGTACGACCTACGTTGTCCCTGGCGGACTGAAAGGGCGACCGCCAGCGGCCCGAGGGCTATCAACTCTTACTGGTGAGTGCGGTGCTGTCGAAGAGACGACTTTCTTCCAGGGATCAACGACACGAAATCGGCGTTACATTCACACCCTGTATCGACCATTTACAGATGACCGGAGTGAGGTTACTCGAGTGACAGCAGCAGGCGCAGCCTCTTCGTCAGGAATCGACTCCACGACCGTCGAAGTCCCGCGAATATAAGACCCGAGAGACCACACCCCAGAGTATGACCTATCTCGTGCCCTTCGACGGGTCCCCGCTGGCCGAAGCAGCCCTCGCCCGTGCCGCCGAGTTCGCGTCGGTCATGGACGATGACGTGCTCGCGCTGGCAGTCGTCCCCGTCGACGAACGCGACTTCGCGGTCGAGCGTGGCTGGATCGAGGCGACCGACGAGTACGACGCCGACGAGATCGTCGACCGACTCCGCTCGCAGGTCGAAGAGCTCGCACCGGCGGCGACGTTCCGGTGTGAACGACCGGAAGACGTCAGTTCGGTCGCGTCGGTCACGACCGACGTCGTGCGGACGATCCGGGCCGTCGCCCAGGAGGTCGGTGCCACGATCGTCTTCATCGGGAGCGAGAACGCCGGCCGCGTCTCCACGCCGGTCACGAGCGTCGGCGCGCCGGTCTCCGAGGACCCGCGATACGACGTTCACATCGTCCGGCACGCCAGCAGAGACGACTGAGAGACCACTCACCGAACGACGGTCACAGGGACGGGCGAGCGCCGGACGACGGTCTCGGCGACGCTGCCCAGCAGGACCCGGGAGACGCCCGACCGGCCGTGACTGCCCATGACGATCTGGTCGACGTCGTTCTCCTCGGCGTACTCGACGATGGCCGCGACCGGCTTGCCGACCTCGATGTCCGTCGAGACGTCCAGGTCGACGCCCGCCGTCTCGACGTCCTCGGTGACCTCCTCGAAGAGCGTCTCGGCCTCCTCGCGTTGCTGGTCGTACCACTCCTCGGAGAAACTGGGGATCGACGCCTGGGCGCTGTAGCCCGCCTCTGCGGGGTTGATGACGTGTAACAGGACCATCTCGGCACCCGGAAACTCCCTGGTGACGAACTCGCAGGCCTCGTGTGCCTGTTCGGACCCGTCCACCGGAACGAGGATGCGCTTTCCCATACCCTATAGCCGACCCCGGACGGTTTCAATCTTCCCGACTCACCGGTCGCAGGCGAGGCGGCCGAACGGGAGGCGAGCGGATCGACTACCGTCGGGTGTCGCCGCCGTCGATCTCGCGGCGGAGCGTCGCGACTTCTGCGATCCGCTCGGCGTGGGCGTTGTGCTGGTGGATCGACTCGTCGTTGGACTGTTCCATCCGGACGAGCGCGTCGTCGTCTAGCTGTGGGAACTCGTCGACGACGCCCTCGGCCATCGAGCGGACGCAGTCCTCGACGAACTTGGCGTCGCTGTGGGACTCGTAGGTCATGTGGTCCTCGTCGGGGCGCTTGGCGAGGTTGTAGATGCGTGCGCTCATCGAATCCCGCGCTACCTCGATGATATCGGTCAGATCGACGTCGGGGCCGTCCTCGGACTCGATGGTGAGCGTGGCGTGACCCCGCTGTGAGTGACCGGGCTGGGGCACCTCCTGGAGGAACTCCTCGATCGTGTCGTCGTCGACGTCCATCCTTCGGAGGGTCTCGCGGGCGCGGGCGGCGGACATCCCCTGCGAGCAGGGACAGACTGTCATCCCGGTGACGCGGGCGCCGACCTCCTCGTGGATACCGTCGTCGGTCGCCGTCGCCGAGGCGATGATGTCGGCGGTCGACTGGGTCGGTCGGTCGCTGGCCGGCGTCCGGTCGCGCGTGACGAACTCCGCTTCCATGCGAACTTCGGCTTTCGTGGTGTAGTCGTGTTTCTCGAGCAGTCGCTCGGCGGCGTCCCCGCAGACGTCCTCGACGCGGTAGGCGGGCTCCCCGACGGCGGCTTCGAGCGTCTCGTCGATGACCTCCATGTTGCGGCTCATGTCGGCGCCCTTGCGCCAGCTGGGCAGGTCGACGAACACCTCGAACTCGGCCATCAGCACGTACGGCCGGTCGTCCTCGCGACTGATCTCGACGAGTTTCTCCACGCCGGTGACGCCGACGCGGTTCAGGCCGACGGTCACGTCCGGCCGCGAAGCCTGGACGTCCGGCAGTTGCTTGCTCATCAGCGCCCGCTTAGGACTTTCCCCGAATAGTGCTTTCGGAACCCCGAATTTCTGGCCGCTCTCTGGGTCGGTGTCCGTGAACGCCCCCGTGGGACGTCGAAACGGCCTCGACGCCTCACTCGGAGAAGTCGCTGAACAGCGTCTCGAAGTCGCCGTCGACGAAGCGCTCGGCGGTGGCCTCGAGTTCCTCGTGGAGCCGCTCGCGGCGCTCGGTCAGCTCGGCGAACTCGGGGTCCTCCTCCAGGTCCGCGGTTCCGCTCGCGTTCGAGAGGGCGACGTGTTTGCGCGTCACCCTGTAGTACTCCCGGAGCGTCCGCTCGTACTCGGAGACCCTGAGGAGGCGCTCGACGGTGTCCAGTACCTCCGACCGCGTGACCGGCTTGACGACGTAATCGTCGAACTCCATGTCGATGATGTCGACGTCCGGGTCGACCGCTGTGACCATCGCGACGCGACACCCGTGCCCGCGCTCGCGGATCCGTTCGAGTACCTCGTCACCGAACATGTCCGGCATCCGGCGGTCGAGCAACACGACGTCGACGTCCTCGTCGAGTTCGTCCAGCGCCGCTTCGCCGCTGTATGCCGTTCGCACAGCGTAGCGGCCCCGGACGAACGCCGCGTACGAATCGGCGACGTCCGGTTCGTCGTCGACGACGAGTACCACCGGTGACTCCCCCGTCATTCGAACGTCCACCATATGTGTGGAGTGGGTGCAAAAAGTTTCCGTCGAGACCGGATCGCCAGTGCTCTCGCCGTCACGCGGTCTCTGATCCCTGTCTCCGGCCGGAATCGGACGCTGTGTCCTCGCCGACCAGCGCTTCGTATCGCGCGCCGGTCTGTTTCAGCGTCGCCGTCGAGAAGAGCCGTTCGTGGTCGTAGGGCAGGTGCTCGCCCGCCAGCTCGTCGATCTTCGCCTCGACGGCGGACTGCTCGCGCCCGTGGACCATGGTAAAGAGATTGTACTCCCAGTCCCGTTCGGGTCGGCGCGGCCGGTGGTAACACAGCGTCACGTAGGGGAGTCGACCCACCGCGACGCCCCGCTCGTCGAGTTCGTCGTCGGGGACGTCCCAGACGACCATGCAGTTGGCGTCGAACCCCGTCGCGAGGTGGTTGACGACACAGCCGATCCGCTTGATACACCCCGCCGCCAGCAGGCGTTCGACCGCCGCGAGCACGTCCGCGACCGGTGCGTCGACCGCGTCGGCGACGTCACGGTAGGGTGTCGCCGTGAGGGGAAAACCGTCCTGGACCTCCAGCAGGAGTCGCCGCTCCAGGTCCGACAGGTCGACCGCCGCCCGCTCACGTATGTCGGTGGCGTCGACCGCCGTCTCGGCCAGACTCTCGCGGGCGAACCGGTCGGAGTTGACGACGGGGAACTCGAGATCGATGTAGAAATCCGTCAGCATCGGGAGGACGAGCACGTCCAGGCCCGTCTCGGCCGCGATATCGTCGACGATGGCGTCGCGCCGCTCCTTCGAGGCGGCCGTCACGACGAACCACATGTTCCACTCGTGGTCGCGGGCGTAGTTGTGGTTGACCTGCCGGTGGCCGTTTATCACGTCGGCCACCTCGTCGAAGCGCTCTTCGGGCGCGCGGACGGCCGCCAGCGTCGAGCTCCCGATCACCGGCGGGTTGAGCACGGGCCCGAACCGCCGGAAGATCCCCTCGTCGTAGAGCCGTTCGACGCGTTCGAGCGCCGCCGCCGCCGAGACGCCGACCTCCGCGCCCACGGCTTCGAACGGGCGTTCGGCGATCGGGAACCCACTCTGCCAGCCGTCTATCAGCGCGGCGTCGACGTCGTCGACCAGGTCGCGCCAGCCGCCGGTACCCCGACTCATCGGCGGAGGTTAGGAGTGGTCCGAGGTACCTCTTTCGACTGCGGGAAACGAGAGCCTTTAGCGGGCGGCGTCCGAACGACCGGGTATGGCACACGCGACCCAGGAGTACGGCGACTGGCCGCTCAAGCGGCTGATGACCGAAGTCGTCGGGTCGGGGCACAAGTCCGCCGACGACATGGACCGCCCGCAGGCCAGCGAGGCCATGCAGCGCATCCTCGACGGCGAACCCGACCACACGACGCTCGGCGCGTTCTGGCTGGCCAACCGCTGGAAGCGCAACACTCCGGAGGAACTCGCGGCGTTCGTCGACGTCATGCGCGAGACGTCCGTCGAGACTGCCACACCGGGGGTCGACCCCGTCGACTGTGGCGCCAACTACGACGGCAAGGGTCGGACAGCGATCCTCGGCGTCGCCGCCGGTGTGGTCGCCGCGGCCGCAGGAACCCCCGTCGTCGTCCACAGCGGGGACCGCGTCCCCACCCAGAAACAGGACGCCTACAAACACGTCCTCGACGAGCTCGGCGTCCAGACGAACCTCGACCCCGCCGAGAGCGCCGACATGGTCGACGACACGGGTTTCGGCTTCTACTACCAGCCCAACTTCAACCCCGGCGTCGACGCGCTGTGGGACCGGCGCGACCAGATGGGCGTGCGCTCGTTCGTCAACACCGTCGAGACGCTCGCCAACCCCGCCGACGCCGACGTCCACCTCGGTTCGTTCTACCACCTGGCCTTCGCCGTCAAGATGACCGAGACGCTCCAGGAAGCCGAGAGCCAGGACGTCTCACGCACCCTCTTCTTCCAGGGCATGGAGGGCTACGACGACGTTCGTCCGGGTACGACGGTCGTCGCAGAGTGGAACGCGGGCGAGGACGAACTCGACGACTTCGAGATCGAGACCGCCGAGTACGGCATGGACTTCGAGAGCGAGGACCTCGGTGTAGAGGACGTCGCCGGCGAGTCGGCCGCGATTACCGAAAGCGTCGTGGCAGGCGACCGCGACGACCAGTTCGCCGACGCCGTGGCGCTCAACGCCGCGCTCCGCATGTATGCGCGCGAGGACGTCGACTCCATCCAGGACGGGCTCGACGACGCCCGTGCGGTCATCGACGACGGGAGTGCGGCGGCGGTGCTTGACGACCTGCGAGCGTTCTGAGTGATCTCTGTTCGAACCGGTGTCTGTTCGAGTCCGCGCGTTTCGGTTGACAGCGATTAACCGGTACTCGGCGTGTCAGTCGAGGGGTCGAGCACGTAGACGCTCTCGTCGGTGCCGACGAACAACCGCCTGTCAGCGAAAAGGTTCCTGACGTCGCTGTCGACTGACCCACTCCAGCGTCGCTGTCCCCCGGAGTCGACCTCGACGATGCGGGTCTTGCTGGCCGCGTACACCGAGATGTGGTCGTCCCCGTCTCCATCACCATCTTCGGTTCCACTTCCCTTGTCGGTTCCAGTTCCGTCACCGGCCCCAGTTCCGTCGTCGGTTCCGCTCCCGTCGACCGCGATCGACCGGACAGCCTCCCCCTCTCCGACCTCGTGGCGCCACAGCACCTGCCAGTCGTCGGTGTCGACCGCGGACAGTCGGTCGCCGCCGCAGTAGACCACGCCGTCGTGAACGACGATCGGTGCGCCCGCCGGCAGGTCGGAGGGCTCGGACTGCCACCGCTCGTCGCCCGTCCCGACCGAGAGCGCCTGGAGACGGTCGTCGACCCGGCGAAACAGGTGGCCCGAACGGACGGTCAGGGTAAAGCCCGGTCCGTCGACGTGCCACAGTTCCTCGCCGTCCGCCACTGCCGCCAGTCGGTCGTACGATTCCACGTATGCCACGCCATCGGCGACCTTCGCGGTCATCCCGTCCCCACCGTCGCCCTCGTAGCGCCACTGCACGCGTCCGTCGTCGGGGTCGAGTCCGGCGAGCCCCTTCCCGACGGCGTAGACTGTCCCTGTGACCGCCGGGACGGTCGGGATATGGCCGAAGCCGTCGACTGACCACAGGGTTTCGCCGTTCGTCGCGTCGAGCGCGCGGACCACGCCGTTGCTCCCGGCGTAGACGACGCCGTCGTGGACCAACGGCGGGTCGTAGACGCTCCCGACCTCCCGGCTCCACCGCTCGCTCCCGTCGAACTCCAGCGCGTACAGTTCACCCTGGCCGTTCCCGACGACGTCGTCGCCGCTCCCGAAGTAAACGGCGTCCTCGACCACGAGGTCCGTGTACGCGGTGTAGCCGCCGGTCCGTCCGTACCGCCACTCCCGTCGTCCGGTTTCGGCGTCGAGCGCGAAGACCGCACCTCTCGCCCCGTCCTCGTTCCACGGTTCGCGGCCGAACACCTGTCCGTTCGTGACGGCGTCGATCTCCCCACCGACGCCGTGGCGCCACTCGTCGGCGTCGCCGTATCCCCCGACGACGTTCCCGAGAGGCTGGAGACACCCCCCGGCCACCGAGAGCCCGGCGACGCCGGCCACCCCGGTCGTCCGGAGGAACGTCCGCCTGTTCATGCGCGAAGTCGCGACGCCCCCCGGTAAGTATCTTGTTTCGGTTGCTTGCGTCCCGTCTCGATTGTCCGGATGAGATGGGGTTCCACACCTGGCGGGACGACTCACGATCGTCAGTGTGACGTCGTCTATGGCACTCGACCCCACTGTTACACGGGGGCCTCACCGATCGGAACCCAGACCAGCAACGTTTTGTTCACGCTGTCCCTGTTCGAAACCATGAGCGAGTTGACAGCGACGCTGCACACGTCCGAGGGGGACATCGAGGTCGAGTTGTACGACGAGCGCGCGCCGAACACGGTGGCGAACTTCGTCGGACTGGCGACCGGCGCCGACGACTACGAGAGCGCGAGCGTCGGGCCGGGTACGGGTGCGTGGGAGGACCCCGAGTCCGGCGAGAAGCGGATCGACCCGCTCTATTCGGACATCGAGTTCCACCGAGTCATCGATGGGTTCATGATCCAGACCGGCGACCCGACCGGGACCGGCCGGGGCGGCCCGGGCTACACCTTCGACGACGAGTTCCACCCCGACCTCCGCCACGACTCGGCGGGGACGCTCTCGATGGCCAACCGCGGCGCCAACACGAACGGCTCGCAGTTCTTCCTCACGCTCGACGCCCAGCCACACCTCGACGACAAACACGCCGTCTTCGGCGACGTCGTCGACGGCATGGACGTCGTCGAGACCATCGGCGACGTCGACACCGACCCCAGCGACCGCCCGATCGACTCGGTCGTGCTGGAGTCGGTCGAGATTCAGGACTGAGCGCCGTCACCGCGAGGGCGTCCGAACGCACTTTTTCGCGTCAACACTCGGCCTCGCCAGTCGCGCAACTGTCAGTCGTCCGCGGGGACTTCCGAGCGGACCTGGTCGTCGTGGAGGATGCAGGCCGAGATGTGACCGTCGCCGTGTTCGGTGTACTCGGGGTGGGTCTTCTCGCAGGGCGTGACGAACTCCTCGTCCAGGAGGTCGGCGGCGCCCTCGACGTCGTCGTCGACGATCCGGTCGAGCGCACGGCCGAGCGTCTCCTCGACCTCGGGGTCGGAAATCCGCTGGGGGAGGTCGAACTCGGTCCGGATCTCCTCTCTGACCGCGTCCTCCGCGCCCGCGTTCTCCCGGATCTTCTCGACGTCGATGTCGTCGGCCCGTAGCTGGTACCGGAACGTGATCAGCGCGCGCCAGACCGACTGGTCGAGGTCCAGGTCGTCGGGCTGGACCACCTTGTGACAGCGGGTGTGGAACCGACACCCGGACGGCGGATTCACCGGGTCCGGCACCGTTCCCGTCAGTTCGATCTGCTCTCGCGTCGCACGCGGGTCGGGCTCGGGTATCGAGGAGAGCAGCGCCTCGGTGTAGGGATGCTGGGGGTTCGCGAACACCTCGTCGGTGTCGCCGATTTCCACTATCTCTCCGAGGTACATCACCGCGACGCGGTCGCAGACCTCACGTATAACCGACATGTCGTGGCTAATAAAGAGCAGCGACAGGCCGAACTCCTCCTGAAGGTCGTTGATGAGCCCGAGGATCTCGGCTTTGATCGAGATGTCGAGCGCCGAGACGGGTTCGTCGGCGACGACGAGTTCGGGGTTGAGCACCAGCGCGCGCGCCAGCGCGATCCGCTGTTTCTGGCCCCCGGAGAACTCGTGGGGGTAGCGGTCGTAGTCCTCGGCGGAGAGCCCGACCCGTTCGAGGAGGTCCTCGACGATGGCGCGCCGCCGGTGTTTGTCGGTCATCCCGTGGACGAGCAGCATCTCCGCGACCGACCCGCCGACGGTCATCCGCGGGTCGAAACTCGAGGAGGGGTCCTGGAAGACCATCTGGACGTCCCGGCGGAAGGCTTTCAGTTCCTTCTTGTCGAATCGAGTGACGTCGTTGGGGTGGAACCCGTCCTCCCCGCGGGTCGCGCCGGCCCGGCCGCCGCCGTTGAAGATGACCTCGCCGTCGGTGGGGTCTTCCAGCCTGACGATGGACGTCGCCGCGGTGGACTTGCCACAGCCGGATTCGCCGACGAGCCCGAGCGTCTCGCCGCGCTCGATGTCGAAGCTGATGCCGTCGACGGCCTTCGCGGCACCCACCTGTCGGTTGAGCAGCCCCTTCCGTATCGGGTAGTGTTTCTTCAGGCCTCTCACCTGGAGGATGGGTTCGTCAGTCATCGGAGACACCCCGTTCGTCCGTGGTGTCCCCTTCCAGGGTTCTGTCTCTGACGGTCTCGTTGTCGTAGCCCTGCTGGTAGAAGACACAGGACACCTGATGGTCGCCGCCGACCGAGATCTCCTCGGGCTGGTCGCCGATCTCACACTCGCCGATCGCGTGTTCACAGCGCGGGGCGAACCGACAGCCGTCCGGCGGGTTCGTCGGATCCGGCAGCGAACCGGCGATCCCGCGCGTGTCGTCGCCTTTCCCGGGCAGGCATCGCATCAGCGCCTGCGTGTAGGGGTGGGCCGGGCGCTCGAAGATGTCGTAGACGTCTCCGCGCTCCATCACCTTCCCGGCGTACATGACGACGATCCGGTCGGCGATCTGTGCGACGACGCCCAGGTCGTGGGTGACGAGCAGGATACCCATGCCGTACTCGTCCTGAAGGTCGTCGAGGAGTTCGAGGATCTGCGCCTGCACGGTCACGTCGAGCGCGGTCGTCGGCTCGTCGGCGATGAGCAGGTCGGGGTTGCCGACCAGCGCCATCGCGATCATCACGCGCTGTTTCTGGCCACCCGAGAACTCGTGTGGGTAGTCGTCGAACCGACTGCTGGCGTTTGCGATCCCGACCCTGTCCATGAGGTCGACCGCCCGCTCGCGGGCCTCCTCTTTGGGGACGTCCTCGTGGACGTGGATCGCCTCGACGATCTGCCAGCCGACGGTGAAACAGTGGTTCATCGCCTCCTGGGGGTTCTGGAAGATGTGGGCGATGTTCGCCCCGCGGACCGAACGCAGTTCCTTGCTCGGCATCGTCAGCAGGTCCCGGCCACGATAGCGAGCGCTGCCCGTGATCGTCGCCGGCGGCGACCTGACCAGTCGCGTGATCGACTCGGTCGCGACCGTCTTCCCGGAGCCCGATTCCCCGACGATACAGACGGTTTCGCCGTCCTCGACCGTGAAGTCGACGCCGTCGACCGCGACGAGTTCGCCGGTCTCGGTGGCGAACTTCGTCCGCAGGTTCTCGACCTCGAGCAGCGGCGCGTCCCTGTCGTCGTCCGCGTGGCCGTTCGGCACGCTCATCGTTCGGCCTCCGCGGCAGCCTCGGGGTTCAGGGCGTCTAGCAGCGCGTCACCGACGAAGTTGAACGCGAGGATCGTCAGGAAGAGCACGAATCCCGGGATCAGGACGATCCACGGCGCAAAGGACAGAGCGTCTCGTCCGCCGGCGATGATCTGTCCCCAGGAGTCGATGGACTGGTCGCCCAGTCCGAGGAAAGACAGCTGGGCCTCGGCGAGCAGGAACCCGGGCACCAGCAGCGTGATGTCGGTGACGATGCTGCTCGCGGAGTTGGGGATGACGTGCCGGCGGATGACCCGGAAGGAACTCGCGCCGCTGATGTTGACGGCCTTGATGTACTCCTCCTCGGAGATCGACAGGGCCTTGCTGCGGACGTACCGGGCCATCCCCTCCCAGGAGAAGACGCCCAGCAGGAGGATCAACAGCCAGAGGTTCCCGCCGAAGGCGTATATCAGGAGCAGGTAGAAGATGAGCGTCGGCCACGACGCCTGGATGTCGACGTAGCGCATGAGGATCTCGTCGACCCAGCCGCCGGCGTAGGCACTGACGGTGCCGACCGTCGTGCCCAGAACGACGGCGATCAGCGTCGAGATGAACCCGACTTTCAGGGTGACGGCGAACCCGTTGATCAGCATGGCGAGCAACCCTTTCCCGGCGCGGTCCGTCCCGAGCGGGTACTGCCAGGTGCCGAAACAGCGCCCGTTCGTGACCTCGCCGAGGCAGGTTGCGGCGTTAGACGCGTCGACCGAGAGGTAGACGGGCGGCTGGTAGGCTTCCAGAATGCTCTGTTCGGGGGACTTGATCAACAGCGGGCCGAGCAGGCCGACGGCGAAGACGAAGCCCAGCCATGCGAGGCTGATTACCGCCGGCCGGTTGCGCTTGAACTCTTTCCAGTAGTACTTGGTCAGCCGCGGGTGCTGATAGAGCGGGAGGACGACGTAGAACGCGAACAACAACAGGGTGAACGCAAACAGGTAGTCGATCGCGGGCACGTCGATCTCGAGCCCGACGAAATCGAACGTCGGGGTCCGCCTGCCCAGCATCTGCCAGTCGTACAGCGCGAGGCCTGCCACCGGAATCGTGGTCGCGATGAGCCCTTTCGCGTTGGTCGAGAGCGCCCACCGGCTGGAACCGGCGATCTCCTCCCAGTTGACTTGGTCGAACTTGTCGGGTCGTTGCGTTGCCATAGTTACCTATCTTCGTAGCTGATCCGCGGGTCGAGTAGCGTGTACACGAGGTCCTGTAGCAGGTTCCCGATGACGCCCACGAAGACGAACACCAGGATCGACCCCAGGACGAGGTTGGTATCCTGTTCGACGGCGGACCTGAACAGCGTCCGGCCCAGGCCCGGGATCGAGAAGACGACCTCGACCAGTATGGACGACCCCGCGAACAGCAACAGCAACTGGCCGACCATCGTCGTCGACAGGGGGACCATCGTCGGTCGGAGGATGTGCAGTGCGTACGCCCGCAGCGGTGAGACGCCCTTCGCGCGAGCCGTCTTCACGAAGTCCGCGTTCATGTACTCGGATGATTCGTTGCGCGAGACGCGCATCAGGCCGCCGATCGACCCGGTGACGAGCACGAACACCGGGAGCGCCAGCTGGATGGCGTTCTGGACGCTGAATACCGGGGCGTTGACCTTGTAGATGACCGGCACCCACTCGAGCCAGATCCCGAAGATCAACAGCAGGATGATCGCGAAAAAGAAGTTGGGGATCGCGTACCCGAAGAAGGCGAATCCCGTCGCGAGGTGGTCGCGCCAGCTGTACTTGTTGGCCGAGGAGTACAGCCCCACGAGCGGGCCGATGATGATAGTCAGTATCGTCCACGGGATCGAGTACTGTGCGGTGTAGTACAGCGACTCCAGCAGCGCCGTCGTCACCGGCTGGCTCCGCATCGACGACCAGCCCCAGTTCAGCGTGGCGACGCCGACCATGAAGTCCCTGTACCTGACGTACAGCGGTTCGTCGAGTCCGCGAAGCTCCCGGGTCCGCTCTATCGCTTCTCCCGGGTCGCCGCCCTGGAGCGCCGCCTGTGTCACCGCCTGTTGAACGGCTGGATCCGGCGAGAACGCCATGATCAGAAACGAGACCGTCGCGATGATAAACGCCACTACGCCCGCCCAGGCGACGCGTGCCGTGACGTATCGTCCGTATCCCATGTGTGAATCTTAGTATCAGTGAGTAGCGACGAAACCGCGGGTCGACTCGGCGTCTACTCCTCGAAGCGCCAGGCGGGGAAGTTCCACCCGTTCGAGAAGTTCGCGACCGGGCCGACCAGGTCGGGGTTGTACCCGACAGTGTCGTCGGGGAACACCAGCATGACGTAGGGCTGTTCCTCCGCGATGTTGACGAACAGGTCGTTGAAGATGGACTGCAACTCCTCGGTCGAGCCCGCGTTTCGGGCCTGCTCGAACAGTTCCGAGGCGTTGAACTCGGGGTAGTACCCGCCGAAGTTGAAGCTACACGACGCGCCGTCGAAGAACGCGTTGTTCGTCAGCGGGTTCCGCGGGTAGGTGTTCAGCCCGTAGACGATCGCCATGTCCCAGGGCTCGTTCGACGTGATGTTCCGCGGACCGGGGTTGGTCGGACCCGGGGAATCCCAGGTGAAGGTCTTGCCCTCGTACTCGACGCTCGTTCCCGGCTCGACCCACTTCTCCTCGGGGAACTGGGCGTAGTCGCTGACCCACGGGCCCGCGGTGACGCCCTCGACGTTGACGTTCATCCCCAGGTTGTTGCCCAGTTCCTGGGCGATGAACTCCGCCATCAGCTGGTCGGTGTCGTCGTTGGCGAAGAAGTAGAAGTCGAGCGTGACCTGGTCGCCGTCCGGGTTGACCATGGTGTCGCCGTCGAACGAGTAGTCGTACTCGGACATCTCGAACGCCTCCTGGGCTCGTTCCTGTGCGACGTCGGCCCCGTACATGTCGCCCTGGCCGAACTTCGGGAAGTCGACGTCGGACGGGTACCACCGGGAGAACTCCGGCTGCCAGGTGTAGTGGGGTTTCGCCAGCCCGCGCCAGACTCCTTCGATGAGCTCCTGCTTGTTGATCGCCATCGCCAGCGCCTGGCGGAAGGGGGTGTGCCGGAACAGGTTCCCCGGCCCGGCGCTCCAGCCGTTGTCCCGCATGTTCATCGTGATCTTCTCGTTGTACGGCTGGGGGATACGCAGGACGTCGACGCTGTCCATGTCGACGAACTCCTGGTATCGCGACGGCGGGACGCCGGCCGAGTCGGCCTCGCCGGTTTCGAGCGCGCCCAGTCGGGCCGACTGCTCCGGGACGACGCTCGTCGTGACGCCCTCGAAGTAGGGCGCGTTACCCCAGATGTCGGGGGCGTTCGGGATGTCGCGCGCGTAGAACTCCTCGTTGCGACTGTAGGTCGTCCCCGACCCGCGGTTCCACTCGTCCATGGTGTACCCGCCGAGGTTCCCGGTGAACTGCAGTTCCAGCAGTTCCGTGTCCTGGCGCATCCCCTCGACGTCTTCCTCCTCGACGTAGGGCTGGACGAGACCCTGTGGGATCGGGTACATGAGCGGCTCGAACGTCTGGGGCCAGAGGATGTTGGTGCCGGGGAGTTCGACCTGGAACTCGAACTCGCCGTTCTGCGTGACGTTGTACTCCGAGGGCCAGGAGTCCGAGTAATTCGTCGGGAACGTGTCGTTCTGGTGGAGTTCCTGGATCTGGTAGACGTAGTCTTCGGCGGTCACCTGCCCGTACGGGTCGCTGAACTGCAGGTTCTCCCGGACGCTGAACACCCAGACCTCACCGCTGTCGGTGGTCAGGTCGTAGTGCAGCGGGACCATCTGCTGCTGGTCGTCGAACGTGAATCCCTGGTCGAGTGCGTAGCCGATCGCCTCACCGGCCCCGTCCTCGGTGTTGTACAGGGGGTTGAGCGTCTCGTAGGACGCCCCGGTCACCACGTCGTAGGTCCCGCTCGGCTCGGGCAGGGGCTGGTCGGTCGGCGTCGCCGTCGCCGTGTCGCCGAAGTCCTGGGTCTGGGTCTGGTCCGCGCCCTCGGTGGCCGTCGGCGTGGCCGTCGGCGTGTCGGCGGACCCGGGCGTGTCCGTCCCGTTTCCGCCGCCACAGCCTGCGAGTCCCGCCGTGCCGGCCACACCCAACATGGAGAGCCATTTGCGTCGACTGATATAGTGGTCGTCACCGTCCGTTTCAAAGGGGTTTCGCGGCATAACCCCAAACGCGAACTCCGTAAAAAAAAACCTTCCGGGAACATACTGTATAGCAGCAACAGTGTCAACGAATTCGTAGAATTACCAAAACCCCTGACGAGTTTCGGGAAGTTTCTGAAAATATTGGGTGGTATCGCCAGGGAATGTCTGTCCATCGGTCAGTAAACGGCGATTTTTGCCACCGTCTGTCATTATCGATCGTGTATGTGGTGAATGGGGTTCGTGCATTGTTCGGGTGGGCCGTCGAGGTCGTCGGACGGGGCCGGGCCCCGACAGTAGTCGCTCCGGGTGAGATTCGCCACGGACCGAAACGGACTTTCGGGGGCCGCACAGAGTAGACGACGCGCGAGGGTGGCCGAGCCTGGCCAAAGGCGGCGGGCTTAAGACCCGCTCCCGTAGGGGTCCATGGGTTCGAATCCCATCCCTCGCATCTGCGACGTCCTCACGAGCGGAGCGAGCGAGGGCTCGTGACGACTCCTCGTCACGGTGAACGGACGTGAGGAGCGATGCGTTCGGGGATTCGAGCCGTGCGAGTCGCAGCCCGCGCAGCGTAGCGGGCAGGAACGTCTCGCTCCGGTTCGAATCCCATCCCTCGCATGAGTGCGCGGCGTACTCACGCGCCGAATCCCACTCCCGAATCCGGCCCGGACCCGCCTTGTTCACAACCATTTCACTATTTTCGTTAATAGCGTTCGGATGTGAATTGTATAGATAGATTGCTATGTTTTCCAGACATTACTTGTTGGATGGTATCAGATCTATCATATCCCACTCCACAACAATTTCTATAATAACGGAGTCATTTTGTGGAACGATGGTCGCGAAGCGGGAACCAGTGGTGGGGACGGTCGGGGAGAGGCGTCCGGGTTCGACGCGACGGGTTTTTGCCGCCCAGCATCCGACTGTCGTGTAATGACCGGGGATCCACCCGAAGAGGTTCGCGATGCGGCGGTGGCGCGCGACGCGCTGGAACCAGCGGGAGACGGCTATCGCGTGACGACGACTCGCTTCGACGCACGGGTGACAGCGGCCCCGTCGCCGACGAACGACTGGGCGACGGCCTTCACCGCAGTCGTCGAGGTACCGACGCTGGCGGCCGCCGTCGACGGCGAAGTCGGGGAGTCCGTCCAGGACGGCTGGCTGGACACCCTGGAGCGCCGACTCGGCGAGGCGTCGAAGGCGACCCGGGCCAGCGTCGACCCCTCCCTGTCCGTCGAGGTCGCCGGCGACACCGTGACAGTCACCTACGAGTTCGAGTTCGGGAGCGGTGCCCGCGGACTCGATATCGCGAAGACGTTCGTCGAGTACGTCGAGGGGACCTACGTCGAGGGCGTCGTCCCGGGCTACGACTACCGGCCGCCCGTCTCGGACCTGCTCAGCCAGGCCGGCCAGGGCACCGGCGACCGTGGCGGGACGCCGCTGTAGTACTTCCGGGCGCTGTCACTGGTCGGCGATGACTTCGCTCGCGATGTTGCGTCCACGGGCCTTGAGCCGGACTTCGCGGCGGACTCGCTTCTCGTCGAGGACGCCGGTCTCGACGAGTCGGTCGAAGATCTCCTCGACTTCCGCGACGTCCATGCCGACGAAGTCGGGGATCTCGAACGGGGAAACACCCGAGTACAGCGCCATGAGCACCTGTCGTTCGGCGTCCGAGAGCTCGACGTCGGCGGCGTCGGCGGACGGTCCCTTGCTCACGAGCGATTCCAGCACCGCCACGTGCCGACTCGCCCCGGAGATGTGGGTCTCGACGCTGGTACCATCCGCGACAGTGTGTTCGACTTCCAGGACCCGCCGGTCGGTCCCGTTGACAGCCCTTTCGGTGACCGTGACGCCACCGACGTCCTCGACTTCTACCTCGACGAACTGGCCGCTGGCGACGCCCAGTTCGACCTCGTGTGGGTCGACGCTCAGCCGCCCTTTCTCCCATTCGGTGTCCTGGACGACGCCGCCCTTCAGGGCGGGGTGTTTCACGAGGACGACCTCGCCGTCGACGAGCGCGTCGTACAGCCCCGCCTCGAACTCGTCGACGTCCGCGGGCGCGACGAGGTGGACGTCGGCGCCCACCTGTAGCGAGAAATAGCCCGAGACCGGCGTCATGGCGTTGTCGGCGTCGCGCCTGTTCGTGACCGAACTCACCTTCGAGAGGGCGATCGTGCGTTTGCCCTCGCCGCTCGCGAGCACGACGCGCCGGTTCGAGAGCAGGATGCGCCCGCTCTGCCACTCCAGGTCCGCGACCTTCCGGCCGTCCCTGACGACCTGGACGAACTTCCCGGTGGAGTCGGCCAGTTTGCGTTCCTCGCCGCTCACGCACGACCACCCAGTTTCGACAGCGCCGAGAAGGCACGCTGGCGGACGGCGTCCTCGTCGGTCTCGTCTAACAGGGCGTCGAGGCGCCGCCGCGAGCGCTCGCCGCCGACCTTGCCCAGCGCGAACACCGCCTGTGCCCGGGCGTCGGCTGGCGCACCCTCGTCCTCGGCGAGTTCGAGCAGCCGTCGTTCGACGGCGTCGCCGCCCAGCTGTGCGAGACTCGTCGCCGCGAACTGCGCGGTCATCGTGTCCTCGGCCCGGAGTGCCGCGACGAGGGCGTCGACGACCCGCTCGCGTTCGGCGTCCTCGGTGACCCGACCCAGCAGCCAGGCAGTGTTGCGCCGCTGGGCGGTCTGCTGACTCTCTTCGAGGATCTCGACCAGCGGCACGACCACGCTGGGGTCGTCGGTCTCCGAGAGTTTCGCGACGACGATCTCGCGGATCTCGTGGCTCTTCTCGGTCGGGACGTTCGCCAGCAGTTCGACCAGCGAGTAGACGGCGGTCCGCCGGACGGCCGCGGCGTCGTCGGTCAGCGACGCGACGAGGTACTCGACGGGCCGTTCGTTGTCGAAGTTACCGAAGGCGCCGACTGCCACGCGGCGCACGCGCTCGTTGCCGTCCTCGTACAGCGGGAGCAGCGCCGCCAGGGCCTGTCTGTTCCCGATGTTGCCGAGTGCCTCGGCGGCCGCGCGGCGGACGGACGCGCTACTGTCGGTCAACAGGTCTTCGAGCGCGCCCGTCGCACGCGGGTCACCGATCAGTCCACAGGCCCGGCCAGCCCGTTCACGAACTCGCGGGTCGGCGTCGTGGAAGCGGTCGACGAGTTCCGGGACGGCGTCGCCGTGTTCGAGCTGAGCGAGGCCGTTGGCGGCGGCCATCCGCAGCTCGGGCAGGTCCGCCGAGAGCGCGCGGACGAACGCCCGTGCTTTCACCCAGTCGGCGCCGTCACCGTCGAGGCTCGTGCCGGCCGCGTCGGCGATCAGTCGCTCGATGGCGTCCCCGCCGAGTCTGTCGAGCGCGTCGACGGCCGCGGCGGTCACCGCCTCGCTGTCGTCCTCCCTGGCCACGGTGACGAGCGCGCTGACGACGTCGGCACGGTCCTCGTGCTCGGGGAAGTTGCCCAGTAACTCGGCGGCGCGGGCGCGGATCTCGGCGTTGTCGCTCCGGCGAGCGTATCCGACGAGTTCCTGCACGTCGCCGGTCCGTTCGAGCTGGTAGAGTGACATTAGCTTCGCCGGTAGATGCGGTGTTTCTTCGCCACCGGGTCGTACCTGTCGCGAAACTCCGTCGGCAACGTCTCGGTCATCCCGATCATCAGGTAGCCCGACTCGACCAGCGACCCGGTGATCGTCTCGAAGATCGGCACCTTGTAGTCCGAGTCGATGTAGATGAGGAAGTTCCGACAGCAGACGAGGTCGAAGTCGCGCTTGTCGGCGCCGCGGATGAGGTCGTGGCGCTCGAAGCTGACGAGGTCCCGCACCCGGTCGCGAACGGTGAACTCGTCGCCCTCGCGGTCGACGTAGGGGTCGGTCGCGGACAGCGGTTCGAGTTCCTCGGCGATGTCGGTCGTCTTTGTCGTCTCGTACCGTCCCGCGCGTGCGTCCCGGAGGATATCGGCGTTGATGTCCGTCCCGAGGACGCCGAGTCGGCTGGCGTCGATGTCGTCGTCGTCGAGGGCCAGCATGGCGACCGAGTACGGTTCGCGGCCGTCGGCACAGGGGGCGCTCCAGATCCGGACCCTGTCGCCGCCCGCCGTGAGGTCGGCGAGGACGTCCCTGAGCGACTCCCAGGCGTCGGGATTGCGGAAGAACCCGGTGACGTTGATCGACAGCGAGTCGAGTAGCGCCTCCTGTTCGTCGGCGTCGGATTCGAGTTCCCGCCTGTACGAGCGGTAGTCGTCGTGGCCGGTCCGGCGCATCCGGGCGTTGATCCGCCGGTCGAGGTACGCCTCGTTGTAAAAGCCAGACTCGAAGTCCAGTTCCCGCTCGATAAAGGAGAGCAGGTCGTAGAAGGTTCGCTCGGACTCGCTCATCGGTCGGGACCTCCCGTCACGCTCTGGCGCATACAGCCGCCCCCGGTCGCGCTCATTGTCGGCCTGTCGTCGCGGACCATCTAAAGGGTCACCACGTCGAGGATGTGGACGATGTTGCCGTCGCCGAGCACCGCCGTGCCCGAGAGGCCGGGCGTCCCGCTGAGGATACCCTCCAGCGGTTTGACGACGACCTCCTCCTGACTGTTGACCTCGTCACAGTGCAGGGCGACCTGGCGTTCGGACTCCCTGATCCGGACGAGCATGCCGTCGTCCTTGTGGCCGTTGCCGGCGATGTCCTCGCGGTGGCCGTTGTGCGCGCCGGGCACCTCGAAGCGCTCCCCGAGGTGGACCACGGGGTAGATGTCGTCGTTGTGTTTGATGACCTCCCGCCCGTTGATCTGTTTGACGTCCGTGGTACGGGTGATCTCGTCGACGTTCTTGAGCGGGATGCCGTACTCCTCCTCGCCGACCTCGACGAAGAGTACCTTGACGATGGCCATCGTCACCGGGAGTCGCAGCGAGACCGTCGTCCCCGCGCCCGGGTCGGACTCGACGTTGACCGAGCCGTCGAGTTGCGTGACGGTGTCGTGGACGACGTCCATCCCGACGCCGCGGCCGCTGGTGCCGGTCACCTCCTCGGCCGTCGAGAAACCCGGGTGGAAGACGAGGTCGTACACCGACGAGCGGTCCATCGCCTCCAGTTCCTCGGGCGAGCGAACGCCCTGCTCGACGGCCTTGCGGCGGATCTCCTCGACGTCCAGGCCCGCGCCGTCGTCCTCGACTTCGATGATGACGTGGTCGCGCTCGCGTGAGGCGCGCAACTCGACCTGGCCCGTCCGGGATTTGCCCGCGGCTTCGCGCTCGTCGGGCGACTCGATCCCGTGGTCGATGGAGTTGCGGATGATGTGCATCAGCGGGTCCGAGATCTCGGTCAGGATCGTCCGGTCCAGTTCGATGTCCTCGCCCTCGATGGTGAACTCGACGTCCTTGTCGAGGTCCCGCGAGAGGTCCCTGACCATCCGCGGGAACTTGCCGACGACCTTCTTCAGCGGGATGAGCCGCATGTCCATCACCGTGTTCTGGAGATTCGCCGTGATCTTGTCGAGTTCGTTCAGGTTCTCGGTGGCTCCGTCGAGGTCGTCGGTCTCGACGGCCCGCCGGAGCTTGATCCGGCTGGTGACGAGCTGTTCGACCAGCCCGTGGAGGTCGTCGAGCTGGTCGACGTCAACCCGGACCGACTTGATCTCGTCGACGGATCCCTCTTCGGGGGTTGCGGTCGGCGACTCGTTCCCTCCGCCTGTCGCCGACGACGCGTCCCCGGTGTCACCGGCCGGCGAGCCGTCTTCGGTGTCGATAGCTGGGGTCACGGGCTCGGTCGTCGATGCCCCTGCGTCGTCGGTCGCCCTGTCGGTCCCGGCCATGCTCGCCCCACCCGTTCCGTCACCCGGACTGTCAGTCAGGTCGCGAACGGCGACCGAATCGACTTCCGGGGCGTCTTCGAACGTTTCCCTCACCGCGTCCGTGTCGTCGGCGTCGACGACCACGACGAAGTTCCCGTCGTACTCGCCGTCCTCGATCGCGTCGCGGCCCGGGTCCGTCGCGAGCAGGTCGTAGGCGTCCTCGACGGCGTCGAGCGCGAGCATCGCGTCGACCCCGGGCATGTCGCTGTCGCCCAGGCCGAGTCGCGCCGCGACCGCTCCCGTGTCGAACGCGGTCGGGTCGACCGAGACGTCGGCGTCGAACTCCGCACCGGAGTCGGCCGTCCCGTCGGCTTCGGACCCACCGTCGTTCCCGCCGTCGCTCGCCCTCTCGCTCTCGTTCTCGTCCATCACTGCCCGCAGCCGTCGGACCATCTCGTCGGTTTCGGTGGTCGACTCGCCCTCCTGGTCGATCTCGCGGACGATCACCTCGATCTGGTCGACCCCGGCGAAGACCAGGTCCATCCGGTCGGCCGTGACGTCCATCTCGCCCTGGCGCATCGCGTCCAGGAGGTCCTCGATGGCGTGGGCGAGGTTGCTCGCGTCCTCGAAGCCCATCGCCCCGAAGTTCCCCTTCAGGGTGTGGGCCCGCCGGAAGATCTCGTCCATCGCTTCCCTGTCTCCGGGGTCCGACTCCAGGTCGAGCAGCGAATTGTTCAGTTCCGTGATAGCCTCCTCGCTCTCGCGGATAAACGCGTCCAGATACTGGTCGTCCATATTCATGTCACCTCGAATGTATCGAGAATCGCCGCCGCCACGTCGTCGACCGGGGCGACGCCGCCGACACATCCGGTCTCTATCGCCCGCCTGGGCATCCCGAACACCGCCGACGTCGCCTCGTCCTGGGCGATGGTCGCCCCGCCTGCACCGGCGATCGCCCGGATGCCCGCCGCACCGTCCTCGCCCATACCCGTCAGGACGACCCCGGCGAGTGGGCCGTCGACAGTCGCGGCCGCCGTCTCCATCGTCACGTCGACGGCCGGGCGGACGTTGTTGACCGGCGGGTCCCGCGTCAGCGAGATCCCGACCCGGCCGTTCCGGAAACTGCTGACTTCCATGTGGCGGTCGCCCGCGGCGATGACGGCCTCACCGCCGCCGATACGGGCGCCGTCCGTCGCCTCGCGGACGTCGTACTCGCTGCGGGCGTCCAGTCGTTCTGCGAACCGCCCGGTGAACCCCTCGGGCATGTGCTGGACGACGAGCACCCGCAGGTCCGCCGCCTTCGGCAGGTCCGAGAGCACCGTCTCGACGACGGTCGGCCCGCCCGTCGAGGAACCGACGACCACCGTCGCCCCGTCGAGGTACTCCGCCGTCGCCGCCGTCGTGGCGCTCGCGCCGCCGGGTCCGGTGCTGGCGCTCGTCCCGGGGGGTTCAGTTCCCGTGCCCTGTCCAGTTCCGGTTCCAGTCCCGGTTTCAGCTCCGGTCCCCGCGGCTGCCGTCGCGGCGTTGCCGGCCGACCGGACCGACGAGACGCCTGAAGCGGTCGTCGGGTCCGCGGCAGCCACGGTCCGGACGGTCTCGACGAGCTGGTCCTCCAGACGGGACATCTCCATCGAGACTTCGCCGCCCGGCTTGCGGAAGAAGTCGATCGCGCCACTGTCGAGTGCCTCGAAGGTGACGTCGGCGTCCTCCTCGGTGTGGGCACTCAACATGAGGATCGGGGTGGGGTGCTCGGCGGTGATGCGCTCCGTCGCCTCGATCCCGCCCATCCCCGGCATCTCGACGTCCATCGTCACGACGTCGGGGTCGTGTTCGGCGACGGCGGCGACCGCCTCCCGGCCGTCCCGGGCGGTCGCGACGACGTCGATCCCGCCCTCGGTCAGGATGTCGGTGATGACACTGCGCATGAAATGCGAGTCGTCGGCGACGACTGCCCTGGGAGACTGTTCCCGTGTCATCGTTGTGCCTCGATACCCCGCCGTCGTCTCCTGCCGGCCCCGAACCGCCCGCCGGGGCGGGGACGCGACCGGTTCGGACCTGCCGGCATCGTTACCTCGTGAGTGGCGCCACAGTCCCAATAAAGACTCCCCCCGCGTAATCAAAGATGATAGCCCGGCGGACACGCTTAAGAGCGTCTGCGAGGCGTCTCGGGTATGGCTTCGAGCACTGCGGCCGACCCGGGCGGCGCGACGACCGGGCAGGTCCTGGAGTTCGCGCTCGGCGAGGAGACCTACTGCGTGAGCATCGACTACGTGACCGAGATCGTCGACGTCGGCGAACTGACGACGGTCCCGAACACGCCACGCCACGTCGAGGGAGTGATGGACCTGCGCGGTCGGACGACGTCGATCGTCTCACCGAAGGTCGTCTTCGGGATCGGCGCCGACGGGGCGGAACGACGGATCGTCGTCTTCGACCCCGACGTCGTCGAGGACCAGGGTGCAGTCGGCTGGCTCGTCGACGAGGTCTCACAGGTCGTCTCGGTCGACCCGAACGACGTCGACGACGCTCCCGGGCAGGACGACGACGCCATCGTCGGCGTGCTCAAGCGCGACGACGACTTCGTCATCTGGGTCGACCCGCGTGCGGTCCACGGCAGTTGAGACGGGACGACAGTCGCGACACCGACACCGCCGTCTGCCGGCCCCTTTTGAACAAGCTTTTTCAACTAAGACACCCGACATACCTTCATCTCGCGCCCGCGAGGCTCCACGCACATGATCGAAACGACCAAAACCGGTATCGACGGGTTGGACGAGATTCTCAACGGTGGGATCGTCACGAACTCGACGACGCTCGTGAGCGGCAATCCCGGCGCAGGCAAGAGCATCCTCTGTCTGCAGTTCATCTACAACGGGGTCAAACACTACGACGAGAAGGGGATCTACCTCTCCTTCGAGGAGGACGCCGCGGACCTCCAAGAGGCCGCGGAGTCGCTCGGTTTCGACGAGTGGGGTGACTACGTCGAGAGCGGCGACATCAAGGTCTACGACAAGCAGGAACTGCTCCGGGAGAACGACTTCTCTTCGTCGCTGGACCTGCTGCTGGAGGACTTCGAGGACGCCGACTACGACCGGCTCGTGCTCGACTCGCTCGCGATGTTCGAGCTCTTCTTCGAGACCGAGACCGAGAAACGCACCTACCTCCTGAAGTTCACTGACATCCTCAAACAGAACGGGCTGACGACCCTGATGACCAACGAACAGGGTGCAGTCTTCCCGGAGACGGAGATCGGCCTGGAGAACTACCTCACCGACGGGAACATCTACCTCATCCAGACGCCGACCGAGTCCGGCGTCAACCGCTACGTCTGGGTGGCGAAGATGCGCAAGCAAAACATCGAGACCGACATCTTCCCGATAGAGATCTCACAGGGCGGGATCCGCGTCCACCAGAACGCCAGCGCCTTCTCGATGATGAGCGAAGACGAGTCACCGATCTGATCCCCCGACGACCCCTATTATCACCTGTTTTGGCCTATTATCGGTCGATAAAACAGGTGTCTGAGCCGGGGTCCCGTCCCAGAACGCCGACTCGCCCGGCAATTGCCCGGCGTCGAAGGGGTCGTCTCTCTCACAGGCGATAGTTTTATACGACGACGAATATACGCTTTGATAACGGATGGCTTCAGTCGATATTCTCCAGACCCTGGGGAACAAATACAGTGCAGAGATCCTGGACGCGACCGACGAGCCACAGTCGGCACAGGAGCTGAGCGACGAGCTGGGGATTCCGATAGCGACCTGTTACCGCCGGATCGACGAACTCACCGAACACGACCTGCTGGAGCTCCACGACAACATCCTCTCCGACGACCGGCGCCGCATCAAGGTCTACCGGCGCAACGTCGAGACCATCCACGTCGACTTCGACGAGAACCTGACCGTCTCCGTCGAGGAGCGCTCGGAGGTAACGAACAAACTCGACGAGGCCTGGCGGACACTCTCCGAGAGCTGAGCCGACGCTCCCCGGGAGTCGCGTTCGACGGGAGCTTCGTTCTAGCGTTCTACGTGAGTCGCGTTCGACGGGAGCTTCGTTCTAGTTATCTCCACGCGTGCGGGTGAGGGACTCCCCGGCGGTCTGCGTTATTACTCCTGTCCACTACCCGGTCTCGAAAGAGAGAAATCGCGGGACTGCGCTGGATTCCAGTCGATCCGCACGGTTATCAGCAGAGATATTTTCGAGGGTGGATTTAATACACCCGTTCGAGTAGACGCGAGTAGCGTGCCAACGGTCATCGAACTCCTGTACGTGGTCTCGACGCTCGTGTTCGTAGTCGCCGGCCTCACGATGGTCGGGATGGCGGTGCGCGCGTACGTACAAACGTCGAGACAGGCAATGCTCCACCTCTCGCTGGGGTTCTCGCTCGCGGTCGCCGGAGCGGCTGCGACCATGATCAGCGCGTTCCTCACGAACTTCGAAGGCGTACGCTCACTGTTGCTCGTCAACAGCGGGCTCACGACTTTCGGATTCCTGTTCGTGATGTACAGCCTGGTCGCCTACGAGTGAGTCCCCGGGGGGAAGTCGAACTACTCCATCGGAATTGATAGTAATATCTCGGTTTTCCTCCTATCTCGAATACCTGCCCGTTAGTGCCTAATGGTCGAATTTATCAGGCATGAAATCCCTCCAACGACACCAGATATTCCTTATCAATACAGATAATTTGCGGAGAACCCTTAAGAGGATGTGTGGAGACCTTCGGGTAGAGTCCGGGCCAGCGGAGACGGTCCGGGCAGGAAAACTATGTTCAGTTTGGAACCAACGGACGATTCGGACGACCGCGGGCAGGTCGGTATCGGGACACTCATCGTGTTCATCGCGATGGTGCTGGTCGCGGCGATCGCGGCCGGCGTGTTGATCAACACGGCTGGGTTCCTCCAGACCAAGTCAGAGGAGACCGGACAACAGTCGGGCCAGCAGGTGACCAACCGGCTGCAGGTGACCGGCGCGACCGGAACGCATCTGGACGACTCGGAAGTGGGCGTGATCAACATGACGCTGAAGAAGTCCCCGGGTGCGAGTAACATCGACCTGGAGAACGCCACCGTCCAGTGGGTCGGTCCCTCCGGGACCTACAACCTGGTCAAAAACAGTGTCGACGCCTCGGGTGCCGACGGGCACTTCGGGATCGTCGCGTTCAAAGACGCCGACGGGTCCGACCCCGTGCTCAACGACCCCGACGACCGCATGGTGATGATCTTCGACCTCGGTGACAACGACGTCAAACCCGACAACTCCGGCGATACCGTGCCCGATAACACCGCCAGCGGCAACAACGGTGAGGACTACTTCGGCGACACGGTGCCCGAAGGTGCGTCCGTGAACGTGAAGATCACGACCAAATCCGGCGCGACGACGAGCGAGCAACTGACCGTCCCCGAGACGCTCTCGGGCTCCAGCGCCGTCCAGCTGTGACGATGTTCGGAACGACCGAAGACGACGACGGCGACCGCGGGCAGGTCGGTATCGGGACACTCATCGTGTTCATCGCGATGGTGCTGGTCGCGGCGATCGCGGCCGGCGTGTTGATCAACACGGCCGGGTTCCTCCAGACCAAGTCAGAGGAGACCGGACAACAGTCGGGCCAGCAGGTGACCAACCGGCTGCAGGTGACCGGCGCGACCGGGACCCACCTCGACGATTCGGAAGTGGGCGTGATCAACATGACGCTGAAGAAGTCCCCGGGTGCGAGTAACATCGACCTGGAGAACGCCACCGTCCAGTGGGTCGGTCCCTCCGGGACCTACAACCTGGTGAACCAGAGCGTCGACGCCTCGGGTGCCGACGGGCACTTCGGGATCGTCGCGTTCAAAGACGCCGACGACTCCCAACCAGTGCTCAACGACCCCGACGACCGCATGGTGATGGTCTTCGACCTCGGTGAACCCGACGTCGATGCCGACGACTTCGGAGCCGACGACGCTAGCGAGCCAGGCGGTGACGGGAACTCGTACTTCGGCGACGCGGTGCCCGAAGGCGCGTCCATCAACGTCAAGATCACGACCAAATCCGGCGCGACCACCACCGAGCAACTGACCGTCCCCGAGACGCTCTCGGGTTCCAGCGCCGTCCAGCTGTGACGGCCCGGCCCCGATAGCCGACGGAATTAAGCCCTTCTATCACCCAACTCGACACATGTCCCGGGGGCACGACGACACCGCGGACGGCGAGGACGGTCCGATACTCTCGCCGGACGAGCTCGACATCGCGGAGGACGAACACGTCGCCGAGATCGACGACGGCCGCTACGTCGTCTCGCCGAACGAGCCGATCGGCGACGTCCCCCGGAACGCGAGCGACGGGAGCGAGCCCACAGACGCTGAGACCCCGGGTGAGGACCGACCGTCACGGACAGACGACAGCCAGTCCGCCCGGCGGACACACCCACAACCCCACGTGGGACCCGAACCAGACCCGGTCGTCACGGAGGCGGAAGTCAGGGGATGGCTCTCCGACCAGTTCGACGAGACGGACTCGCGCTACGGCTTCGACGTCACCGCGACGTTCGACGGGACCGTCGAGCAACGCCGGATGGTCTCGAACGACGTCGTGACGATCTTCGAGAGCCTCGTGCTCTGGTACGCCCAGCAGATAGACAGCACGACCCCAGTCGAGGAGGTCCTCGGCATCCTCCTGATGGAGGCGAACGTCCCCGTCAGGTACCCGACGGCGAGTCTCCAGCACGTGCTCGAATCGACCGACCTCGACCCCGAGGACTCGATCGCCGACCTCGCGGCGGCCATCGAGGACGACGGGTTCAAGATCTGACTGTCGATCCCGCCACAGCATGGACGCTTCCCGCATCGTTACCCTCCTCTCGGTCGCTGTCGTCCTCGGGACGCTCGTCGTCACCGGCCCGCTCGTCGGCGGGACCGACGCGGGGAGAGCGAGCCCCGAACTCGGCGAGGGCACCGCGACCGTCGAGAGCGTTCAGTTGACCGGTTCACCGTCGTTTTCGCCCGGTCGGTTCGGGACCGGCGTCGTCTACCTCCGGATCCCCGACGCCGCCGTCGAGTTCGCCTCGGCCAGCGGCCGGTCACGGCTGGTGTATCGCGTGGCAGTCCCGGCGCTCGGCTTCGACCGCGTCGGCACCGCCTCTGTCGACCCGGGGACGACCCACAGAGGGGTCGGGATGAGTGACCGCGCGTTCGCCCCCGACACCCTCGACCGCGACCGGTATCGCGTGAACGTCACCGTCCGGGTCCAGAGTTTCGCCGTCGACCGGACCGTGTTCCACCGGAACGTCACCGTGGAGGCCGGCGATGGCTGAATCCGACGGCGAAACAGCCGAGCCAGTGGCGGCGGAGCGAGCGGGTTCGACCCCCCGGAACTGGTCAGTGTTCGGCGACTCGCTCGGCGTCGCGGTGTTCCTCTGTGCGCTGGCACTCGCCGGGTCGACCTGGCAGGTCGGTTTCTTCATCACCGACACGTACGCCGTCGCCAACGGCCTCGTCAACGTCGCGGAGGGCCACCTCACGATAGACCGGATCGAGTACTCACTGACGCTGGGTTCCCAGCCCGGGTTGCACGCCGTCGACGGTCACCTGTACGCGCGCAACTACGGTCAGGCGGTCTTCGCGCTCCCCGCCTACTACGGGCTCGCTGTCCTGACGGCGGTCGCGCGACTCGAACTGGTGCTCGCGGCGGGATGGAGCCTCCTCGTCGTCGCCGCCTGCCGACAGGTCGGAGTCGTCCTCGACCGCCGCCCGACGTTCGGGACCGCCGGCAGTCTCTTCGGACTCGGGCTCTTCGGGGCGAGCGTGGCGCTCGCGGCGCCGGTCGAGGCGGAGCTGGCCGGACTCGTCGCGCTCCAGGTGCTCTCGCTTCTCGCGGTCGCGGTGACAGCGCTGGCGCTGTACCGACTCTGTGCCCGGTTCCACGGGCGTCGCGTCGGTGTCGTCGCGGGCGCCGGGGCGGTGCTGGCGACGCCGCTGTGGTTCTGGGCGGCAGTCCCGAAACGCCACACGCTCGGGGCGGCCGTCGTCGCGGTGCTCCTGTACTGGTTCGCCGCGAGTCGGGGGGCGGGGCCGCGAGTGACAGTGCCGTTCCTGGGAGCGGTCAGGAAAGCCGTCGTCCTGCGGTCGCTGGCGTACGTGCTCGCGGGGCTGGTCGCGTGGGTCCACGCCTTCGAGGGGGTGGTGCTCCTGGGGACGTTCGCGCTCGCGGACCTCGCGACGGCGTCGACGACGTCCCGCCGGGCGCTGGTCGCCGTGGCGGTCGGGGCCTCGGTCGGTCTCACCCCCTTCGTCGCGACGAACGTGTTCGTGAGCGGGAACCCGGTCGAACCGCCGCGGTTGACCGAGTCATATCAACCGGGAAACGGCGTCGAGATCGGGCCTGGCGGCGCGGTACAGCCCGGTGAACCCGCCGGAGGTGATACGGACCAGTCGGGAGACCCCGACGGGGGCAACGGGAGTCAGTCCGGCGAGTCGACCGGGGGCGATAGCGGCGGAACCGATAGCCCGGTGGCTGGAGGTGGCGGGTCCACGACCGGCGGTCCCTCCGCGGTCGGTGCGCTGGCAGAGCGGGTCCGTTCGAGCAGCGCGTTCGGCTACGCCTCGCGGATCGTCACCGAGGCGAGCGAGGCCCCGTTCCGGCTCTATCACACCTACGTCCGGAGCGGCCGGATAGCGAAGGACGTCAGATACGACGTCAACGACGAGGAGACGATCGAACTCTCGCTCGCGGAGTCGTTGCCGCTGGCCGGTGCCCTCGCCGGCGCGTTCGTCGGCGGACTCACACTCCGTCTGCGGACCGGTCAGTGGTCACGTCCGGGGGCATCGGGGACCCGTTCGGACGGGGGTGCTGGCGGAGACGGTTCCACGGACGGCCTGCTCGACACGGTTCGCCGGCACCCGGTTGGCGCGGTTCGCCGACTTCCGGGACGGGTCCGACGTGCGCACCCGGCGAGACAGACAGACGGGCTCGCACTCGCAGTCTTCGCGGCGTACGCGACGCTGTACTACCCGTTGCTCCCATTGCACACTCAGTTGACGGTCCGGTACGTGCTCCCGGTCGTCCCCGCACTGGTCTATCTCGTCGCGCGCCGCCGGACAGTCCGGCGCTGTGTCGCGACGACGCCCCGGTCGCTGGTCGCGGGGTACGTCCTCGCGCTCGTCGCCGGGGTCGCGGCCGTCGCAGTCGCGTTCCCGGCGCTCGACCCGGCCGTCGGCGAGGCGATGCAACTGCACGCGCTCGTCGACCTCGCCGTCTGTGGGGCACTCGCCGGGGTCGTGACCGCGACGCGGGCCGGTCTCGTCGACGATACCAGACTCGCCGCCGGGGCGCTCGGCGTCGCCGGCGCGGTGACGACGCTACTGGTCGTCCGCATGCAACTGGTCTACTTCGAGTACGGTACCTACGCCGTGCCGGTCGTCCGTCGCGTCGCCGACGTCTTCGCCGTCGCCGCGTGACACAGGCGCGGTCGCGTGACGTGGCGTGGGTCGGCGCCGGCGGTATCACGCAGTGTCTCCGTGCTATCAATCCCGATAATTCACGGGTCAGGCTTTAGTAGGATTTCGCGGTACAGTAGTGTGACCGACATGCCAGACGTACTGATAGCGGACGACTCGGAGTTCATGCGTAACCTCCTGCGGGAGATCCTCGAAGAGGACCACAACATCATCGGCGAGGTCGAGAACGGCGTCGAAGCGGTCGAGACCTACAAGGAGCGGGACCCGGATCTCGTGATGATGGACATCGTGATGCCGATCCGCGACGGTATCGAGGCCACCGACGAGATCAAGACGGAGAACCCGGGTGCGAACGTCATCATGTGCACGAGCGTCGGCCAGGAGGAGAAGATGAAGGAGGCGGTCAAGGCCGGCGCCGACGGCTACATCACGAAGCCGTTCCAGAAGCCCAGCGTGATGGAGGCCATCGACGACGTCGTCCCCTCATGAACGTCGACATCCAGTCGCTCGGGACGTTCAACCGCCTGGCACACGAGGGTGCCGAGCAGGCGACGGCCGCGATGTGCCAGATGACCGGGCTGGACGCCGTCGTCGACGTGACGAAGATCTCCCTGGTCGACCGTGCGGACGTCGGCGAGCAACTCGCCGGCGGCGAGTACGTCGGCGTCAGATTCGACTTCGCGGGCGAGCTCGCGGGCGAGACCGTTCTGGTCTTCGACCGGGAGGGAAGCGAGACGATCGCCAGCGCACTCGTCCCGGGCGGCGCGGTCGACGAGGCGATGGCCCGCTCGGGCGTCGAGGAGGTAGGCAACATCATGATGAGTGGCTTCATCGACGGCTGGGCGGACTTCCTCGAGGCGACGATCGACCACTCGCCGCCCCAGTACGTCGAGGGAACCGGCACGGAGATCCTGCCGGTGGCGCCCAGCGGCGGCAGCGCTACGGTCGACAGCCCCGACGGCTTCGAAGGCCAGGATTCGCCGGTAGACGGGTCGCTCGACCAGGTCTTCGTGTTCCAGAGCGAGATCGAGTGGGTCGGCGAGTCGGTGAGTTTCTACATCTACATGCTCCCGGAGTACGGCCCGCTGGCAGACGTCATGAGTCGTCACGCCGACGCCGAGGACGACGCGATCCCGGTCGACAAACTCGGCGTGTTCAACGAGATGACCTACGACGGGACCCAGCGCGCCGCGGCCAACGTCGAGATGATGACGGGTATCGAGACCGAGGCCGAGGTGACACAGCTGAGTTTCGCGCCGATCGAGGACGTTCCAAAGCAGGTCGGGACGGACACCTACGTCGGCACCGTCGTCGAGTTCACCGGCGTCCCCAGCGGCTACCTCGTGGTGCTGTTCGACGAGGCCTCGGCGGTCCACATCGCCGAAGCGATGATGCCCATCGAGCTGGACAGCGACGAGCTGACTGACCAGCACAGACAGGCCATCGAGGAACTGGGCAACATCATGACCTCGGGGTTCGTCGACGGCTGGGCGAACGTCCTCCAGACATCGGTCGACCACACGCCGCCGCGACTGGTCCACGACATGGGTCGGTCGATCGTCGACCCGCTCGCGGCACAGGTCGGCCAGCACCAGGAACACGCCTTCCTCATCGACTCGGAGATGCGGACCGACGACATCGCGTTCGGCGCCGAGATCCACGTCCTGCCCAACGAAAGAGAGTTACGGCAGGCGCTGGACGAGTTACTCGTCGAACGGGCCGACCAGACAGAGGCGGACGTCGAGCAGATCTTCGAATGAAAGTCTACGACGGGTCGACGTCCGAGACGACGGCCGCGACCGGCACGAAGCCCGAACGGGTCAAGGTCGGCATCGCCGAGTACCGGGTGGCCTCGGGCGATGCGGTCCTGACCACGAGCGGACTGGGCTCGTGTCTCGGCGTCGCGATCTACGACGACGCGGCGGGTGTCGCGGGGCTCGTCCACGCCATGCTGCCCTCCCAGTCGGAGATGGAGGGTGCGGGCAACGACGCGAAGTTCGCCGACAGCGGGATCCGTCGGCTGGTCGGCGATCTCGAACGCGAGGGAGCCGACAGGACACGGATGCAGGCCAAACTGGCGGGCGGGAGCGACATGCTCGATTTCTCCGAGAGCGGTCCCGGCATCGGCGCGCGCAACGCCGAGATGGGGCGCCGCACGCTGGCGGAGTTCGACATCCCGGTCGTCGCCGAGGACGTCGGCGGCGAACGGGGCCGGTCGCTCCGCCTGGAGGTCGACACCGGCGACCTGGTCGTCAAGAGCGCCAACCGCGACGAACGGCGGTTCTGATGCCCACTGCACAGCGGGCCCTGATTTTACAGACCGATCTGTTATCGATACGAAAACTCGTCTGACGATCCTTTCACCGCCGAAACCACTAATTTCAACGGTTTCGGGCGTGTATCCGCCGATCTGTTATCAAAAATAATAACGAAGACGGTAGATTGAAGGACGGAAGGGCGTACGTATAGGGTAATGAGTAGCGTCGTCGTGGGGTCGGTCGGGGCAGTCGCCACCGACGGGTCGACGATACCGGCCCTGCTGGTGGTGCTCTCCGGCGGACTCGTCGGGATGAGTATCCGCGAGATGATCGGCATCCTGGGCGACGACGAGGAGGAGGAAGGCGACGACGAACTCGCCGACGGCGGCCTCATGGCCGAGGACGGCGACGAGGAACTCGGGGGGTTCGGCGGGCTGGACGACGGCGGTGACGACGAGTTCGCCGACTTCGGGGGCGACGACGAGTTCGGCGACATGGACGACGGGGCGGACACCGACGAGCTCGAACACCGCCTGGACGAACTCGAAACAGAGGTGGGGAGCCTCTCCTCGACGGTCAACACCGTCCGCAACGAGAACGAGCAGATCTCCGAGACCGTCGACGAGGTCGAGGAGAACGTCCGCAAACTGCTCGACATCTACGAGATGGTGACCCGCGGCGTCAACCCCTTCGCCGACGACATCGAACCGGGCGGAATGGGCGGCGCCGGCGGGTCGTTCGGACTGTTCGACGACGGCGACGAGAGCGAAGACGAGGCGGACCTGGACGAGGACCTCGCCAACGCCGACGCGGAGGGCTTTTTCGACGAGGATCTGGTCGACGACGAGTCGGGCCCTGCCGCCGACGCCGACCCGATGGGACTGGGTGGCGGCGGCGCGAACGGCGACGACGACGGCCTGGACGCGGGGTTCGAAGACGACGGCGGAACCTTCGACGACGGCGCCCTCGACGAGATAGACGACGACCTCGGCGACTTCGACGATGGCGGCGAGTTCGACGACACACTCGACGGTGACGACGGCGACGGATTCGACGACGACACACTCGACGGTGACGACGGCGGTGAGGACAGCGGTGGCGGCGAGGGCGGGAAGTCCTTCGCGGAACTGAAAGACGAGTACGAGGCCGGCGACGCCGACTGGGCCGGCGAGATGGGCGAGGACGACGAAGACGACGGGAGCGAGGCGGAGGCGGACGGTGACATCGCCGACGAACTCGGTGACGCCGAAGACGTACTGGACGAGTCAGCCGACGACGGAGCCGACGAATCGGCGGTCGAGAACGACGACCTCGCGGGCGACGACCTGTTCGACGAAGTCGTCGAGGACAGCGACGTCGACGACTCGGGGCCCGAATCTGCTCCCGACGACTCGGGGCCCGAGTCTGCTCCCGACGACTCCGGAGCCGAGACGGACGTGACACCCGACACTGACACCGCCGGGGACGCTGATGGCGCGACCACGGACGCCGACACGGGGACAGACGCCGACGCGGCGGGGACCGCCTCAGACACGGACGCGGCGGCCAGCGGCGACGGCAAGCCCTATCTGTCGGAGACGCCGGAAGGGTTCGCGGCCGACATGATCGTCGTCGAGTGGCTGGAGTACCTCGTCGGCGAGGTCGGCGTGCGGGAGACGGCGCGGGCCATCGACTACTACGAGCGTATCGACTGGGTCGCCGAGCCAGTCGGCGAGGACCTGCGGGCCTACCTCCGCGGGTTCGACGGCGAGGGTGGCGACGGGGGACTCACGATCGACCACCACACCCAGAGCCTGCGATACATCAGTCAACTCGACGGGGACGCCGGCGAGGCCGTCGCCCTCTCGGGCGTGCTCGGGCGCCGTGGAGGTGGTTCAGATGGGCTTCAGCGTTAGCGGTTCGGCGGCAATCATCTTCGCGGCGATGTTCATCGCCTTCGGGATGTGGCACTCGGCCGCGACCAACGGCTTCGAGCAGGTCTCGGACGCCCAGAACGACCACGCCGACGCCGCGCTCGAACGACAGAACACCGACGTCGTCATCGACTCGGTCGTCCTCAACACCACGAGCGACGAGATGCAGGTCAACGCCACGAACCTGGGGTCGACCGACCTCGCCATCGAGGAGACGGACGTCCTCGTCGACAACGACTACCACACGGAGTGGCGAGCCACTGCGACGGTCGACGGGGTGGCCGACACGGACCTCTGGCTCCCCGGCGAAGAGCTGGTGTTCACCGTCTCGGTGTCCTCGGCCGACCACGTGAAACTCGTCACCGAGACCGGCGTCAGCGCCACGGCGGAGGTGACCACTCGTGGCTAGCGTCTCGGTGTCGCACATGATCCTGTTCATCGCCTCGATGCTGATCGCGGCCAGCGTCGCGGGCGTGTTCACCGACACCGTCGGACAGTTGAGCAGTGCCATCGACGACCAGGGGCTGCAGGTCAGCGAGGACGTCCGGACGGACGTGGAGATAATCAGCGACAGCGGCGCGGGCGGCATCTACAACGCCGCGACGGACGTGGTCACGCTCCACGTCAAAAACACCGGCTCGGAGACGCTCGCGCCCGAGGGTCAGGCGATAAACGCCTTCGTCGACGGGCAGTTCGTCCCGCCCGGGAACGTGACGGTGACGCTCGTCACCGCGGGCAACACCTGGCGACCGGGCGACGTCGTCCGGGTCGAACTCGGCGGCCAGGAGCTCACGGGTGACGTCCGCGTCCAGCTGGTCGTCAACGGCGACGAGGAGGTGTTCGAGTTCCGAACATGAGCATCGCGAGCAACGACCTGTTCTCACTCGGCATCGAAGAACGGGACCGGCTGAACAAGGAACTTGGCGGCGGCATCCCCCCCGGCAGCATCGTCCTCGTCGAGGGCGACTACGGCGCCGGCAAGTCCGCCATGAGCCAGCGCTTTGCCTACGGACTCTGCCAGGAGAACCACTCCGTCACGATGCTCTCGACGGAACTGACTGTCGGGAGTTTCCTCGACCAGATGCACTCGCTGGACTACGGCATGGTCGAGCACCTGTTAGACGAGGATATCCTCTTTCTCCACGCCGACATCGGCGAGGGGAACAAGCTCACCGGCGGCGGCGACGACTCCGAGCGCAAGGACCTCCTCAAGCGCCTGATGGAAGCCGAGGTCATGTGGGAGTCCGACGTCGTCATCATCGACACGTTCGACGCCATCCTCCGCAACGACCCCAAGTTCGAGGCCCTCGTGCGGCAAAACGAGGAACGCCAGGCCGCCCTGGAGATAATCTCCTATTTCAGGAACGTCATCTCCCAGGGCAAGGTCATCATGCTCACCGTCGACCCCTCGACGCTCGACGAGGAGGCCATCGGCCCCTTCAGAGCGATCGCCGACGTCTTCCTCGAACTCCAGATGGTCGAGGTCGGCAACGACGTCCGCCGCCAGATCAACGTCCTCCGTTTCGCGGGGATGGGCGAGCAGGTCGGGGACACCGTCGGGTTCTCCGTCCGCTCGGGCACCGGGATCGTGATCGAATCGCGGAGCGTCGCATGAGCGCGGCGGTGTCGGTTCCCAGCAGGAGGAACCGAATCCCCGGCAGGAGGAACCGAATCCCCGGCAGGAGGAACCGAATCCCCGGCAGGAGGAACCGAATCCCCGGCAGGAGGAACCGAATCCCCGGTAGGAGGCTCCGAGAATGACGGACCACGGTCGACCCAAACCCTCGGACGAACTCAGACAGGTGGCATCGCGGCGGCCCCACCTCATGGACCACCTGAAGAAGTTCAAGCAGATCACCGGGGAGTTCCCGACGTTCATCGACGAGGCCGACAGCGAGTACGAGTCCCACCGCCCGAACGTCCTCTATCCCGTCGGTGGGCCCATCTTCTGTCACATCTACGGCGACATCGGCCAGGACATGAAGTATTACGCCATCGAGCCGGAACTCTCCGAGGACGAGCAGGTCGTCTTCAAGAACGTCCGCGACCGCCTGCTCGAACGCAGCGTCAACAAGCCCGCCCCCACCAGCGAGACCGAGTACGACGACCGCATCGAGGAACTCCTCCAGGAGACCACCACTATCACCGGGGGCGCGAGCGACGAGAGCGGCGTCCTCTCGCGCTTTTCGAAGCTCAGGAACTTCGGCACCGTCGAGGTGACCGAGGAGACCTACGAGAACATCCTCTATCGCCTGAATCGGGACATCGTCGGCCTGGGCCCGCTCGAACCGGTGATGCGCGACCCCGCCAACGAGGACATCCACGTCATCGGCCCCCACGAGTGTCACGTCGACCACTCCGTCTACGGCATGCTCGCGACGACCGTCGACTTCGGGACGCCCGAGGAGTACGACCAGTGGATCAAGAACATGGGCGAGCGCATCGGCGACCCCGTCTCCGACTCGGACCCCATCATCGACTCCACGCTGCCCGACGGCTCGCGCCTGAACCTCATCTACTCCGACGACGTCTCCGTCAAGGGCCCCTCGCTCACCATCCGCCAGTCCGAGGACGAACCGCTCTCGATCTTCCAGATCACCAAGTGGGGGACCCTCAGCCCCGAACTCTCCGCCTACCTCTGGCTCTGCCTGGAGAACGAACAGACGGTGTTCGTCGTCGGTGAGACGGCGTCAGGGAAGACCACCACCCTGAACTCCATCATGGCGTTCATCCCCCGCGACGCCAAGATATACACCGCGGAGGACACCGCCGAGGTGCTCCCGCCCCACGACACCTGGCAGAAACTCCTCACAAGAGAATCCGACGAGGAGGGCGCAGGCGTCGACATGTTCGACCTCGTCGCCGCCGCGCTCCGGTCTCGCCCCGACTACATCATCGTGGGCGAGGTCCGTGGCGAGGAGGGGCGCATGGCGTTCCAGGCCGCCCAGACCGGCCACCCGGTGATGCTGACCTTCCACGCCAGCGACATCGTCTCGATGATCCAGCGGTTCACCGGCGACCCGATAAACATCCCCGAGACGTTCATGGACAACGCCGACGTCGCACTGTTCCAGAACCGCGTCAAGCAGGGCGACCAGGTCCTGCGTCGCGTGACGAGCGTCCAGGAGATCGAGGGCTACTCCAAGGAGATGGACGGGGTCGTCACCCGCCAGTCGTTCTACTGGGACCCCGTCGAGGACGAGATCGTCTTCCAGGGGATGAACAACTCCTACGTCTTAGAAGAGCAGATCGCGACACTGCTGGGCTACGAGGACACACGCGACATCTACGACGACCTGCAGTTCCGCGCGGACGTCATCCGCCGGGCCATCCAGGAAGGGATCGTCGGCTACCACGAAGTCAACGAGATGATCATGGACTTCCAGCGCGACGGTGTGGAGGGGCTCCCCTTCGATATCCACAGGGAGTACTGAGGGGGCACGAGTGATGGCACACGGGGAATCAGGAACGAGGGCACGGAGGGACCACTGACCGATGGCAACCGACGGCTCGGCCAGCACGGGACTCGAACTCACGCTCACGGCCGCCCTGAGCGGCCTCGCGGAGTCGTACAAGCGGATGCCGATGCCGATGAACCGGTATCTCACGGTCATCCTCGTCCCTTCGGCGGTCTTTTTCCTCGTCACTATCGGTGTCGCGGTCGTCCTCCGGATGCCGCTGATGATCCGCGCGCCCATCCCGCTGCTCGGACTGCTCGCGCTCGGGTCGGCCGTCTTCTACCCCAAGATCTTGCTCTCCCAGCGCAAGAAGGAACTCAACAACCAGTTCCACCTCGTCGTCACGCACATGACCGTCCTCTCGACGACGAACATCGACCGGATGGAGGTGTTCCGCCGCCTCGCCGAACAGGACGAGTACGGGGAGATGGCCGCCGAGATCGGTCGCGTGGTCGAACTCGTCGACACCTGGAACCAGAGCCTCGACGACGCCTGTCGCCGCCGCGCCAAGGAGGTCCCCAGCGACGCGGTCGCGGACTTCTTCGACCGGCTGGGTTACACGCTCGGTGCCGGCCAGGCGCTGGACGACTACCTGCTGTCCGAACAGGAGCAGATCATCCAGAACTACAAGACTGTCTACCAGGGGACGCTGGACAACCTGGAGGTGATGAAGGATCTCTACCTGTCGATGATCCTCTCGATGACGTTCGCGCTGGTGTTCGCCGTCGTCCTCCCGGTCCTGACGGGCACGAACCCAACGATGACCGTCAGCGCCGTCATCACCCTCTACGTGTTCGTCCAGTCGGGCTTTTACCTCGCGATCCGCTCGATGGCACCCCACGACCCCGTCTGGTATCACCCCACGGACAAGCCCTCGCCCATCGACGAGACGATCCGCAAGGCGACCGTCACCGGGACTGGCCTCTCGGTGGCGCTGCTGGTCTTCTCGCTCGCGGGCATGTTCGGCGTCTCGCCGGTCGGGCTGAACGACGTGGTGTACTTCCTCGACCCGCTCCCCCTCCCGCTGTACGCCGCCATCCCCGTCACGCCGCTGTTGATCCCCGGGCTCGCGATCAGACGCGAGGAACAGAAGGTCAAGGCTCGCGACGAGGAGTTCCCGAGTTTCATCCGCGCGCTCGGCGCGACCGAGGGGGCGAAACAGTCAACGACGTCGACGGTGCTCTCGACGCTCCGGAAGAAGGACTTCGGACCGCTGACTCACGACGTCGACAACCTCTACAAGCGTCTGAACATGCGCATCGAGACGACCGAGGCGTGGCGTCACTTCACCGCCGAGTGTCGCTCACATCTCATACAGACGTTCTCGGAGATGTACCTCGTCGGCCGCGAGATGGGTGGCAGTCCAAAGCTGCTGGGCGAACTCATCAGCGAGAACATGAACGAGGTGCTCCAGCTCCGCCAGACCCGCAGCCAGGCGACGACGACGCTCATCGGCCTCCTCTACGGTATCACCGCCGCGTCGACGTTCGCCTTCTTCATCGGCCTGCAGGTCGTGAACATCCTCGCGGGGATGAGTCTCGACCTGCAGACCGGCACCAGCAACTTCGACGTCGGCACCCTCATCAACACGGAGGTTTACGACATCCCGCTCATCGAGTTCCTGCTCATCGTGATCATCATGTTCGGGGCGATGCTCTCGGCGCTGATGGTCCGGACTGTCGACGGCGGCCACAAACTCAACACGTACGTCCACTTCGTCGCGCTCACCTGGATCGGCGCGATCACCGGCGTGCTCACCAAGTGGCTCGTCTCGCAGTTCCTCGCTATCTGACGGCGATCAGGGGCCTATCGCTTCCGGAACCACTCGGCGGCGGCCTCGGACCACCTGTCGACGCGTTCACCACCGGCCGGCCGCCAGTCCGGCGGGCGTCTCTCGACGGTCAGGGCCGCGAAACCGACCGCGAGCGCCGCCAGGAGCACCCCGCCGACGACGTCGGTCGCCCAGTGGATGCCGAGGTACATGGTCGAGACGGCGATGGACGCCGCGAGTCCCGTCGCGACGGGGACCCACCGCGTGCAGACCTGGCGGTACCGGTAGCCGACGAGAGCGACGGTCACGGACAGCGAAGTGTGGAGCGACGGGAAAACGTTCGTGTTCCTGTTCACCTGGCCGGTCAGCAACTGGACCTGCGGCCAGTTCGTGTACAGGAGCGACTCGACGAGGTCGGGCATGAAGTTCCGCGGACCGTACGAGATAAACAGAACGTAACAGACGAGGCCGAGACAGTAGTTGACGACGTAGGCGACGAGGAGCGCCCGGAGTGGCCGGGGGTCCTCGTACAGAAGGTAGGCGAGGACCGGGAACGTCAGGAGGAAGGCGTATCCGAAGACGTAGACGCCGGCGAAGTACGCCGTCAAGCCCGGGGTCGCCAGGGACTGCAGTTCGGCGACCAGTTGTCCCTCGAGCGCGTGGATCCGGCCGGTGACGTTGACTCCGACGAGCCACGAGAGTTCGACGCCGAGGTCTCGAACGACTCCGTTTACGGCGAGCACGACGAGGAGGAGACCAAGCGTCGGAGCGACGTTCCACAGGTTCGACCGCACCCGGTCCGGGGCTGCCGCCAGCCGTTCGCGGCCGACGACGGTCACCAGTGCTAGCAGGTGGAGCACGAGGACACCGGCGCCGACCTGTGCCAGGACAGTCACGAGCGACATCAGTTTCGCTCCACGAGCGTCCCGTCGTCGTACTCGTACCCGACGTCGCGAAACGCCGCCCGTGCGGCCCCGGTGTCGACGGTTCCTCCCGACCCAAGAAACGGCGTCACCGGGTTCCCTTGGTCCCACTGCAGGTCCTCCGGTACCCAGGCGGTCCCGTCGAGCGGGCTCACTGCCGGTCGGGCGTACCCGTCGAAGACGTCGGTGACCACCGTCTCCTGGTCGACGAGCCGTGCGAGCGCGTGGCGAAACCGCGGATTGGTGAGCGGCGGGCGACGCGTGTTGTAACCCACCACGTACGCGGCCAGCGACCGGTCGACGAAGAGGTCGAGGTCGCTCGCTCGCCCGATCCGGGGGATGGTCTCGGCCCCAACGGGCGTCCCGGTCACGTCGGCCTCGTCGTTCGCGACGACCGAGACGGCCGTCTCGCCGGAGCCGACGACGTCGAGGACGATCCGTTCGAACGGCGGCCGGCTGGCCAGCGACGCGAGCGCACCGTCCGGGTCGAGGTCGGCCAGAAAGTGGTCGTCGAAGCGTTCGAGCACGAGCCGTTCGCCCGGGACGTTCCGCTCGAAGGCGAACGGTCCGCTCCCGACCGGTGGCACGTTGTTCGTCACGAGCGCCTCCGTGGCGGAGTCGAACGCGAGTCCGCCGACCCCCGAGGGGTCCGTGCGGTCCGCCCAGACGTGCTCGGGGAAGACGGGGACGGTGAGCGCGCGGACCCCGACCCGGGGCGAGCAGTCTGCGAACTGGATCGTCACGGTTCGCTCGTCGACCGGACGGGCGTCGGCGACGAGACTGTTCCGCCCCCGGAAGCGCGGTGCCGGGATCGGCGCGTCGCTGTCGGTCGTGACAGTCCGGTCGCTCTCCCGGTCCCCGCTCCTCCGGCCCAGCGTCACGTCCGCGAGGAGTCTATAGGTGAACGCGACGTCCGCCGCCGTCAGCGGCTCCCCGTCGTGCCAGGTCAGGCCCGGCCGGAGTGACACGCGCGCCCGGGGGCGTGGACCGTCGTCCGTGAACTCCCAGCTGTCCGCGAGCCACGGCTGGACCGAGCCGGCGGCAGTCTCGTACCCCAGCGGGTCGTAGACCAGGTCGACCAGCGAGCCGTCCCTGCGGAACTCGACCGCCAGCGGGTTCAGGTTCTCCGTCAGTCGTCGGTCGGTCACCACTATCCGGAGCCGGTCGTCGTCGCTCCCGTCCGTCGTCACGGTCCGGTCACTCCCCGCCGACGGCGCGGCTTCGAGGCTCAGATACTCGGGCGCCGACCCGAAGTCGACGCGGTGCCAGCCCACGTATCGGTCGGCACGTGCCGCTCTGATCTCGTCCGGGAACGCGACCACGCTGAACGGCTGAGTCCTGGCGATCTCCCGCTGGACCGTCTCGAGCGTCTCTCGGCGGATCGAGACCCGGGCGCTACGCTGCTCCGCCAGGAGGTCGTCGACGTCGAGGTTCGTGTACCCGAAGGGGTTCTGCCACCCAGGCTCGGCGGCGAACCGGGAGTGCAACAGCGCGTAGAGCTCGTCCGGGTCCCGGAACCGTTCCGGAGTGCGGGCGACGAACAGGTCGAAGTCGTTGTCCAGCAGTACCTGCCGGTAGAGCTCTTCTGTGGCCATCGGCGTGACGGTGGCGTCGATCCCGGCCCCACGGTACCAGTCCGCGACCGCTCGCGCGACCCGGAGCGCGTACGGGTCGGCATCGGCCGGGAGCGTCTTGATCCCCAGCGACACCGGACTGGCCGACTGCCAGCCGGCGCTCGCGCGCAGTCGTCGTATACAGCCGCCTGTCGCGACGCTCCCCCCGACCGCGAGCGAGCGAAGTACCGTCCGACGACGAGCGGACGGCGACTCCGGGGGGTCTGTCATCTCCCCTCGGTGTTCGGCACCGAGGGCAATATCTGTTGGGTCTCGGCGTCCGGGTCCCCGGGAGACCGAGTCCCCGGTCTCGGCATCCGGGTCCCGGGATGTCGAGTCGCCGAACCGGTCGAGCGACGACGCTTTGTATCTCGCCACCCAGCCACCGGCAATGCCCGACCGACGGCCCCTCCGTCTCCTGCTGGCGGTCGTCCTCGTCCTCGCGACCGCGAGCGTGGTCGGCGGCTACGTCGCCGCAGAGCGGTCGAACGACCGGGTGACCGGCGACCCGTCGGTCGAACAGGCGTTTCGCTCGGGCGACCGCTCGCCGGTCGTCGACCCCCGCGACCGGATGACGGTGGTCGCGACCGACTCGAACGCCTTCGTCGCGGACGAGAACGACGGCCCGCGCGCACAGGCCGAACTCGTCGCGTTCGCCCCCGAGGGCAGCGTCTACTACTACGAGAACGACCACACCCGCTACTGGGACGTCGACCCCGTCCCCGGGACCGCGGCGACCGTCGAGTTCGTCTACGCGGACCACATCGACGCCGGGGAGTGTGACGGCTCGGTCTGTACCCGCAACGGCGTCGAGCGTGTCAACCTCACCACCGGGGAAGCGACCGACGTCTACAGCCGCGTCACGCCCGGCAAGCACTCGACGCGGTGGCACGACGTCGACCGGATCGACGACGAGCGCCTGCTGGTCGCCGACATCGACCGCGACCGCGTCTTCGTCGTCAACACCACGACCGAACTCGTCGAGTGGGAGTGGGACGCACAGGCGGCGTTCGACGTCGACACCGGCGGCCCCTACCCGGAGGACTGGACGCACCTCAACGACGTCGAGTACGTCGAGATCGACGGCCGCGAGACGGTGATGGTCAGCCTCCGGAACCACGACCAGGTCGCGTTCGTCGACTTCGAGCGCGGCCTCCGCGAGAACTGGACGCTCGGCGAAGACGGCGACCACGACACGCTCTACGAGCAGCACAACCCGGACTACGTCCCGCCGGAACGGGGCGGACCCGCACTGCTCGTCGCCGACTCCGAGAACGGCCGGGTCGTCGAGTACCGGCGCGTCGACCCCGACACTGGCGAGCCGACGACCGGCCCGGACGGCGAGTGGAACCGGACCTGGACGTGGGCCGACGCGCGCCTCCAGTGGCCCCGCGACGCGGACCGACTCCCGAACGGGCACACGCTCGTGACCGATTCCAACGGGGACCGCGTCCTCGAGGTCGACCGGTCGGGCGAGGTCGTCTGGTCGGCGACGGTCGGGTTCCCCTACGAGGCCGAACGGCTCGGCACCGGTGACGAGAGCCGGGGCGGCGAGAGCGCGGCCGTCCTCGAACTCCCCTCCCGTGAGCCGGACCCCCAGGCGCTGTCGCCCGGCAGGCGGGTCCTCGCCGCGCTGCCGCCGTCGGTCGCCAACGCGGTCGCGTACGTCTTCCCGCGCTGGGTCGGCCCCCTCGAAGGCGGGGCGCTGCTCGTCCTGGTCTCCACACTGCTCGTCTGGGGTCGACTGGAGTATCGCTGGACGGACGTCACCGTCGAGTTCCAACGGCCGTTCCGCACCAGGCGAAAATGACCGTGCAGGACGCGTCTGACCGCGACGCCCCGGGCTCGTTCGGAGAGCGACTGCGCGACGCGGTTCCAGTCCCGGTCGACGGGTCGGACCGCCCGTGGCTGGCCCTCTCACTGTTGCCGGGTGTCGTCGCGGTGGCGGTCTACCTGGCGACGAACCCGTACCCGGCGTACGGCGGCGGCCTGTACGCACAGATCGCGACCGAGATCGCCGCGAACGGCTACGCGCCGCCCGCGTCGATCCCGGGATACGCCGCCCCCGTCCCGTTCGCGTACCCGCCGCTGCAGTTCTACGTGCTGGCTGTCCTGCTGGACCTGGGGTTCGACCCGCTGACTGTCACCAGGGTCCTGCCCGGCGTGGCGGTCGTGGCGGGGCTGGTGCCGGCCTACCTCCTCGGCCGGGACTCCACCGGGTCCCGGGCTGCGGGCACCGCCACGGCGACGGGTATCGCGCTGAACCCACAGGTACTGGAGTGGCACGTCTCGGCCGGCGGGGTGGTCCGTGCGTTCGCCTTCCTGTACGCGCTGACGGCGGTCTACGCGGGATATCACGTCTTCGCGGGCGACCAGCACCAGCGGCGAGCGGTGCTCGCTGGCGTCGTCGCCGTCGCTCTGACCGGTCTCTCACACCCGACCTACGCGCTGTTCGTCGTCGCGAGCTACCTGGTGCTGTGGGCCGGCTTCGACCGCTCGGTCGCGGGACTCTGCCGCGGGACGGCCGTCGGTCTCGGTGCCGTCCTGCTCGCGAGTCCGTGGCTGGCCTGGGTCGTCGCGACCCACGGCACCGACGTCTTCACCGCCGCGGCGGGGACTCACGGCGGTATCGGAGGCGGCGCGGCCACGTTCCTCGCCGGCGACGCCTCGCCCTACGAGGTCGTCCCGCTGGTCGCCGCCGGGGCCGTGGTCGCGCTCCGGCGAGACGCTACGGGGTGGACTGTCGCGGCGTGGACCGTCGCGGCGACGCTGCTCTTCTCACAGCCGCGGTTCGGATACGCGGTCGGTGCGCTGGCCGCCGCGACGGCGGGGCTCGCGCTCGTCACGCGTCTCGACGGTCCCGCCGGCGCCACCGGCCCCACCAGTCCCAGGGGATGGCTGCTGTCACCCTCGACGCCGGACAGACGCGTGTGGGTCGCGGCAGGGCTCGTCCTCGCCGCGAGCGTCGCCGGTGGCGGGTATCTGGCGACGGAGATGACACTCACGACGGACCCGTCCTCGCCCGCGTTCGTCGACGACGAGTCGGTCGCGACGGCGGCGTGGGCGGCGGCGGAGACACCAGACCACGCGACGTTCGTCGTAGTTGGCGACGCCGCCGAGTGGTTCCCCGCCCTGTCCGACCGCGCCATCCTGGTCGGCCCCTGGGGCGTCGAGTGGGTCAGCGCGCGGGCCTACGACCGCCAGCTCGGCGCGTTCGAGCGCCTCTCGGCCTGTCGGAGTCACACGTGCGTCGAGACGGCGGCCGCGAGCGTCGACGCCAGCCCGACGTACGTCGTCGTCCCCAGAGGGCAGTACACGGTTCGCGGTGAAACCGCAGTCCAGTTCGGCACGCTCGAACGGTCGTTCGATCTGTCCGACGACTGGGAGCGCGTCTACGGGAACGAGGGGACGGTCGTGTACCGGGTGGTCGACCGCGACGGTGACGCCACCGGTCAGACGACTCCGAGGAGCGAAGTGGCCAGCGCGGCGACCCACGCGACGAGACCGGCGGCGGCCGTGCGTCGGTCGGCGCGTGCCACTCCGAACGCGAGGAGTGCCAGTGTCGCGAGGAGTGCCACGCGGTGGAGTACGAGGCGCACCGGGACGACCGCTACGCCCACTGCGCTGAGGTCCAGTACGATCCCGGCTCCGAGTCCGGCCACCGCGAGCAGTGCCGCACGTTCGGGTTCCCGGTCGCGCGCCAGCGCGCCCACGACGACGGGCGGCCCCGCCGCGATCACCGGATAGAGGAGGCCAGCGACCAGTTTCGGGTTCGCCGACGGGAACAGCCCCTCCGCGGCGATGCCGCCGCTCCGGACACCCAGGAGTATCGCGGCGAGTGCGACCGGGAGTGCGAGGTCTCTGGCCCGTCGACGTCGCGCGACGACGGGGAGTGCAGCGAGTGTGGCGACTGCCGGGACGACGTCGATCACGGTGAGCCAGCCGTCGCTCCCGCCACCGTCGAGACCGTGGTACTCGCGGGACACGTTGGCGACAGTCGGTTCGTCGCGGAGGTCACGTTCGACGAACCGGGCGCCCGCCGCGACGCCGGTGACGGTGTGTCGCAACCGGAACCAGTCCCAGTACTCGGTGTGGGTCTGCAGCGCCGTCCAGTTGCCGACCCGAGCGGGGTAGGCCCGGACGTGTGTCCGGCGGCCGAGATAGGTTCCCACGCCGAGCTGGTAGTTCGCCTCGACCCACCGGCCGGTCTCGTTCGGATCGCTCGCGACGTAGGTGTATCGTGCGGCACCGCGCGCGGGAGCCCAGGGAGAGTCCGTCACGTTACCCTCTCCCTCCACAATGGCTCCTTCACCCTCGACACTGCTCCAGTTGGCCTCCGAACGGGCCTCGAACACGTGACGGACCCGTTCCGGGTCGCCGCGAACCAGGACGTTGATCGCGAGCGTCCGGTCGGCGGCAGACCGGGTCGGGCTGGTGTAGGGCCAGAGGTATCCCTCCCGGTCGTGGGGACTGACTAGCTGCTCGTCGGGCGGTCCCGCCGTATCGGGTTCCGCCGGTGACCCGACCAGCGCGCTGCCGGCCAGGGCCACGACCGCGAGCGCGGCGACGAGCCACAGCCAGCGGGTTCGCACGGCCACAGGTGGGGGCGGGACGTACTTATGCTATCGGTCGCTCGTTTCCGGAGGATTCACTACGGGGCGTTTCAAAGACACGGGCATGGACGAGAGTGCGGACGTTTCGCGTCGAGCGCTCCTGCGGGGCGTCGCGGGAGCGACGGCGGCATCGGCGGCGGCAGGGACGGCCGCGGCACAGGAAGGTGAAGGCGGTGGCACTACGAGCGGCGGCGAAGGTGGCACCGCAAGCGGTGGCGGCGGTGGCGGCAACCAGCGCGCGGTGTTCCCGAGCTACGTCGACGACGCCGCGGGCGGCGACTACTCGGACGAGCGGGGCAGTTCGGAGGTGACCGTGGAGGTCGGCACCGGCTCGGAAGGCGTCGCCTACACCCCGACGAACATCTGGATCGAACCCGGGACCACCGTCAACTTCGAGTGGGTGTCCAACGGCCACAACGTCCTCCCGAACAGCCAGCCCGAGGGCGCGGGCTGGGAGGGCTCGGGCGACGCCCTCGAAGACGAGGGATTCAGCTACTCGCACACGTTCGAGACCGGCGGTATGTACACCTACTACTGCCAGCCACACGAGCAACTCGGGATGAAAGGAGCCATCGCCGTCGGCAGCGAGGTCGAGACCGAAACTATCGAGCCCCCCAGTACCGGACCGCAGGTGCCCGATTCCGCCAAGTCACTCGGTGTCGCCGCCGGCTTCGCGATGGCCGCGACGCTCGGGCTCTCCTACCTGTTCCTGAAGTACGGCGGCCGGGGCGAACCCGAGACCGACGCTGCCTGACCCCTCTCTGCGCCTGTTCTCACGTTCCGTTCACGCGAGATGACACCACTCCGACGTCACGTAACTTAGAAGTAACTCAGGAGGTCGATACCGACGTCGAAGTGGTCGAGGACGACGTAGCCGAGGTAGATACCGACGATCCCGAGCAGGCCGCTCAGGCTCGGCGGTGCGGGGATCGGGACGTTCAGAAAGCGGAAGACAGCACCCGTCAGGAAGCCGGTCACCAGCGCCAGGACGGCGACTGTCGGTTGGGTCATACCCCGCTTTCGCCCGGGGGGGACTCACCGTTTTCGACAGTCTTCGCGCAACGTGACTGCCAGCCGCGTCTCCGGGTCAGTGGCGTACCAGCCGCGTCTCCGGGCCCGGTGGTGTAGCTCGTCGATACGGCGCCACCTCGACCAGTGTCGCCACTTTTCGGTGAAGCCTCAAAGAGTAAGTGGGGTGTGGGTGGGGGGTGGGGTTGTGGCACCGAACTGGTGCCGCACGTAGACGAAGGACTCTCCCACGTATAAAACTTGCCCCCGAATTATCCATATTGATATTGGAGTATCCAGACCGATCGATAGGAACCAGATCGTCCCGTCAATCTCACCAATAAAAATCGGAGGGGAACCGCTTTGTCGACAGCGGTCACAGTGTCGAACGAACTATGCTTGCCGAGACAGCGCCCGGGAAGGATCCCGGGGGCGGGGGGAGACTCGGATGAGCGACGAGCCGGCGACGGTGCTGGTCGTCGATGACAACGAAGCGATCGCGGACACGTACGCGGCGTTTCTTCGCGAGGAATACGTCGTGCGAACGGCCTACGGCGGCCAGGGGGCACTGGCGGCCGCCGACGCGACCGTGGACGTGGTTCTGCTGGACCGCCGAATGCCCGACGTCTCCGGCGACGAGGTGCTGGCGGAGATCCGCTCGCGGGCGCTCGACCCGCGGGTCGTCATGCTGACGGCCGTCGACCCCGACTTCGACATCGTCGACATGCCCTTCGACGCCTACGTCGTCAAACCCGTCGAACGCGCGGACGTCGTCGGCATCGTCGCCGAAATGTGCGAGCGCGCCAGTTACGACGACGAGTTCAGGCGGTTCCTCTCACTGGCCTCGAAACGGGCGGCCCTGGAACGCGAGAAAGACGACGCCGAGCTGGCCGACAGCGAGGAGTACGACCGCATCGAAGACCGCCTGGCGGATCTACGCGAGCGCCTCGGCATCGACACAGAGGACGTCGAGGGGATCTTCGGCGGTACCGTCCCCGATATCGCACGTAGCGGCGCTGTCACAGCCACTCCCGTCGAGTGACTGGTCGAGTGGCTGGCCGAGTGATCGGTCGTCGTCAGTGGTGGACCGGTGTGTCCGCTGGCTCTCGTGTGTCGACACGCTTAGGGTGTCTCCGTCGTTGCTACCGGGCAATGGAGGGGTCGCTCTGGTACGTGTTGACCGGGACACGCGGCGGTGAGAACCGCGTCAGGCTGTTGCGCGCCGTCGACGATCAGCCGCGCAACGCGAACCAGCTCGCCGAGGACCTCGACCTGAACTACAAGACGGTCAGACACCACCTCGACGTGATGACCGACAACGACATCCTCCGCAAGAGCGGCGACGACTACGGCGCCGTCTACCTGCCGACAGACCGGGTCGAGAACCACTGGGATACCGTCCAGGACATATTCGAACGAATGGAGTAACTATGGTCGAATTACGGAAAGGGTATATTCGGGACAACGCACAAGGGTGGCACGGATGAGTATCTGGCTCGACGCCGCGAGCGCGGCCGCGACGGTCAACGTCGTCCTCCTGCTCGTGTTGAGCGCCGTCTGGGCCCGCAACTACCTCCAGTTTCGCTCGAAACACCCTCTCGGTCTCCTCCTCTTCGGCGTGGCGCTGCTCGCCGAGAACTGTCTGTCGTTTTATTACTACGTACTCGACCCACAGGTCGCCGGCCTCCTCCAGAGTGCGGCGCCGGTCGCCGGGCGCGCGATGGCGTTCGTCCAGGTGCTCGAACTCCTCGCCATCCTCGCGCTCGCCTGGATCACCTGGGATTGAGCGGAGACTGAACCAGAGGGCCGAGCTGACGGGCCGGTCGACCGGACGTCGAGTCGCCGGCGACGACACTGGCGATCTCCATGTATGGTGAGATTTGGGTCCCACGGGTGCCTGGGTCGTGCCCGAACCCGGAAAATCCTCTTTGAGGGATAGTCCTCGGATACTGTCGATGACGCGCAAAACACGTCGCGAGATGCTCGCAGCGCTCGGTGCAACGGCCGCCCTCGGCCTCGCCGGCTGTAGCGGTAACGGCGACGGCGGGGATGGTGGAGACGGCAGTGACGGTGGTGACGGCGGCGACGGTGGTGACGGCGGCGACGACACGCCGACTGCCACTCCGACCGAAAACATGGGCGGGATGACGGAGACCGACACCCCGGAGGGAACGGACACGATGGGGACGGCGAACGTCCGCGTCGCACACTTCTCGCCGAACGCCCCGAACGTCGACGTCTACCTCGACGGGTCGGTCGTCCTGGAGGACGTCCCCTTCCGGGCGGTCAGCGACTACCTCGAAGTCCCGGCGGGCGCACACTCCGTCGAGGTCACCGCCGCGGGCGACCCCGATACCGTCGCCTTCGAGGGCGAGGTCACCGTCGAGGCGGCCGACTACACGGTCGCGGCTATCGGGAACCTCGGCGGCGACGAGAACGCCTTCCAGCCCCTGATCCTGGAGGACGACAACAGCGAGGTCGCCGACGACACCGCCCGCGTGCGCCTGGTCCACGCCTCGCCCGACGCCCCCGCCGTCGACGTGACTGCCGGCGGTAACGCGGTCTTCGACGGGCTCGCGTACGGGAACGCCGCCACGGGCGAGGTCCCCGCCGGTACGTACACGCTCGACGTCAGGCCCGACACGGAGAGCAACGACGGCGACGTCGTCGGCACGTTCCCCGCGCAGTTCGAGGGCGGCACCACCTACACGGTGTTCGCCGGTGGCTACCTCTCGCCCGACGACACACCTGGCGACGCGGCCTTCGACCTGACGGCGGTCGTCGACTCGGGCGCCGGCGGCGGCGGACTGGTCGAACCCGCGAACCTCCGTGTCGGTCACTTCTCGCCCGACGCCCCGAACGTCGACATCTACGTGGACGGCGACGCGGTGCTCACCGACGTCCCCTACCGGACACTCAGTGACTACCTGACGCTTCCCTCGGGCACCCGCACAGTCGAGATCACCGCTGCGGGCGACCCCGACACGTCGGTCTTCGAGGGCGACGTCGAACTCGCGGCCGCAGATTACACGGTCGCCGCGATCGGCGAACTCGACGGCGACGAACCCTTCCGGCCGCTCGTCCTGGAAGACGACAACAGCGACCCCGGCAGTGACCAGTCCCGCGTGCGCCTGGTCCACGCCTCGCCCGACGCCCCCGCCGTCGACGTGACTGCGGGCGGTTCGGCCGTCTTCGACGGTGTCCCGTTCGGCGAGTCAGGTACCGTGACGGTACCTGCCGACGACTACACGCTGAACGTCCGTGGCGATACCGAGTCCAACGACGGCGACGTCGTCGCGGATTTCGACGTCTCGCTGTCGGGCAACACGGTCTACACGGCCTTCGCCGTCGGCTACCTCTCGCCCGACGACGAACCGGTCGACGAACCCTTCGACCTGCAGGTCGCTCAGGACGCGAGTTACTAGCGGTTCCGCGTCGACTCCCCCGTTTTCGCCGCCCGTCCCGGTCTGATCGGGGAACCACCCCCACTGGCGCTTTGGAATGTAAATATTCGGCCGTCTGCAGTTCGATCGTACAACGAAAACCGCATTCAAACAGGGGAGTGTACTACCTGACAGGATGAGACGACGCCGCGTGCGGTTCGGAACGGACGAGCGACTGCGGGAGTGGACCGACAAACTGGCGTCCGTTACTCGACTGTGGCGGGCACACCGGCCGTGGCGAGCGAGTCGGCTGTGGCGATGAACCGCAACGACCGCGCGATAACGGGCTTCGCGATGGCCGGTCACGGGCTGGTCCACACCTACGAACTGGCGGTGCCGATTCTCCTGACCGTCTGGCTCGTCGAGTTCCCGGTCACGTCGGCCACGCTGGGTACCGTCGTCGCTGTCGGCTACGGCCTGTTCGGCGTCGGTGCCCTCCCCGCCGGGATCCTCGTCGACCGCTTCGGTTCCCGCGTCCTCATCGTCGCGTGTACGCTCGGTATGGGCGCGTCGTTCCTCTTGCTGGCGCTCCTCCCCGGCGTCGCCGGTATCGCGATCGCGCTCGCGGTCTGGGGTGTCGCCGCCAGCGTCTACCACCCGGCCGGTCTCACGCTGATCAGCAAGGGCGTCGAGGAGCGGGGTGCGGCCTTCGCCTACCACGGGATGGCCGGCAACGTCGGCATCGTCGCCGGTCCGTTCGTGACCGCGCTCTTGCTCCTGGCCGTCGAGTGGCGCGTCGCCGTCGCGATACTGGCAGTTCCCGCGCTCGCCGCGGGCCTCGTCGGATCACGCGTCCAGTTCGACGAGGCCGCCGCTGTCACGGCAACCGACGGCGGCGACGGCGGTGACGCGCCCACGACGGACGTCGGGTCGCTCCGGGAGTTCCTCACCGCTTCCCGGGGTGTGTTCACCCTCGGTTTCCTGACGGTGTTCGCGCTCGTCATGTTCAACGGGCTCTACTACCGCGGGATGCTCACGTTCCTCCCGGGGCTGCTGAGCGACTTCCTCGCCCCGCTCGTCGGCGGTGCGGGGTCGAACGGCCTCGGCCCGGTCTCCGAGGGACCGGTCGCCGGGGAGTTCGACCTCTCGCGGTACCTCTACGCCGGGTTGCTCGCCGTGGGGATCGGCGGCCAGTACGTCGGTGGCCGGCTCACCGACGCCGTCGACCCCGAACGCGGGGTTGCCGTCATGCTCGCGACGCTGACCGCCATCGCGGTCCTGTTCGTTCCCGCCTCGGGAGCGCTCCCGGCGCTACTCGCGGTCAGCGTCGCGCTGGGGTTCGCGCTCTTCGCGATGCAACCGCTCACCCAGGCGACCATCGCGAAGTACTCGCCCCCCGAACACCGGGGACTCTCCTTCGGGTACACCTACCTCGCCATCTTCGGTATCGGTGCCCTCGGCGCCTCCGTCACCGGCGCGGCGCTCACCTACGGCTCGCCGAGTACGCTCTTTCTCCTCCTGGCGGGGTTCTCGGGGCTCGGACTCGCACTCGCCGTCTCGCTCGTCGTCCGCGACCGGTGAGTGGTCAGTGTGGATCGGTGAGCGGTCGGTAAATAGCCGGATACCGCCGTCGCTCGACGGTTTGCTTCGGTAGGAAGTTTGCGTGGGTGCAGTCCCTGTGGGGACGACACCTGCACTGTGGTAGGTGCGTGGGACCGGATTTGAACCGGCGGACCCCTACGGGACAGCGCCCTCAACGCTGCGCCGTTGGCCTGGCTTGGCTACCCACGCACGCTGTATCAGTCTGCGACTAATCGTTGCCCCGCCCCGAGTAAAAGCACTTTCGTTTGCGCCTTCGTCGCCGACGGGACCCGACGCCGACGACAAGTCACCGAGTCGACCACCGTGAAGGGGAGTCGGTCGTTCCGGACCGTGCTCACCGGGTACGGCTGGTCCGTACCCGCCCACGACGGGTGACCCCCACCCACCAAACTTGCCCCGTGGAAGCCGGAACCCGAAGTGAGGTGGGCGTGGTAATCGTTGACACAAAGTGCAATAACTCTATGGGTTCGGACGACCGCGGGACTTAGGACGGTACCGGACGGAGGTGCACGTATGACAGTCTTCGCGTTTCTGAGCGTCGCGCCGGTCGTCGAGGGCAGCATGGCCGAGGAAGTCGCAAAGGCCGTCGACGCCCTGGAGGACTTCGACGTCGAGTACGAGACGACGCCGATGGGGACGATAATCGAAGCCGACGACACCGGGCAACTGTTCGCGGCTGCCCACGCCGCACACCTGGCCGTCGACGGCGACCGCGTCAGCACGTTCCTCAAGATCGACGACAAACGGACTGTCCGCCAGTCCGCCGACGAGAAGGTCACCGCCGTGGAGGAACATCTGGGCCGCGAGGCACGCAGCAACCGGGAGTGAGTCCGGGCAGGGACAGCGACCGGGTTCGAACCCGGGAGCGGAGGGAGACACCCCTCACGCTCTGCCGGTTCCGAACGAGATACCGGGGTTCGCCGAGTCGGGGCGTCCACGATGACCGCTGACTCGCTCCCGCCGATCGGACTCGGTACCTGGCAGAACACCGACCCCGAACAGTGCGCACAGACCGTCGCGAACGCCCTGGAGATGGGCTACCGGCACGTCGACACTGCCCGCTTCTACGACAACGAGGAACACGTCGGCGAGGGCATCGCCCGGGCGGACGTCCCGCGCGAAGAGGTCTTCCTCGCCTCGAAGGTCCACCCGGAGGCCGAGGGTGCGGCCTACGACGAGATCTACGAGGGGTTCGAGAAGAGCGTCTCGTTGCTCGGCGTCGACGCGCTGGACCTGCTGTACATCCACTGGCCGGTCGGCAACTACGAGGCCGAGGAGACGCTCGCGGCGTTCGACGACCTCGTCGTCGACGGTCTGGTTCGCAACGTCGGCGTCTCGAACTTCTCGACGGAACTGCTCGACGAGGCGATCGACGTCCTCGACGCGCCACTGTTCGCCCACCAGGTCGAGCGCCACCCCATGCTCCAGCAGCCGGACCTCGTCGCCCACGCCCAGGAACACGACTACCACCTCGTCGCGTACTCGCCGCTCGGGCGTGGCGAGGCGCTCTCGCTCCCGGCCGTCGAGGCCGTCGCCGAGAAACACGGCGTCTCCCCCGCACAGGCCTGTCTCGCGTGGGCCACGTACCCGGACAACGTCGTCACTATCCCGAAATCCACCGGCGACGACCACCTTCGCGACAACCTCGGGGCGGCCGACCTGGAACTCGACGACGAGGACGTCGAACGCATCGACGCCGTCGAGAAGCGCGAACGGTTCGTCGAGCGCGACGGCGCACCCTGGAAGTGACGGCCCGGGGGCCGTGACGGGGTGAACGGCGGTCACCGCTACCCCTGCCTTTAGGCCGTTGCTCGCCGATCCTATCGTATGCGATTCGGCATCATCAGCACGGCGAACATCGGCGTCGAGTCGGTCGTTCCGGCGATCGTCGCGAGCGACCACGAGGTCGCAGCGGTCGCCTCGCGGGACCTGTCGGACGCCGAGGCGATGGCGGCGCAGTTCGACGTCCCGACCGCCTACGGGAGTTACGAGGCCCTCCTGGAGGACGACAGCCTGGACGCAGTGTACATTCCGTTACCCAACGGACTCCACGCCGAGTGGATACGGGCGGCCGCCGACGCCGGACTCCACGTCCTCTGTGAGAAGCCCCTGACCGGCGACCCGAGCGAGACCCCGGCCGTCTTCGACTACTGCGAGGAGCGCGACGTGGTTCTCATGGAGGCGTTCATGTACCGGTTCCACCCGTTGACCGAGCGCGCGGCGGAGATCGTCGCGTCCGAACTGGGCGAGGTGCGAGCGGTCACCTCGACGTTTACCTTCCGGATGCCCGACGGCGCCGAGGACATCAGACTCGACCCGGACCTGGCGGGCGGGTCGGTACTGGACGTCGGGACCTACGCCGTCAGCGCCGCGCGCCTGTTCCTGGGCGAGCCGGACCGGGTCTACGCGACGACGAGCGACCGCCGCGACTGTGGCGTCGATACCGAGATGGCGGGCGTCCTCGAGTACGACTCCGGCGCGACCGCGCGCGTCCGGTCGGGGTTCGAGACGCCGCTGACCCAGTACTACCGCGTCGAGACGACCGACGGCTGGTTGCGCGCCGAGCCGACCTTCGACGTGGACGTGACCGGCGGGACGTCGCTGACCTACGCCGTGGACGGGCGCGAGGTGACCGAGCGGTTCGACCCGGCCGACCACTACCGACTCGAAGTCGAACACTTCGCCGACTGCGTCGAGCGCGACGAGACGCCGCGGATCGACCGGGCCGAGAGCGTCGCCCACGCGCGGGTCCTCGACGCGCTGTTCGAGAGCGCCAGCGAGGGACAGCCGGTGACAGTCGAGTGAGAGTAGAGCCCGGCCCCGGACCTGTACCCGGACCCGGGCGGACACGCGGTGACCCGAGAGTGTAAAAGCCCGGGCCGCACAAGCGGGCGTATGGAGAGTCTCAACCGGATGGCGACGGACCTCGTCGACGAGGCACTGGACTTCGCCGACGAGTTGAACGTCGCAGTCCACCAGCTGGAGGGCGACGCCCTGGTCGTGGACTTCGGCGTGGAGGTGCCGGGGGGTGTCGAAGCGGGGCTGATGCTCGCGGAGATCCAGACGTCGGGTCTCGCGACGGTACAGAGCACGCTCGACGAGGTGGGCGGCGCACCCCTCACCCACGTCGAACTGTCGACCGACCACCCCGGGCTGGCGCTCCTCTGTTCGCAGAAGGCCGGGTGGGAACTCTCGGTCGACGGCTTCGAGGGACTGGGCAGCGGCCCGGCGCGCGCACTCGTCGCCGAGGAAGAGGAGTTCCAGCGCGTCGGCTACCGCGACGAGTTCGACCTCGCCGTGCTGGCCATCGAGAGCGAGATGCTACCCGACGAGAGGGTCGTCGAACACGTCGCCGAGCGGGCGGGCGTCGCCGAGAGCGGCGTCTTCCTCCCCGCCTTCGCGACGGCGTCGATCACGGGTAGCGTCTCGATGGCCGCCCGCGCCGCCGAACTCGCGGTCTTCCGGCTCTCGGAACTGGGCTACGACCCCCTCGACGTACTCTCGGCGACCGGATCTGCGCCGGTCGCACCCGTCGCCGGCGACGAGGAGACGGCCATCGCACGGACGAACGACGCGCTGGCCTACGGCGGCCGCGTCCACCTCGTCGTCGACGAACCGTTCGACCGCTTCGACGAGGTGCCCTCGACGGCGACCGACGAGTACGGCACCTCCTTCGCCGAGATCTTCGCCGACGCCGACTGGGACTTCTACGAGGTGCCCGAGAGCGTCTTCGCGCCGGCACAGGTCACGATCGACGTCGTCGGCGGCGAGACGCACGTCCTCGGCGACGTGAACGAGAAACTGCTCGTCGAGAGTTTCGACCTCTGAGCTGCCGGCGTGCGATACGTTCGAATCCCCGATGCGCTACAAGACCGCGCCCGGCCCCGTCGAACTGGTCGGACTGGACGTGCTCGAAGCCACCCACGCGGCCCTGCCGCTGGTGCCCGAGGAGGTCGAGGACTGCTGTGGCCGGGTCGTCGACCGGACGGCCGTCCCGGACCGCGACGACGCACGCGAGTGGATCACGTTCCTGCAGGCGCTGGGCCTCGCCGAGGAGACGGCCCGTGGCTACCGGCGGGTTCGGGCCGACACTCAACCCGAAGCACTGTCGGACGCGTTCGCCGAGAACGTTTTCGGCGTCGCCGAACTGCTGACGGCGCTCGAAGCACAGGGGTCGCTGACCGCCGAGGAGGCGTTCGCGAGCCTCCGGCCGTCGATTCCGGCGTGGGACCGGGACCGACACGCCGACCCCGAACGGGTGTGGACCGACCGGGTCCGGCGGCTCCTGGCGTGGGCGGTCGCGTTCGGCCTCGCCAGCCGCGAGGGGGAGCGATACCTTCCGAGCGACCGGTAGGAGCCCCCGTCGTCGGCCTACTGCTCGGCGAGCCAGCGGCGGGCCTCGTCCATGTCGGCGGTGAAAAACGGTTCGTGGAGCCCCTCGTCGGCGCCCTCGACGAGTTTCTCGACGTCCATCTCGGCGATGACGCTGTCCGGGTGGACGGTCGCCGTGTGCTCGACGCCGGCCTGCTGTGCGCGGGGGATCCAGTCCTCCTGCATCCACGCCTGGTCCTCGGCGTCGTGGGCCCTGATCCCTCGCGTGTCGGTCAGAACCTTCGACGTGTTTCGCTCGCGGACGGCGTCCAGCAGCGCCTCACACCCCTCGCGGAACTCCGCGCCGGTCGTGAACTGGTCCCAGGTGAACACGACGGCACCGATGTCGTCGTCGTACTCGATCGTGTAGTTATCGGTGCTGCGAAGTTGCTGTACTGACATGGCTACACGTCGGTATAGCTATCGCATAAATCGAGCCCCTGTACAATCACTGCTGATAATCGGCCGGGGTCACGCGATAGTTCGACCGTCGGTCTCGGTCGGCGGACGGGCCTGCGGTCGCAGTCGGTCCGTTCTTCGTGCGAGAGTCAACCAGTCTCACCGGCCGGCGACGGTCGGTCCGGCGTGTCGGGCCGACTGATTAAGGGCGCGCCCGGCGAAGTCGTCGGTATGGCCGAGACGTCCGCCGTCGAGCGGCTCGGGGAACGATTGCGCGACCACGGCGAGACGCTGGCAGTCGCGGAGTCCTGTACAGGGGGGTTGCTCGGGTCGACGATCACGAACGTCCCGGGAGCCAGCGACTACTTCGTCGGTGGCGTCATCTCCTACATGAACCGGACGAAACTCGCCTTTCTGGCCGTCTCGCGGGAGGCGCTCGAGCGCCACGGCGCCGTCAGCAGGCCGGTCGCACGTGAGATGGCCCAGCACGTCCGCGACGAGGCCGGCGCGGACTGGGCGCTCTCGACGACCGGGTTCGCGGGCGAGGCCCCCGCCTCCTCCGACGAACCGGCCGGGACGGTGTACGTCGGGGTGGCCTGTGCCAGCGACCGCGCCGACGACGGCGTCTTCTCGGTCGTCGAGCGCTACCGGTTCGACGGGACCCGACACGAAGTGAAAGAACAGATCGTCGAGCGCGCACTCGAATCACTGCTCGCGCAGGTCCGCTCGACCGAGTGACGTCCGGTCAGACCTGCGCGACGGTTCGCTCTGCTGTCCCCGTCGAGTGTCCGGTGGGACCGGGTCACGTCTCCGGTGGGCGGAGGAACGCGGTCGCGACGCCGGCCAGCGAGAGGGCGCCGGCGGCCAGCAGGAACGACTCCGTCCAGCCCAGCGAGACGACGAGGCCGCTGGCGACAGTGCCGCCGAAGACGCTCCCCGGGATCTTCGCCGTGTAGAGCATCGCGTAGTTCTCCGAGGAGTGGCCGGCGCCGTAGTAGTCGCCGACGAGGCTCGGGAAGACCGAAAAGGCGGGGCTCCGGAACAGCGCCGCCGCGCCGACGAGCGCGACGAACGCCCAGGCGGCGCCGCCTGTCCCGAGGGGGACGGTCGCGGCCAGTGCGACCCCCGCGAGGACGAGCGAGGCGGCGACCGTCCGTTCGCGACCCAGACGGTCCGAGAGGCCGCCGATGACGGCGATCCCGACGGTTTCGGCGGCGGCGACGACCGACGCGCTCGCGGTCGCCACCGCGGCGGGTAGCGCCAGCGCGTCGGCGTAGGCGACCACCTTCCCGATGAGCATCAGCCCGGCGCCGTTCACGACGAAGAAGACGACGTAGAGCAGCCAGAACTGCCAGGTCCGGACCGCGTCGCGCCACTCGTAGGCGGCCGGTCTCTCGCCCGGTTCCCGGCTACCGGTAGACCGGCGGTCGCTTCCGTCGGGGACCCCGCCCGATTCCGATTCCGATTCCGATTCCGATTCCGAGTCCGATTCCGATTCCGAGTCCGAGTTGCCGTGTCGCGACGGGTCCCTGAGGACCAGCGCACCGACGAGCGCGACGGCACCGATCCCGACGCCGAGGAGGGCCAGGGTAGTCCGGACGGACATCTCGAGGCCGCGACGGACAGCCGGGATGAGCAGGAAACTGATGCCGCTGTAGGACATCGTGACCGCGCCGGTCGCGAGTCCCCGACGCTCGGTGAACCACTTGACCGACGTGTTGACTGCGATGGTGTAGGTGATGCCGACGCCGATCCCGCCCAGCGCGTAGGCTGCGTAGACCGCCACGAGTCCGTCAGCGCGACCGGCCCAGACGTACCCGGCCGCGAGCAGCGGCGCGGCGACGAGCATCGGCACACGCGGTCCCCACCGGTCGCGGACCCACCCCGCCGGAAACTGCGAGACCGCCTGAAAGACGAGAAAGACGGTGAATACGGTCCCGAGCGCGGTCTCGCTCGCCCCGACCTGGGTCCCAAGCGGCCCCCGGATCGACGACCAGACGAACTGGTAGGAGCCGACCATACCCATCGCGACGGCGGCGACCAGGACGAGCCACCAGCGCGAGAAGGGGAGACGAGACTGCGCGTCGGCCATGCGTAATGGGATCGGGGACGCGCTGAAGAATGATCCGAACTACTCCGGTTCGACCCGGGACAGTCAGTCCGCGAGGAGGTCCGCGACCATGCCGGAGACGTACTCGATCTCGTCGTCGTTGACGCTGTGGCCCATCCCCTCGTAGATGCGCTTCTCGACGTCGCCACCGAGTCGTTCGAGCACCTCCGCAGTAATGTGAACGCGCTCGACGGGAATGTGCGGGTCGACGTCGCTACAGCCGAGGAACGCGGGCGTCCCCGCCAGGTCACCCTCGCCCTCGTAGTCGTCGGTCTCGATCTCCTCGCCGATGAGTCCGCCCGAGAGCGCGACGACGCCGCCGTAGCGCCGGGGGTTGCGCGCGACGAACTCCGTCGCCAGACACGCGCCCTGCGAGAAGCCACCGACGACCACCTTCTCGGTCGGGATCCCGGCGTCGTTGGCGGCCGCGACGGCGTCGGCGACGGCCTGGAGTCCGGAACTGCGACCGGGTTCGTTCTGTTCGACTGGCGCGAGAAAGGAGTTCGGGTACCAGGTGTTCCCCGCGGCCTGTGGCGCGAGGAGCGCGACCCCCTCCTGGTGGAACTCCCCGCCCATCTGGAGGATGCTGCGCGCGCTGGCGCCCCGCCCGTGGACGAGGACCATCGCGGCGTCGGCGTCCTCCAGCGACGTGCCCGCCGTCAGGAGTTGCTGGCCCTGGTGTGGTCCCTGCGTGCTCGTGTCGGTCATGATTCTCTGTAGGCCCTCGGAGCGGAAATAGCTGTGTGGACACCGCTGTCTGCCGGTGACACTCCCGTTACCGGGCCGATCCGTGTTTTGGCGCGCGTCACCGAACTGTGTGCGGGAGGGTAGTTTCTCGACGAGACGAGTCGATACAGTCACAGTAAGTGTAACAATTGGAGTTGGTGCAACTTCCGCAACCGCACTCACGCTCGTGAGATGGAAGCCCTCGGCGTGCTCGCGGTCGCCTCAGCGACATATCCGCGCTCTCAGCACCGCCCGCGCGGATCGGGGTCGCTGAGGCGACTCGGTTCGCTCCGCTCACCGCGAGCCCGCCTCACGGGTCGTCCCTCCCCGTTCGGCAAGTGGCGCGTGGCGCCACGCACGCCTCGCCCTTCCAGTCCGCCTGGACTGGAAGGGCGAGGGTCGCTGGCGGTGAGCGAAGCGAACGGAGTCGCTTGAGCGGGCTCTATTCTCGCGAGTGCTGTGCGGTGCGGCTGTCCGAGCGAGAATATCCCGCTTGGTTCGAGAGACCGTAGCTC
>Ga0207772_100172_pt1 | contig 59098 bp, 54 predicted proteins | sample A23M3SouthBayCA_2_FD_187750 | JGI IMG/M metagenome (GOLD analysis project Ga0207772, IMG submission 187750) | Aerobic enrichment media microbial communities from Eden Landing Ponds, California, USA - A23 M3 (2) (SPAdes) | ecosystem: Environmental > Aquatic > Marine > Unclassified | place...
GGTGAGATCGTTCGAGCTCGAACGTGGTTCGGTCAGTTCCGTGAACTCGTCTTGAAATGCGCCGTCAGAAACATCGAACTAGCCGTCAGCCACTCACAACCGTGAAATCACCCGTCTAAACAAGGCCCATTAAGATGAATGGAGAAGTGAAATCGGGAAGAACCGTCCTGAATTACAGTGGCGATGACTATACGAGTGACGACGAATGCAACAACATAGGCCATCTACTCTGGCATCTTGAGCAGAAGGTTGCAGACGATCCTCTACGAAATCGACTAGAGGACTTTCGAGATGAGTTCAGCAATTTCTACACTGATACTGAAAAGGGAAAGGAATACGGTCGATTGTCGGACATTAGGAACACAGCTCTCCATGGAGAAGCAGAGGTTCAAGGGGAGTTTGGGATGTTGCTGAACCTAATGTCGATAATTGTCTGGAATTTGGATTAAACTATTCCATTTCGTCCAGCGCGCCGCGTCAGTCATCGGCGGGAACACTGACGTACTTCATAGTTGTCCGCGTGGTTGAACGTCGGCTCAGGTGGGTAGTCTCTCACGACGAATCCTCATAGTTCGATATAAGAGGAATCACCTCAATCTATATGAAGACAGAGCAGTAACTGTCGCACATGGCCGAAGACGAATCGAATGCTGATGGGGGACTCGTGGAACGACAGACTACGGGGGAAGACCGTGTGCGGATGGTCGCCCGCCAGCTGTCGGAGCCGCGGACGACGAACTGGATCGCCGACGAAGCGGGCTGGTCACACGAGCCGACGAAGCGCGTCCTTGAACGGCTCGTCGACGACAGGATCCTCCACCGGGACGACAGCGGTACCCACACCACGTACTACCCCGACTACCGTCGCCAGGCGATGCAGGAGGCGATGCGTCTCCGGGACAGCGGGCACTCTGTCGAGGAACTCACGGACCGCCTCGCGGATATGAAATCCCAGATCCGGGAGTGGGAGGCCGAATTCGACGTCGAGTCACCGAATCAACTTCGCGGGACCCTCGCCGACGAGAGTCTCGATGCCGACGAGGAAGACCGTCGCCGTGAGACCGCGCGAGAGTGGGAACACCTCCAGCGACGCATCGAAATCGTGGGCTTCGCTGTCCGCGAATGGGACTTTCTCACTCCGACGACGGAGTCCGCCGAGGCCAGCAACTGACGAATGTCGGTCCCGCATCCTGGTGGTGACCCGAACGCGAATCTCTACGCCCAGCTAAAACGGGACGTTCTCGACCGTGTGCCACAGATCACGGCGGTCGAGTACGTTCCCGACGATATCGAGGCCAAGCAGTTGCGAGCGGTTTTCGATCCGAATCGCCTCGACCCACCGACAGGGCCGGACTCGCCGGCACTGACCGTCAAATGGTATCGCCAGGACCCGCGCGACTGGTTCCGCGTCGACTATACCGACCCGAATACGGGCTTTCACGCTGGCTGGCATCAGGACGAAGATCATCCTGATCTTGGACAGACGCATTTCCAGTATTCAGTCGCCGACAAAACGGACCGATGGGGCGTCGAGTTCGAACACGAGACTCCCTCGCTGATCCTCTGGGAGATCGTCGAAGAGCTTCTGGAGGACATTCGTCCGGCGTACCAGTACGAGAACGATAATTCGTAACTCCCGACTATCGGCTCCAGACTCTTTCACCTGCGTATTTTTCTGGGTCGGTCGAACGACCACGCCGTCAGCGGTCGAGCCCTTCGTACTCTGCGACGGCTTCGCGCCACTCCTCGGGGAGCGCGCGCGTCTCGCGAGTCGCCGGGTCGATCGCGACGATCGTCGTCTCGGCCTCGGCGACGACTCGTCCGTCCTGTTCGAGTTCGTAAGCCATCGTGAGACTCGAATTACCGACTTCCGGGACCCAGACGCGGACATCGACGCTCGTCGGCTGGGTCACCGAGGACCGGAAGTCGATGTTCAGGGAGGCGACGACGGCGGGGAACTCGCCGATCTCGGTGATCCCGAGCACCTCCGCGATGTAGGCGATGCGGGCTTCCTCGCAGTAGGTCCCGTAGACGGCGTTGTTGACGTGGCCGTACGTATCGAGGTCGTTGTACCGGACGTCGACCGTATATTCGAAGCGGTCCATACGACCGGCGACGGCCCCGACGGGCAAAACCGCACCGACAGGAATATCGCAACGACGGAATTGCCGTACCGACGGGAATACCCACCGACGGGATTACCTGACTGCCCGCCGTAGGACCTATCGACTGACCAGCGGGGAACGACAGATGGACGAACACACGCGCGACCACGACGTCGGCCCGCCGACCTCGGGGAGTCCGACCGGCTGGCGCGACGACCGCGCGGCGTCGAACGGCTGGGAACACGGGACCCTGCGGCGCGCCGTCGTCCACGGCGTCCGCCTCTACAACTCCGGCGAGTACCACGAATCCCACGATTGCTTCGAGGCCGAGTGGTACAACTACGGGAGCGGGACGACCGAGAGCAAGTTCCTCCACGGGATGGTCCAGGTCGCCGCCGGCGCCTACAAACACTTCGACTTCGAGGACGACGGCGGGATGCGTTCGCTCTTCCGGACCGCACTCCAGTACCTGCACGACGTGCCCCCCGACTTCTACGGGGTCGATGTCGACGACGTTCGGACGACGCTCTCGGACGCGCTCGACGACCCGACCGTCCTGCACGGCTGGGCAGTCACGCTCGACGGTGCCCGGCCGGAGGCGCGACCGGTCGACTTCGAGTTCGCCGAGGGACTGGAGTGACGCGGCGAGTCGAAGACGGTATGTGGAGGCTCTCCGATAGGCGTGGTATGAGTACCGAAGACGCCGGTTCGGCCGAGCCAGCCCCGGGGGAGGCGGCGGCCGACGACCGACACGACAACGCCGCACAGTCCGTCGTCCTGGTCGACGAGAACGACGAGGAACAGGGACTGGAGAACCGCCTCGACGCCCACACCGGCGACGGGACGCGACACCGCGCCTTCACCGCCCTGCTGTTCGACCAGGAGGACAACATCCTGCTCGCCCAGCGCAGCCCGGAGAAACGCCTCTGGGACACCTTCTGGGACGGCACCGTCGCCTCACACCCAATTCAGGGCCAGAGTCAGGAGGAAGCCACTCGCGAACGGCTGGAGGAGGAACTGGGTGTCACGCCCGACCAGTACGAGGACCTCCGCGTCACCGACCGCTTCGAGTACAAGCGCTACTACTACGACGAGGGCGTCGAACACGAGGTCTGTGCGGTCCTGCAGGCGACCCTGTACGACCGGACGCTCGACCCGGACCCCGAGGAGGTCGCCGGCCTGATGTGGGTGCCCTACGAGCGACTCCACGAGAACCCGCGCTGGTACCGACAACTGCGCCTCTGTCCGTGGTTCGAGATCGCGATGCGCCGGGACTTCGAAGACGGGCGCTGAAGCCCGCGAGTCGTCCTGTCACGCCCCGTCCCGTCTCGGCCCGTTTCGCCCCGATTCGACGGTTCTATCCAGCCCTCAGCTCGCGGGTTCGCCAGTCGTAACCCTCTGGACCGTCCGTCCGCCGGGGATTCGGACCACGACGGTCGTGCCGTCTTCGCGGTCGGCGAACGAGACGGTGCCGCCGTACTCGCGGACGGCCCAGGCGGCCAGCCAGAGGCCGACACCGCTACCGTGTTCGAGTGCTGTCTCCCGGCCCTTCTCGATTACCGCCCGCTCCTGTCGGTCGATTCCCTGGCCGTCGTCGGCGACGCGGAGTTCGACGTACTCTCCGGACGCCGACTCCGGGCTGGTCTCGGCGTCTGGCGACGACTCCGTTTCCGCACCGACCTCGGCGGCCGACAGTTCGACCGTCGCGTCGCTATCGGTGTGCTCGACCGCGTTCTCGACGAGTTCCTGCACGGCGAGTTCGAGCGAGCGCCCGCCGGCGACCACCAGTCCCTCGGGAACGTCGACGGAGACGGTCGCACCGGGCACGCTCTCACGGACGCGGGAGACGGCGTCACGCACCGTCGGCGCGAGTGGAACGCGTTCGGCACCGTCGGCGTCGAGGTCCCGCGAGAGGCGGCCGATCTTCTCGCCTCGTTCGACCATCGTCTCGATCGTCTCCTCGATGTGAGACAGACGCTTGCGGACCGCGGGGTCCGCGACGTCGAGTTCATCGGCGAGGAGTTCGACGTTGCCGCCGACGACGTTCATCTCGTTTCGGAGATTGTGCCGGAGCAGGCGGTTGAGGACGTCGAGGCGCTGTTCGCGCTGGCGACGGTCGGTCACGTCGCGCAGACTGACCACGCGGCCGCTCGCGGTGTCGTAGCTTCCCCCGAGCGCCGATACGCGGGCGTCGTAGTACCTGACGCCTGCCGGGCCGTCGAGTTCGATCTCCAGTTCCGTCTGTCCCGTCGAGCGGTCAGCGACGGCGTCGCCGAGCGGCCGATGGACCGACGTGAGCGGGTCGCCCACGACCTCGTCGGTCGTCGTTTCCAGGAGTCGCTCGGCCGCCGGGTTGAGGTCCACGACGCGGTCCTCGGTGTCGAGGATGAGCACCTCGTCGTCCATGTCGGTGACGACCGTCTCGCGGCCGAGTTTTCTGGTCGCAGGCGCGACGGCGAGCAGGTCCTTGTGGAAGAGGCCGACCGAGACCGTGACGCCGGTGACGACGAAACCGATCGCGGTGAGGTCGTACTGCGGGCCGACGAGTTTGAACACGGAGGCAGCGTTGGCGAGCAGTGGGACACAGGCCGCCAGCAGGAGCGCGGTGTTCTGCCAGCGAAAGCGGCGGTTCGTCCGGAAGTTGAGTTCGACGAGGACGACACAGCCGACCGCCACGAGGAGATAGGAGTAGGCGGTGTGGGCCCAGAACGCGAGGCCGAACTCGCGGGTGAGGACGACGTAACCGCCGACCGCCTCGGTCGAGAAATCCGCCCAGACGAGTCCGTGGTCCTCGTTGGTCCAGACGAGCGCGAGGAAGGCCAGCGGTTCGACGAGGAGCGCGCCGACTTGCCAGACGTCGAGTCGCCAGTCGCGGTCGGCGTGGGCGAGTACCGTCCCCAGCCACGCGACCGGGACGAGTCCAGAGGGGCTCCAGGCGACTCTCGTCCAGACGACTTTCCCGTCGAGTGTCGGACTCGCGAGCGCCATGCCCTCGGCGAACGCCCAGACGCTCACCGCCGCCATGAGCACGGTGAGGTAGTGGGCACCCGGCGTATCGCGATAGAAAAACGCGAAGAAAGCGACACCGCTGGCGACGACTGCGGCGAGGAAGACGAGTGGCGTGTGCGGGGGGAGGGCCATCGCTTCGCGACACCGTTTCTCGCTATCCGGAATAAGTGTTCGTCCCCAGTGATCGTTCCTGATAGCGCGAGGAGGGCAGGGACTCGTCCGTGCGGCGGGTGTCCACTACCGAACGGTTCCCGGTCAGTCGGTCTGCCGGGAGCGGACCGCCGCCCAGACGGCAAGGAAGCCAAGCCCGACCGCGGGAATCATCGGCAAGACGAGGTAGGCGTCGCGCAGTCCGAGCCCGAGCGACTCGACGAAGCCCTGCATCTCCGGCAGGAAGACGAGTGCCCAGGGGACGAGTACCATCGCGACGATCAGCGCGGCCACGAGGACCCAGCCTCGCCAGCCGAGCCCCTCGCCGGATTTCGACTCGACGGCCGTCGGAGTGCTCGCCGACGGGTCGGGCCCACCGCTCCCCTCGTCGGCCGCCACCTCGCCGACGCCGTCGGACGGCGACGCTGTCTCGTCGGTGGTCGCGCCGATGCTCGGGAACTCCTCGGTCACGCCGGACGACACGTCGGTATCGTCGCCGTCCGGGCTCTCGTCGCTGGTTCCGCCGTCGTCGGGCGTCATTCCAGCTCGCTGTCCGGGACGACGACGACTTTCCCGAACCCTTCACGGTTTTCGAGCAGTTCGTGGGCGCGAACCGTCTCGCTCATCGGGAGCGTCTCGCGGACCCGTACGTCGAAGGTGCCGTCCCAGACCTTCGCGAGGACGTCGTCGACCTCGCCGGGGGTGGCCATCGTCGACCCGAGTATCGTGAGCTGATTGCCGAAGATCCGTGGGATGTCCGTCTCCGGTCGCGGCCCGGCGGTCGCCCCGCAGGTGACGAGTCGGCCGCCGTGGGCGAGACTGCGAAGTGAGTCGGTCCAGGTGTCACCGCCGACGTGGTCGACGACGACGTCGACGCCGCGCTTGCCGGTGACCTCGCGGACGGCGTCGGCGACGTTCTCGCTCTCGTAGTCGATCGTGTGTTCGGCGCCGAGTTCGCGGGCGTACCCCAGTTTCCGTTCGTTCCCGGCGGCGGCGAAGACCTCCGCGCCAGCGTCGGCGGCGATCTGGACGGCAGCGTGGCCCACTCCGCCGGAGGCGCCGAGGACGAGCACGCGCTCCCCGGGTGAGACGTCGGCTCGCGTCACGAGCATCCGCCAGGCGGTCTGGAAGACCAGCGGCGCCGCGGCGGCGGTCTCCCAGTCGACGCCTTCCGGCACGGCGACGAGGTTGTCCTCGTGGACCGCGGCGTACTCGGAGTGGACACCGGTCGAGTGCTCGCCGATGATCTCGAAGTCGACACAGAGCGTGTACTCGCCGTTCCGGCAGAACTCACACTCGCCGCAGTGGACGCCGGCACTGACGGCCACGCGGTCGCCCACGTCGAATCGCGAGACGTCCGCCCCCACCGCCGAGACGACGCCCGCGGCGTCGCTTCCGGGGACGTGCGGCAGGGGCAGGTCGAGTCCGGGGAGGCCGTTGCGCGTCCAGACGTCGAGGTGGTTGAGCGCGCCGGCTTTCACGTCGACGAGTACTTCCCCGCTGCCCGGTTCCGGGTCCGGGATGGTGTCGTACTCGATGACCTCCGTCCCGCCGTGGGCGGTGAACTGGACTGCCTGCATACGCGAGTCCTGGCGGCGGCCCCGCAAAACGGTGGCGAAAGCGCGAACGGTGTCGAAACCCCGATATCCGGTTCTCAGTTCGGATAATCGCGCGGCAGATTGAAGCCTGGACCCGGGCGAATAGGAGGTATGTCCCGAGGCGCGGTGGCAGCGTCCAGCCACGAGATCGACGTACACCACCACTTCGTGTGGGGAACCGAGAAGGAGGCGATGGAGACGCTCCTCTCGGAGTATCAGGACCGGAACCCCGACGTGCAATTCGCGGAGGAACAGACGGCGATCAACTCGCTCCGGCTGATGGTCAAGAGCCGTATCCTGAAAGAGGAACCGCCCGACGTGTGGGACGAGTGGCCCGGCGCGAACCTGCGACCGACCGTCGAGGCCGGTGCGACGGCCGACATCACCGACATCTGGGAGGAGGCCGGCATGGAGCGGGCCTACTTCGACGGGGTGGCCGAGGCCGCCCGCTTCGACGGCGAGTACCACGCGGTCCCGCTGGATCTCGCCCGTATCAGCAACCTCTACTTCGACGTCCACGCCTTCGAAGCGGCCGGCGTCGACCCGGCCCACCTCGACGGCCCTCGCGAACTCGTCGAAGTGCTACCCGCCCTCGCCGAACACCGGGCCAACCCCTACGCGGTCTTCGGGCGAAACCCGTACGGACTCCTCCAGCTCTGGGAGACGCTCTTCCTGGCTCACGGCGACCCCGGTACCTACGAGGCCGCCGTCGACGGGGACGCCGCCGCACATCGGGGGCTCCTCCGGGAGGCGTTCGAGACGCTCGGCGACCTGATCGACGCCGGACCCGAGAACATCGAGTTCATGGATTCCAGCGACATGGACAGCGGTTTCTCCGACGGCGAGACCGCCTGTATCAACAACGGTTCCTGGACCACGGGTCACATGGGGTCCCAGCCCGACATCGAGTACGGTCGCGACTGGGACTGCATTCCTTTCCCCGGGACTGGCGACGCACACCTCGTCAACACGAACGCGTTCATCACCTCGGCGGACGCCGAAGACGACGAGACGGTCAGGGAGTTCGTCAGGTACCTGGGGTCGGCCCGGACGAACGAGCAGTTCAACACCATCAGCGGGTCGATCCCGCCACGGAGCGACGTCGGCGTCGAGGGTATCCACCCGCTGAGTCGCGAGCTACACAGCGAGTTCGACAGGGGTGCGACGATGCTCCCGTCGATGTGTCACGGGCTGGCGGTGCCGCCCGAGCGTATCGCCGAACTCAAAGACGCCGTCGCCACGTTCCTCTCGAAGCGCGACGTCGAGCGCAGCGTCGACAGCGTCGTCGAGACCCTCTCGGAGTGAGTCCGGGGACTCGACTCGCCGGAGAATTCTCTGGCGGGAACCGCCCGGCGCACACGTTTTTGTGCGGCCGTCCGCAACGTCGGACATGGTCGATTTTCAGTCCCGGGATACGACACGTGGTCTCTCCAGCGACGACGATGACGACGAGGGCGAGGAGGAAGCCGAAGCCGAGGAAGCGGAGGCCGAAGCGGCGGAGGAAACAGAAGCCGAACAGACCGAGACGGAGGCTGAAGCGGGGCCAACTGATACGGACGCGGGGGACGGAGAGGCCGGCGAACCGGACGCGACCACAGCGGAACCAGCGGAGGGGGCAGCGACCGACACGGGAGAAGTCGACACGGCGGAGTCGCCCGTCGGAGAGGCAAAGAGCGACGAACCAGCCCGGGAGACAGCGGCGGCGGGCGCGGCAGAAACCGCCAGCGACCCGGACGAGAGCAGTCACGACCACGCTGAAACCGAGGACGGTCACGACCACAGCCACGCCCACGACGACCACGATCACAGTCACGCCCACGACGACAGTCACGACGACCACGATCACAGTCACGCGGACCACCACCACGCGGACGTCGAGCAGCTCGGCGTGGCAATCGTGACGGTGTCCTCCTCGCGCTCGCTGGACGACGACCCGAGTGGCGACGCCGCCCAGGAACTCGTCGAGGAGGACGGTCACTCGGTCGTCGCGCGGGACCTCGTGGCCGACGACCTGGACGGTGTCCAGCGCGCGGTGCTCGCCCTGACCGGCCGCGAGGACGTCGACGTCGTCGTCACCACCGGCGGGACCGGCGTCACGCCCGACGACGTGACCGTCGAAGCGATCGAACCGCTCTTCGACAAGGACCTGCCCGGCTTCGGGGAACTGTTCCGCATCCTCTCCTACGAGGAGGTCGGCACCCGGGCGATGGGGTCGCGGGCCACCGCCGGCGTCAGCGAGGGCGTCCCCGTCTTCTGTCTCCCGGGCAGCGAGGACGCCGTCCGCACCGGCGTCGACGAACTGATCCTCGCGGAGGCGCCCCACCTCGTGGGACTCGCGAACGAGGACGAGAACGAGAACGAGGAAGAGGACTGAGCAGCGATCTCCTGTCGCGGACCCTGACGACTCATCGATACAGGCGTTCGCCCGGACCGGGGAAACTAAGTCGAACCTGACTGAATGGTCAGTCAGATGTCCAGGGACAGTATCGCGGACCTGATCGCGGAACTCACACTGGAAGAGAAGGTCAGTCTGGTCCACGGCGCGACCGACGAAGAGGGGACGGCAACCGGGTACATTCCCGGCGTCGAGCGGCTGGATATTCCCCCCGTGCGGCTCTCTGACGGGCCGCTGGGTGTCAGGACCGACGAACCGTCCACGGCGTTTCCCGCTTCTATCGCACTCGCATCGGCGTTCGACGCCGACCTCGCCCGGGAGTTCGGTGAGGCGCTCGGTCGCGAGGCCAACGCCCGGAACCAGGACGTCATGCTCGCGCCGGGACTGAACCTGATCCGGGTGCCCCACTGCGGGCGCAACTTCGAGTACTACAGCGAGGATCCGGTTCTCGCGGGGTCGACGGCGGCGGGCGTCGTCAGCGGTATCCAGTCACAGGACGTCGTCGCGACGCCCAAACACTACGTCGCGAACAACCAGGAGACCGCCCGCGCCTCGGTCAGCGTCGAGGCCGACGAGCGCGTCCTCCGCGAGCTCTACCTGCCCGCCTTCCATGACGCGGTCGACGCCGGCGCCGGGTCGGTGATGTCGTCGTACAACCGCGTCGGCGGCACCTACGTGAGCGAACACCACCACCTCCTGACCGAGGTCCTCAAGGAGGAGTGGGGATTCGAGGGCTACGTCGTCTCCGACTGGTTCGGCACCGAGAGCGTCGTCGGCACCGCGAACGACGGTCTCGACCTCCAGATGCCCGGCATCTCCGCCGAGGAGCTGTTCGCCTCGATGGGGATGGACGAGGGCGATGGACCGGACCACGAAGGCGGTGACTTCGACGAGATGGACCACGAAGGCGGTGACTTCGACGAGATGGACCACGAAGGCGGCGACTTCGACGAGTCCGGCCCAGGCGACTTCGAGTTCGCGGACGGGATGCCGGACCCGACGACCGGGGGGCTCTACTCGGAAGACCTCGCCGACGCCGTCGAATCGGGCGAGGTGCCCGAATCCCGACTCGACGACATGGTCGCGCGGATACTCGGTGCGCTCGACGACGTCGGTCACTTCGCCGACGACGACCGCGAGGGCGCCATCGACACGCCGGTACACCGCGAACTCGCGCGGATCGTCGCCACCAGGGGCACCGTCCTGCTGGAAAACGACGGCGCCCTCCCGCTGGCCGACGACGCGGACGTGGCACTCCTCGGGCCGAACGTCGACGAGGCGATCCTCGGTGGCGGGGGCTCCTCGGAGACGACGCCGTTCGTCGAGTCTACCCCCGTCGAAGGTGTCGAGGGGCGCGCCGGCGGCGAAGTGACCGTCGCACGCGGCATCGAACGCGTCGAGGACGTCTCGATGTTCGAGGGGTTCGGCCCCGGCGACGAGGACGAGGGAGACGAGCCCGAGGTAGCCATCGACGACGCCGTCGCCGCCGCCGAAGCGTCGGACGTCGCCGTCGTCTTCGTCCGCGACCAGGCCACGGAGGCCGCCGACCGCGAGAGCCTGGCGTTGCCGGGCGACCAGGACGAACTCGTCGAAGCGGTCGCGGCCGCCAACGAGAACACTGTCGTCGTGCTCAACACGAGCGGCCCCGTCGAACTCCCCTGGCGCGAGGAGGTGGCGGCCGTCCTCGCCTCGTGGTACCCCGGACAGGCCCACGGGGACGCCGCGGCGGCCGTCCTCTACGGCGACGCCGACCCGGGTGGTCGCCTCCCGGTCACGTTCGCCCCCGAGAGCGAGTACCCCGCGAACACCGAGGAACGGTTCCCGGGCGTCGACGGCGAGGTCCACTACGACGAGGGGCTGCTCGTCGGCTACCGACACTTCGACGCGACCGACGCCGAACCGACCTACCCCTTCGGCCACGGCGAGTCCTACGCCGAATTCGACTACGGCGAGGTCGAGCGCGTCGACGACGCCACCGTCGACGTCGGCGGTGCGGTCGAAATCGCCGTCGAGGTCGAGAACGTCGCCGACAGGCGCGGCCGCGAGGTAGTCCAGGCGTACGTGGACTCGCCGTCAGCACCCGACGACCTCGAACGTCCACCCCGCGAGTTCGCCGGTTCGGCCGCCATCGAGCTGGGTCCAGGCGAGTCCGCGACAGTCACGCTCGCGCTCGACGAACGGGCGTTCGGCCGGTGGACCGTCGAAGCGGGCTGGAAGACCGACTCCGGCGAGCACGTCGTCGAGGTCGGCCGGTCCTCGCGGGATCTCGTGGCCTCGGTCAGTGTCGAACGGTAGGGACAGGCGACGGACTTACCGCTCGTTCCACGAGCGTTGCGTTCGTCGGGCAGTAGTGGTTGGTGCCGGCCACGCCGCTCGTGCTTCCCTGAGACCTGGGGGTCTCAGCGCCGCACTCGCTCGGTACCGTGGAAGCTGGACAACCGATTACGAGGTCCGCGACCCTGGTCGCGGGCCGAACGTGGCTGGCACACCCCCCGAAAGCGAGCGTTATCCGAACAGCCGTTCGCGCAGCGACCGTTCGTGGCGTTTCTGGGCGAGCAACACCGAGCAGTCGACGTCCTCGACGACGTCCATGACGACCGACCCGCCGACGAGTCGCTGGAGGAGACCCCGTTCGGTCGCGCCGAGGACCAGCATCGTCGACTCGGCGGCGGCCGACTCGATGGCGCGTTCGACGTCGTCGGATGTCCTACCCGAACTATCCGGACAGCAGGGCTGCGAACAGACTCACGTCCGGATCCGATCCTTTCCGCGCCATAACGACTGTGTTCCGCACTTCGTCCCTGATTTCGGTCGCAGTAGAGCCGAATATCAGGCGGCGTAACCGGTCCTTCCGGGGCGCTCCGATGACGGTCAGGTCGTGATAGGCAGACTCCTCGGCGATCGCATCGACGGTGTCGTCCGCCTCGATCACCCGGGTATCGACCTCCAGTCCGTCTGGGAGTAATGACCGTCCGCCTTCGAGAATAGTGTCTGCCAGTTCGCGATCAGCCTCGGGGTCGTCGTCTTCGAGGACGTGAACCAGTTCGATCCAGGCGTCGTTGGCTTCCGCGAGTGCGCCCGCGACGTTGACGGCCGCTCCGGAGTGCGGTCCACTCGCGATGGGGACCAGTATCGATGCGATCGATCCGAGCGGTGCCCGGTCGTTGACGACGACCGTATCACAGCCAGTCCGCTCTGCGATCTGTCTTTCGAGTCGTTCGGACGTTTCGTCTCCCATTACTACGATGTTGATCTGATCCGTGGTCGCCGCGTCGACGATAGCTTCGAGCCGGTTCGAACCGCTCAGTGCGTGCCCCTCGACGCCCACCTCGACCAGAGGGTCGGCTTGCGCCTGGAAGACCGTGTGTGCGACCTCTCGGCTGGTCTCGTAGGAGTAGTCGTCGTCGACGTCGACTCGCCCGACGACGAGTTCTGCATCGATGGCCTCTGCGATGCCAGCGGCGACGTGGAGTATCGTGTCCGATTCGGACTGGAGTATCGGATAGAGGACCCGGGGCCGAGAGGTGCTTTCAGTCTGCCAGATCGTCGGACGACCCCCATCGGTGGGCAGCTCTGTCATCACCCGTCTGTTCCGTATAGAGGTATTTAATTCTGTCTGTATTTTTGCTCCCGCAATTTCTTCGTCTGAAATTACGCATCCAGTAGAACACACGGCATAGAAACACATGAGTTAAGCACCCCGGTGTATCACAGCGACGTATGGACACTACTCGCCGACCCGACCCACGGTGTATCTGTCGTTATTCGTCGACTATAGGATCTCTATCGCCGTATTTCTGCTCGCCAGGTGAGTGACACGGAGCTATGTATCTGGTGATCGTCGGTGCGGGAGACATCGGCACGTCCCTGGTCGAAATCGCCACCCGTTCGGGAAACGAGGTCGTCGTAATCGAACGGGACGCCGACAGGGCCGACCGGGCCGCCGGTCAGTACGACTGTCTGGTCCTCCAAGCGAACGCGACGACGAAGGGGACGCTCGCGGACGCCGGGGCTGAACGAGCCGACGCGATAATCTCGACGACCGACCAGGACGCGACGAACATCATGGTCTGCTTGCTCGCCCAGGAGTTCGAGATCCCGTCGATCCTGTCTGTGGTTCACAACCCGGAGCACATGGAACTCTTCCGGCAGATCGGTGTCAATACGATGCAAAATCCCCAACAGCTCATCGCGGAATATCTGTACCGGGCTGTCGCACGACCGGCTATCGTCGACTACATGCGGATCGGCGAGGAGGCAGAGGTGTTCGAAATTGAAGTCACAGAAGACGCACCGATCGCCGGACAGACGCTGATCGAGGCGGATTCCGACGGGTTACTCTCCGAGGACGTTCTCGTCGTCGCTATCGAGCGAGACGGCGGCGGGCATCCGGTTACCCCCCGTGGGAATACGACGATCGAAGCCGGTGACTTGCTGACTGTGTACTCCGGTGTCGGAGCTGATCCCGAAATCACTGACATCTTCGGACACTACGAGGACCGCGCCGAGTGAGACACTACGCCGAACGGACGAGGGTTCCCCTCACAGCGGGATACCATCTGGTGGTTCTCACGCGTATTCTCTACAACCGGGGAGGGAGTACAGTACTCGTGGCGAACCAGCAGGGTAAACAGAAACGGTTTGACGAAAGGGGTCGAAGACAGACAGTATGGATTACCGGCTGGACGAGATCGACAAACGAGTCCTCTACTATCTGGTCCTCGACGCCCGGGACACCTCGGCACCGGACGTCGCAGAGGAGGTGAACGTGTCGCCGGGGACCATCCGGAACCGGATCAACCAGCTCGAAGAGCGGGGTATCATCAGGGGGTACCACGCGGACGTCGACTACGAGCGGGCCGAGGGGATGCTGACGAACCGATTCAAGTGTACCAGCGCGTCGGCCGACCGGACGAAACTCGCCCAGCAAGTCCTCCAGATCCCGGGTGTGGTGAACGTCCGGGAGATCATGACCGGGAAGGCAGACCTGGAGATCAAAGCAGTCGGCAGTGACACGGAAGACCTCTCGCGCATCGGTGACGCGATCCTCGAACTGGGTGTCGAGATCGAGGACCAGGACATCATCAAACGCGAGTACTTCCGCCCGTACCAGCCCTACGGACCCGCCGAGAAGCGCCCGTCGCCGTCCATTACTGATTTCATGAGTCTCGCAGGGGACGCCGAGGTCGTCGAACTGACCGTCCGGGAAGACGCTCCCATCACGGGTATCTCGCTCCGGGAAGCGAACGCCGAGGGGTTGCTCGACGACGGCCTGCTCGTGATAGCGCTCGAACGCGACGGGGACGTCCGGACACCGCACGGCGAGACCGTACTGCAGTCGGGGGACCTCATCACCGTCTTCGTTCACGAGGGTCACGGCGACCGGATAGAGTCTGTCTTCGCCCCCCGAGAGACCTGATCCGGCAGGGCGCCCCGACTCCGGAACTCACCGGACCGCCCGTCACACCGCGTGTGGCCGTCCGAATAGCGCCAAAACGACCGTCACACCGTGCGTGGGCGGCAGGGGCTCCCGGAACGACACAGTCGAACGAATTAAGAGACTTCTCGCCGATCCGGAGACCATGCCAGAGGGACACGGCCCGCGAGTGGCCCGTTCGGTCGGGGCGATCCGGGAGGTGTACTGACGTGTCAGCGGACTTCCTGGCGCGTGCACTCGTGCCGGTCGCATCGCCGGCGGACGCCCGTGCGACCGCAGCGGCACTGGAGTCGTACCTCGACCGGGACTCCACCGTCGTGGCGATTCACGTCGTCGAGAAGGCCGGCGGCGCCCCCGACAAGGCGTCCGTAGAGCAGCGGGAACTGGACGCCGAGGCGGCCTTCGACGCCTTCGAGGAGCGTCTGGGGGACGGCGCCGGCGTCGAGCGCGACCTGCGCTACGGGACCGACGTCGTGGCGACCATCGTCGGCGGCGGACACGACCACGACGCGAGCGCGATCGTCTTCACGCCGCGGGGCGGGAGCCGGTGGGTACAGCTGTTGACCGGGGACGTTACGAGGCGACTCGTCGAGGAGAGCGACCTGCCGGTGGTCGTCCTGCCCGACGTGGAGGAGGAGTCGTGAGCGCCGACCAGGAACTCGCGCGGGACCTGGGGTTCCTCGAGGCCTACACCATCGGCCTCGGGACGATGATCGGTGCCGGCATCTTCGTGTTGCCGAGCATCGCCGCCGAGCAGGCCGGCCCGGCAAGCATGGTCTCGTTTTTCTTCGGCGGGATGATCTCACTGCTCGCGGCGCTGTCGCTGTCGGAACTCGCGACGGGGATGCCCAAAGCCGGCGGGAGTTACTACTACGTCAACCGGGCGCTCGGGCCCTTCTTCGGGAGTATCGTCGGCTGGGGGATGTGGGCCGGCCTCACGTTCGCGTCGGCCTTTTACATGATCGGGTTCGGCCAGTACCTCCTGCCGCTGTTGAGCCGATACGTGGACTTCTTCGGGACGCTCGACGGACTGGGGATCACCGTGGCGGCGCTGGTGATGGCGACGCTGCTGACGGGCGTCAACTACTACGGCGTCAAGGAGACCGGCGGCCTCCAGAACGTCATCGTCCTCTCGCTGGTCGGGCTCATCCTGGCGTTTCTCACGATCGGCCTGCTGAGCGAGCCCTCGATGGGGGAGTTCAACCGGTTCGGCTGGCCGGCCGTCGCCGCGACCGTCGGGACCGTCTACGTCACCTTCATCGGGTTCGAGGTGATCGCGACCAGCGCCGAGGAGATCAAGAACCCGAGTCGGAACCTCCCCCTCGCGATGATCGCCTCGGTGGTGACGCCGACCCTGATGTACGTCGGTGTGATGTACGTCTCGACGGGGACGCTCTCGATCGACGCGCTCGCGAACTCGGACATCCCGGTCGCCGACGTGGCCGAGGAGACGTTCGCGCCGCTCTCCGGTGCGGTCTCCGGGCTCCCGTTCGTCTCGGTCGGCCCCGCGACGCTGGGCACGTTCGGCTCTGTGCTGATGATCGTCGGCGCGGTACTGGCGACGGTTTCCAGCGCGAACGCGAGCATCCTCTCGGCCGCCCGTGTGAACTTCGCGATGGGCCGTGACCGGATCCTCGTCAACTGGCTCAACGAAGTCCACGACCGGTTCCGGACGCCGTATCGCTCTATCACCGCGACGGGAGTAATCACGCTCGTGTTGATCGCCGTCGGCGTCGGTATCGACACGCTCGCAGAAGTGGCGAGTTTCATGTATCTGGTCACCTACGCGCTGGTCCACGTCGGCGTCGTCGTCCTCCGTCGGGCCGACCCCGAAGACTACGAACCCTCGTTCCGGATCCCCGGCGTCCTCTATCCGGTCGTGCCCGCGCTGGGGCTGCTGTCCTGTCTCGGCGTGCTCGTTCAGATGTCGGTACTGTGGACACCGATGGACCTGCCGGTCGGGACGCTCCCGGTGACGCCCACGGCCGTCGGCGTCATCGGAACGATCATCGTCAGCTTCGGGGTGGTCTGGTACGGCCTGTACGCCCGCGACCGGGCGCCGAGCCAGAGTCTCGTCGGCGAGGCGCTGGCCCCCGAACCGACCACTGTGGCCGACGGCGAAGGCCGGTATCGCGTCGTCGTTCCGGTGGCCAATCCCCGGACCGAACGGGACCTGTTGCGGATAGCCGCTGCCAGCGCCCACGCCCACGAGGACGAGAACGCCGAAGTGATCGCCGTCAACGTCATCGAGGTCCCCCAGCAGACGTCGCTCTCACAGGACCTGGAGTTCGAGGAGGAGCGCGTCGAACGCCAGCAGGAACTGCTGGATGAGGCGCGGGAGATCGCTGCCGATCTCGACATCGGACTGCGGACGCGGGCCATCGCCGGCCGGTCGGCGGGGTCGGTCATCCTCGACGTCATCGAGGAGGAAAACGCCGACCACGTCCTGCTTGGCTGGGAGGGCACGCGGAGTCGGCGCGACCACGTCCTCGGGTCGACGATCGACCCGGTCGTCGGCCGCGCGCCCTGTGACGCGACGCTCGTCAAACTCGGGTCGGAAGGCGCCCGGGGGGAAGGCGACATCATGGCGCTCGCCGGCAGGGGGCCACACGCACCCGTCGCCGCACGACGCGGCGCCGAACTCGTCGACGCGGCCGGAGAAGACGCGTCGCTGACGCTGTTTTACGTTCAGGAACCCGACGACGACGGGGACGAGGACCCGCAAGCGGCCGGCGAGGCCGTCGTGTCGGACGTGGCCGAGCGCGCGGGCATCGAGTACATGGACTACGAGACGCGCGTTGAAGTGGCCGAGGATATCGAAGCGACGATCCTCGAAGCCGCCGCCGCCTACGACACGGTCTGTGTCGGCGCCACGCGCTCCGGCCCCGTCTCCCAGGCCGTGTTCGGCTCCCTGCCCGAGACGGTCGGCGAGGAGACCGACCGGACGGTCGTGATGGCCCGCGGGCCGGAGGAGTCGACCATGTCGGTCCGTGAGGCCATCGCTCGTCGGTTGCAGGTGTGAGTCGGACTCCCCAGGTGCGTCTGCCCCGTTCTTTATCCCCCTGGGAACGTACGCGTAGACGATAGAACAGGGAACGCGGATCGGTCGTCGACCGCACCGGCGGCCACTCGTCTCACCACGACCCTCACGATGAGTACCACGACAGACATCGTCCGGATCGTCGTCACGATCATGGGCCTGGGGGTGGCCGCACAGGTGCTCGCAGACCGACTCCAGGTCCCGAGCGTCCTCTTTCTGATCCTGGCGGGCGTGGTCGTCGGCCCCGAGGGGTTCGGGCTGATAAACCCGGACGTGTTCGGCGAGGCGCTGCCCGCCATCGTGGGACTGAGCGTGGCAGTGGTCGTCTTCGAGGGCGCGTTCCACCTGGAACTCGACCGGCTCCGGGAGGCTCCCCGGGAGACGGTCCGTCTCGTGACGCTCGGTGCCCTTATCTCGCTCGTCGGGACCGCTCTCGTCGTCCGGTACGCAGTCGGCGCATCCTGGCCCGTCGCGTTCCTGGTCGGGTCGCTGCTCGTCGCGACCGGGCCGACGGTGATCACGCCGATCGTGAACGTCGTTCCCGTCCGGGAACGGGTGGCCTCGACCCTGGAGACCGAGGGGGTCGTCAACGACGTCACCGCGGCGATCCTCGCCATCGTCACCTTCGAGTACGTGGTCCTGGGGTCAGCCAGGCCCCTGATGCTGGCTCGCGAGTTCGCCCTGCGGTTCGGAGCCGGGATCGCCGTCGGCTGTACCGCCGCCGTCGCGGTGTGGTACGTCCTCCGGCACGTCGAGCTCTCGGTGGAGAACGCCCCGCAGAACGCGCGGCTGGTCGTGCTCGTCTCCTCGCTGGCGATGTACGGGACCGCCGAGATGGTCGCCCCCGAGGCGGGTATCGCCGCGGCGGCCGCCGGCGGGTTCGTCCTCGGCAACCTCGATATCCCCTACCGCGACGACATCGCCCGGTTCAAAGGAGACGTCTCCATCCTCGTCATCGCGTTCGTGTTCATCACGCTCGCCTCCCTGCTGTCGCTGTCGGACCTGCTCGCGCTCGGTCCGGGCGGCCTCGTCGCGGTCGTGGCGATCGCGGGGGTCGTGCGACCGGCGCTGGTGTTGCTGTGTACGGTCGGGGAGCGGTTCACGTTCCGGGAACGCCTGTATCTCAGCGCGATCGGACCGCGGGGGATCATCCCCGCCAGCGTCGCGACGCTGTTCGCCCTGGAACTGCGGCCAGTCGACGAGAGCGCCGCGACGCTGCTCGTCGGGACGGTGTTCCTGGTCATCCTCGCGACCGTGGTGTTTGAAGGGGGACTGGCCCGACACATCGCACAGAAACTGGACGTGATCCCGATGCGCGCGATCGTCGTCGGCGGCGGCCGAGTGGGGACTGCCCTCGCCGAACGCCTGGAGGACCGCGGCGAGGAAGTGCTTGTCGTCGACCACGACGAGGACGCCGTCGAGCGACTCAGACGCCGCGGGTTCGCCGTGCGCAACGGCGACGGCGCGAACCGCGAGGTGCTGGAAAACGCCGGCGCCGGCAACGCCCGTGTGATCGCCGCCGCGACCGCGGACGACGACGTGAACCTCCTGGTGGGCCAACTCGCCCGAAACACGTTCGACGTCGACACCGTCGTCGCACGCGTCAACGACCCCGACAACGTCGACGCCTTCGAAGACCTCGACGTCGAGGCGATATCGGCGGGGATGTCGGTCGCGTGGTCGATGGACAACGTCATCGAACGGCCCGGTATCGCCCGCTGGATGACGGAACTCGACCGCGACGGCGACGTTCAGGAAGTCGAGGTCACCACCGACGACGTCGTCGGGAAGACGGTCTCACAACTCCGCGCGGCGATCCCCGACGACGTCCACCTCGCACTCGTCACCCGCCAGGACCACAACAGCCTCCCGGAGCCCGACGACCGGATCGAGCGCGGGGACCACCTGACGTTCATCGGGCGCAAGTCCGCCGTCAGGGAGGCGATCGAGTATTGCGAGAGGGAGTAGCGTCCGGAGCCGCTCGTTCACCGGGGGACAGAGTCCGATACCGTCTGGCAGTCAGATCCGGGTCGCCCCCGCGCCGGGGTTCGGACCGGTCGTCCAGGCGTCACCGGTTCCAGAACGCGCCGGTGAACAACACCAGAACGGGGATGATCTCCAGGCGACCGATCAGCATCAGGAACGACATCAGCAGTTTCGAGGTCCAGGGGAAGTCGAGGTAGCTGCCGAACGGGCCGAGGAAGCCGAAACCGGGGCCGATGTTCCCGATGGTCGCGACGCTCGCACTGACCGCTTCGAGGGTCGTGAGTTCCATCCCGACGCGGCCGGCGTCCAGGCCGATCAGCACCGTCGCGACACCGAATACGAGCAGGTACAGCAGCGTGAACCCGTAGATGGCCTTGATCACTTCCTCGTCGACGACGAACCCGCCCAGTCGGACGGGCTTGACCGCGTTTGGGTGGGCGGTGGTGAACAACTGGCGGCGGATGGACTTGACGACGACAAGCCACCGGACGACCTTGACGCCGCCGCCGGTCGATCCCGCGGACCCGCCGATGAACATCGCGAACAGGAGGACGACCTGTGCGGTGGTGTCCCACTGGGCGAAGTCGCTCGTTGCGTACCCCGTCGAGTTGAGCAGCGACGCGATCTGGAAGGCCGCCTGCCGCAGCGAGTTCTCGACGGCGCCCTGGGTCACCCCACCCAGTTCCAGGGCGGGGGCCGACCCCAGGAAGAGGAGCACGAACAGCACCAGCGTCACGACCAGGTTCGCACCGATGTACGCCTGGAACTCACGGTTTTCGAAAAAGGAGCCGTACTCGCGCTGGAGCAGGTAGTAGAAGAGCGCGAAGTTCGTCCCGGCGACGAGCATGAAGGGGATCACGAGCCACTGGACCGCCGGCGAGAACGCCGCGATACTGTCAGCCTCCGGTGAGAACCCGCCCGTCGGTAGCGTCGTAAAGCCGTGAGCGACCGCGTTGTAGACGCCCATGTTCGGCGCCAGGTCCAGTGCGTGCAATCCCAGCAGCAGGAGGATGTACAGCACCGTAAACCCGAGGTAGAACAGCCAGAGGAGCCGGGCCGTCTCGGCGATCCGCGGGGTGAGTCGCTGGAGTTCGGGCCCGGGTGCCTCCGACTCGATGAGCTGTGCGCCGTTGACAGCGACCTCGGGGAAGATAGCGACCATCAATACGATGATCCCCATGCCGCCGAGCCACTGGGTGAGCTGGCGCCAGATGAGTATCGCGTGGGAGTGGGTGTCGAAGGAGATGTCGCCGAGAACCGTCGCTCCCGTGGTCGTGAACCCACTCACGCTCTCGAAGATGGCGTTGACCGGGGTGGCGATCGTCCCCTCGCCGGCCACGAGGTAGGGGACGGTCCCGACCAGCGGGACGAGCAGCCACGCGAGACTCACGAACAGCAGCGCCTCTCTCGCGCCGAGGTCGTCGCCGGAGTCGACCTGTTCGAGCGTGAACCCCAGCCCGACCGCGACCGCCATCGAGAACAGGAAGACGAGGGCGTCTTCCCCGTAGACGACCGCGACGACGAGCGGTACCACCATCGTCACGGCGAGGTACTTGATGACGGTCCCGGTGAGTGCGACGCTCTGTTGCCACTGGACGTCGACCGCCATCTACCGCTCTCGCTCCCGTTTCCGTTTCCGTCTCCGTCTCCGTTTCAGTCCCCTATTCTGGTCGCGGTGTCTCCGAGACACGTTCAAGTGAACGTTCCGATGGATGGCGTCCCATTAATGGCTTCGGTCGTTCGTCGCGAGCGGTCGCCGACCGCCGGGACCGGGCGACCGTTCACCGTGAGGGATGGAAATCCACTTGTCGGTCGCCCAGCAACGCGGAGGTATGAGCCCGGAGGACCGACAGTGCGGATCGTGATCGTCGGGGCCGGCGAGGTCGGGTCGACGACCGCCGAGAGCCTGACCGACGAACACGACGTCGTCGTCGTCGACATCGACAGCGAGCGGGTCGAGTCGCTGAACTACGAGCTGGACGTCCTCCCGATCCAGGGGGACGCCACCGACATAGACACCCTGGAGGAAGCCGGGGTCGGCGAGTCGGACCTCTTCATCGCCAGTACGGACGACGACGAGACGAACATCATCTCCTGTGGCATCGCGAACATCTGTGGCGACGTGTTCACGATCGCCCGCACGAAGAGTCCGAAGTACCTCCGGTCCTGGGAGCGCGGCAAGCACGCCTTCGGCGTCGACTTCATGGTGTGTACGGACCTCCTGACGGCGGAGGCGATCGTCGGCGTGACCGGCCTGCCGATGGCCCAGGACGTCGACACCTTCGCGGACGGTCTCGTCCAGATGACCGAGTTCGAGATCCCCGAGGGGAGCCCGGTCGCCGACCAGACCGTCGCCGAGGCCGACCGGTTCGACTCGCTGACGTTCGCGGGGATCATCCGGGAGGACGAGGTCATCGTCCCACGCGGAACGACGGTGCTCCGGGCCGGCGACGACGTGGTCGCCATCGGGAGTCCCGAGAGTATGCGCGATTTCAGCGCGTCCATCGCGCCGGAGGACACCGGCCCCAGCGACATCGTCATCGTCGGCGGCGGCGAGATCGGCTTCCAGACTGCTCGCCTGCTCGAAGAGCGAGACTTCTCCCCGCGACTGATCGAGCGCGACGACGAGCGGGCCCGCTGGCTGGCCGAACAGCTCCCCCGGACGACCGTCCTCAAGGGCGACGCGACCGACCAGGACCTGCTCACACAGGAGAACGTGGGGGGCGCGGACGTCCTCGTCGCGGCGCTGGAAAACGACCAGCAGAACCTCCTGGTGACGCTCCTGGCGGGACGACTCGGCACGAAGCGGTCCATCGCCGTCGTCGAGAGCGTGGACTTCGTCGACCTGTTCGAGACGGTCGGCGTCGACGTCGCCGTCAGTCCGAGGAACGTCACCGCCGAGGAGATCACCCGGTTCACCCGGTCGCGGCGCACCGAAAACGTCGCGATCATCGAGGGCGACCAGGCCGAAGTGATCGAACTCGAAATCGGGCCAGACAGCATCCTCGTCGACCGGCCGATCCGGGAGGCGGCCACGGACTTCCCAGAGGGAGTCGTTATCGGAGCCATCGCCCGTGACGGGACACTCATTACGCCGCGGGGTGACACGGTCGTTCAGGAAGGCGACCACATTATCGTCTTCGCGGAAGCCGAGGCCTTCACCGAGGTTGCCGAGCGTATGTGATCCACCCGGACGACGGCGACTTACCCAGGGCGACCTCTCGCCGCTCGCCGTGGGGTGACCCCTTGCCGACCACTGCGGGAGAACTCAACGGGGATTCAGACCGTACACGGCCGACCGCAGGAACACCAGCACGGGGATGATCTCCAGACGGCCGACCCACATGTTGAGCAGGAACATCGCCTCGGCGGCCCGGGGCATCGACGGGCCGGTGATACCCGTCGAGAGGCCGACGTTGCCCTGGGCGCTCGCCACCTCGAAGAGGGCGTCGGCGTATCCGTAGTCGGGGCCCGTGGCGTTGACCAGGAGGAGGCTACCGACGGCCAGGAGGATGAGCCACAGCAGCGTCACGATCGTCGCCTCGTTGAACTCCCGGTCCATCTCGGTGCGGGTGAGTGACCGTCCGTCGATACGAGCGGTCACGACCGCGCTCGACGGCAGAAACACCCGACCGAACTGCCAGCGGATGCCGCGTGCAACCATGTATCCGCGGATGATCTTGATGCCGCCAACCGTCGACCCGGCCGCACCCCCCAGGACCATCGCGCCCGAGAGCAAGACCTTCCCGCCTTCCGTCCACCGACCGATCGGCGCCGACTGAAAGCCCGTACACGAGAGTGCGCTCACCCACTGGAACGTCGAATCCCTGAGAGCGTCGGCGACCGCCGGCCCGATGGGGACTGCCGCCGGGAGGAACCCACTGGTCGCGAAGGCCTCGGGTACTGTGTCCACGCTGAGCGCGTTCTGGAGCGAGAGCGCGACGACACCCGCTCCGAAAAGAGCGAACAGCCACCGCGTCTGGAGGTCCCCGGTCAGGGTGTCGAGGTCACGGCCACGAAGGAACGCGTAGTGGACGGGAAAGGCGATAGCGCCGAGCGCCATGACCGGCAGGAGAACGCTCTCGATGAGCGGCGAGTCGTAGGTCGCGATCGAGTTGTCGGTCACGGAGAACCCGCCGGTCGAGAGCCCCGTCATCGCGTGGTTGAGCGCCTGCCAGCCGGCCTCCCACAGCGGGAGCGCCGACCCGTAGTCACTCAGGCGGATCGCGACGAACAGGGTGAGCACCGACAGCAGCGTGTAGCCGAGGAAGATCTTCCAGACGGTCCGCACCGTCGAGACGATGCTCGGGTGGATCTTGCGCTCGCGGGCCTCGCTCTGGTAGAGGGCGTAACTCCCGCTCCCGGGCCGGGCGAGGATAGAGACGGTGAGAACGATCACGCCGACGCCGCCGACCCACTGTATCAGCGAGCGCCACCACTGGAACGTGCGGGGCAGCGAGGGTTCGTGGATCGCCATCGTCAGACCGCTTCCGGTCCAACCGGACATGCTCTCGAACAGCGCGTGTAGGGGGTGCCGGAAGTAGACGAGACTCGACTGCGAGGTGCGGCCGGCGACGGTTACGGCGTCCCACGTCGCGTCGGCCGGGACGAACGCCGCCATGGCCGATGCCGGTGTTACGTAGGCGGCCACGAGAAAGGGTATCGACCCGAAGACGGCGGTCGAGAGCCACCCCAGCGCCGCGATGACCATCCCGTGTTTTATCTTTGGCGCGGGGGCGTCCGCACACGACCGGCGCGCGGCCACGCCGACCGCGCCAGTGAGTGCGGCCGCGACCACGAACGCCGCCAGCGGGTACCACTCGCGGAAGGCGGCCGCGACGAGGACAGTGAGGGCCATCAGTCCCGACTGCATCGCCAGCAGCGACCCGACGTCGCGAACGATGGTTCTGACGTCCTCGGTCGATCCCAACCGCCAGGGCACCCTGCGGGACATCGTCAGCCGTGGTCCTCGTAGTGGCCGAACACGTCGGTCACCTGGGCGGTCGCACCCTGCTGGGCGTAGACGGTCAGGAGGTCGCCGACCTCGATCCGGGTGTCACCCTGCGGCGTGATGGGGTGTGTATCCCCCTGACGTTCGAGCGCGACGACCAGTATTTCGCCACCCACGAGGCCCTCCGCGTTGGCCTCCCGAAGCGTCATCCCGGCGACAGGGGCGTCCTCGTCGACCTCGATCTCGAAGACCTCCGCGTGGTCGCCGACGCGCATGTAGTCGACGATAGAGGGGTACCGTACCGACCGATAGAGGTACTCGGCGATCAGTCGCTGGGGGTTCTGCATCGTGTTCACGCCGATACGCTCGAACAGCGCCATGTGCTCCGGGTTGTGGACGACCGAGACGACTGCGGGCACCTCGAACTCCTGGGCGAGCAGACAGACCATGATGTTCGTCGCGTCCTGGTCGGTCGTGCTGATGAGCGCGTCCGCGCGGTCGAGTCCGGCGTCGGTCAGCGTCTCCTTGCTCGTCGCGTCGTCGTTGAGAACCAGGCAGTCGTAGTTCGTCGCCGCCCGCTCGGCGCGGTCCTCGTCGCGTTCGATCGCCACGACCTCGTTGCCGCCCTGCGTCGCGATCTCCAGAAGCGGGGTCCCGATGTCACCCGCGCCGACGATGACGATGTACATCCTTGCCGCCGGTTTCTGTTGGCCCCTCCGAAAGTGTATCGTTCCCGCGGTCACTGTGGTTCTCTGGCCGTTCGACCGCAGTCGTCCGCCAAACGCCACAATCATAACGGCCCCTCGCAAAGGCCGGAGTATGGACCCGAAGATCCTGATCCTCGGACCGCCGGGTGCGGGAAAGGGCACGCAGAGCGACCGCCTCGCCACGGAGTTCGGCGTCGAACACGTCACGACCGGCGACGCGCTGCGTAACAACAAAGACCAGGACATCAGCGACCTGGGCCTGGAGTACGACACCCCTGGCGAGTACATGGACCGGGGCGAACTCGTCCCCGACGCGGTCGTCGACGCGATGGTCGAGGAGGCCCTCTCGGAGGCCGACGGGTTCGTCCTCGACGGTTACCCGCGCAACGACGACCAGGCCGCCGCCCTCGAGGACATGACGGACCTGGACGTCGTCCTCGTCCTCACGGTCCCCGAGGAGGAACTGGTCGGCCGACTCACCGGCCGGCGCGTCTGTGACGACTGTGGCGCGAACTTCCACGTCGAGTACAGCCCGCCCAAGGCCGACGGCGTCTGTGACAAGTGCGGCGGCGAACTGATCCAGCGCGAAGACGACACCGAGGAGGTCGTCCGGGAGCGCCTGGAGGTCTACCACGACAACACCGAACCCGTCCTCGAGCGCTACGCCGACCACGACGGCTACGTCGAGGTGGACGGCGACCAGTCGCCCGAGGAGGTCTGGACGGACGTTCGCGAGGCGGTCCGCTCGAACGCGTGAAGTAAAAACTTGATAACGGACGAGCGCTGAATACAACGACAATGGCACGGACCGCGAAGAAAGCGGAGTCGCTGGCCGAGGAGAGCCAGGCGATGGCGGACGCGATGTCGTACGTCCTCGACGTGGCCGACGAGAAGGGGGTCGTCACGTGGAGCGACGTCAGCGACGACATCTCCAGCGGCGAGTGGGGCCGACTCATCGAACAGGGCATCCTCGTCGACGTCGACGGCGACGGTTTCGTCGTCGACGACCCGGAGGGCGTCCGCGAGGCCATCGGCGAGTCCGAAGCCGACACGGGATCGTGGTCGTCGTCGACGAGCGACTCGGGAACCGACACCGACAGCTCGACCGACGACGAGGACGACGAAGACGGGGGCTGGTCGAAGTGGGACAAACTCGCCGCCGGCGGGACGGTCCTGCTCTTCCTGGGCTACTCCCAGCCGCCGATCCGCGACACCATCGGCGGCGTCCTCGACATCGCGCTGGGCCCGCTGGCCTCGACGCTTCCGTTCTACGTGATGATCCTCGTCCTCGCCATCTTCACCAGCCTGAACTCGGCCATCCTGCAGGGCAAGCTGATGGACATGGACAAGATGGGCGAGTACCAGGGCCGGATGCAGGAGATCCAGGAGCGCCGCAAGGAGGCCAAAGAGCGCGGCGACGACGAGGCCCTCGAAGAGATCCAGGAAGAGCAGATGGAGGCGATGGGCGACCAGCTGGGCATGTTCAAAGAGCAGTTCCGCCCGATGGTGTGGATCATGCTCGTCAACATCCCCGTGTTCCTGTGGATCTACTACATGGTCCAGACGAACGCGATGGTGCCGGTGCCCGGCCCCGTGATGATCCTGCCCATCTTCGGCGAGATCGCCAACTGGAGCGACCGCATCGGCCCGATGTGGGCGTGGATCATCTGGTATTTCGTCTGCTCGATGAGCTTCTCCCAGATCGTCCGCAAGGCCCTCGACGTCCAGACGACCCCCGACACGTCCTGACGGCGGGGCGACTCCCGTTCCGACTTTCGTCGGATTTCCCGTGACGCTCGACCATCTTTTTCCGTGACGCTGACCCATCTTTCGAACAGGTGAGCCATCGGTTTCACCGTCGGAGACGACGACACGATGCAGTCGAGCGAGCCCCGTGAGCTGGGTAGCTCTCACATTCCTCTCACGGCGGGGTCGGGGATACTGTTCAGTGGAGAGGATGGACTTATCGGTGCAGACGGTGTATCGTCTCTGTATGCCCGAAGAGGTGCTGTTCAAGTCAGAGAGCGACCAGACCCGGGAAGATATCGCATCGTATCTCCGCAGCGTCGCCGAGAAGCTCGAACAGGGGGATGCAGTCACACTCAGGTCGGGTTCCGAGTCCGTGACGATGGAGCCACCGGCCCGCCCGACGTTCGAGGTCAAAGCCGAACGCGAGGGGCCAGCGGACGGCCCCGGTGAACTGAGTATCGAGTTCGAACTCGAATGGGACGAGAACAGCAGCGATGGGGACGGTTCGAGCGGCCGACTGGAAATCGAGTGACCAGTCGGCACTGCGGACTCGTCGCTCGGTCCAGCAGATCACACCGGCGGGCCCCGGGAGAGAGGGAAGTCGATGGGACTGGCTGCCGGCGAACTGGCCTGAAGGACGGCCCGGTCGTCGCCGGAAACGGACCGAGCGACTCGACAACACCCGGGAGCCCGGCGTGAGACGGGGCAGTCCGCTCCCCGTCAGTTCCCGAGTGCCTCGCTCGTCGCCGCGAGGCCGGCCTCGACGTCGACGTCAGCGTCCTGGGTCGACAGTGCATCGCCGAGTGTGGACACGAGGTAACTGACGTTCTTCGGGTTCGCGGAGTAGCCCATACAGCCGATCCGCCAGATATCGCCCGAGAGGTCCCCGAGGCCGCTGGCGATCTCCAGGTCGTACTCCTCCAGCAGGTAGTCGATGACCGCCGCGTCGTCGACGCCGTCGGGGACGCGCACGGCGTTGAGACTCGGTAACCAGTAGTCGTCGGGCGCGTTCATCTCCAGGCCCATCGTCTCCAGACCCGTCTTGAGCGCGCCGGCGACCTCGCGGTGGCGAGCCCAGCGGTCCTCGATACCCTCCTCGGCGACGAGTCGGAGCGCCTCGCGCAGCGCGTAGACGTTCGAGATCGGCGCCGTGTGGTGGTAGGCACGCTCGTCGCCCCAGTACCCCTCCAGCAGGGAGAGGTCGAGATACCACGACCGGGATTCGGTCTCCCGCGAGAGCACCTTGTCCATCGCGCGGTCGTTGAGCGTCAGCGGACTCGCGCCCGGCGGGCAGGAGAGACACTTCTGGGGGCCCGAGTAGGCGACGTCGATATCCCACTCGTCGACGCGCAACTCGACGCCGCCGAGCGAGGTGACGCAGTCGGCGACCACGTAGGCGTCGTGTTCGTGGGCGATGCTCGTCAGTTCCGGGACGCCCGGCTGGCGGACGCCCGTACTGGTCTCGGCGTGAACGAAGCCGAAGACGTCGGGCTGGTGGGTCTCGAAGGCCGCCTCGACGTCCGCGGAGTCGAGCGGTTCGCCCCACGGGGCGTCGACGTGGACGACTTCGCCGCCGGCCCGGCGGGCCATGCTCTCCATTCGGCCGCCGAAGTAGCCGTTCGTGGGGACCAGCATCGTGTCCCCGGGTTCGACGAGGTTACCGATCGCCGCCTCCATCGACGCCGAGCCAGTCCCGGAGACGGGGATCGTCCACTGGTTGTCCGTCCGGAACGTGTAGCGCAGGAGCTCCTGGACCTCGTCCATGATCTCGACGAACGAGGGGTCGAGGTGTCCCACGAGCGGCGTGCTCATCGCGCGGAGCACGCGGGGGTGGACGTCGCTCGGGCCAGGACCCATCAGCGTACGGTCCGGGGGTGTCAACTCGCCGACGTCGGGCGCGTCTGTCATACCCGCAGATATTGCGGAGACGGCAAAAAGACCACGAAACACACCTGCTCGAACGACCCCGCCACTCGTCGCTTCGGACCGCTATCGCGCCTTTTAAGCGAGCGAGTCCGCTACCTCCGTGCGATGGCACAGCCGCGCGTCCCCGGCGGTGACGACGACATCGAACTCCCCTGTGGAGAGACCGTCACCGTCCACGACCTCGACCTGGGGTTGCGCGACTTCGCGTGTGACTGTGGCGAGACCCACGCCGTCGTGATGGACGTCCACCCCCTGGGACGGTTCGTCCCCGAGTTCCTCGCCGACGTCCTCCGCGAGACAGTCGAGACGGCCGACGAGTTCGAGGAGTTCACCACCGCCCACGTCATGGGTATCGTCCGCGAGGAGTTCCCCGAGCAGACCGTCAGCCAGGACGTCTCCGAGGACGGCTCCGTGGGCTACTCGCTCGTCTGGCTCACGGACTTCGACTCGCGGCGCCTCCACGAGGTCGTCGTCGAGTTGCTGGTCGAACTCATGGACCACGCGGTCGGTCACGCCGACGATACCGAAGCGAAAAGCGAGTTCGACCAGTGGCTCGACCAGTTCGACGTCGAGGAGTTCGTCGAGCAGTATCGCGCCGAACGGGACCTGGAGTCCGAACACGACTCGGCGCTGTGAGCACGGCCCCCTGGCCGGACCGTCCCAGGCGACCGACAGACTGGTGCAGGACGGTCCCCGCTCCCGACAGCGATCGTAAGACACTTACTGATCTATATAATTCGCCTGCCCTCTTGCGATTTCCGGAGATCCGCCGTCTGACGGCTGTCTGACGCCGTTTAATGAGGGATCGGGTCTATAGTGGGGGTATGCGCATACGTCGGCGTGAGTTCGAGCGCATCCGCTCAGTGCTGCGGGAGGCCGACGCCGAAGAGCCGATGACCGCTCGCGAGATCCTCGACGTACTCGAAGACCACGGCGAGGAGTTCGACAGCGCACACCGCGTCGCTACCGTCCTGGGTCGCCACGCACAGTCCGGCGAAGTCGAGGTCATCCGCGAGCAGCCCTATCGCTACCGCTTCGACGACGAGAACCACTGAGCCTCGGTTCCGCCCTTCGGCCACCCTCTCCGGACGTCTCGTTCGCTCGCCCTCTCCGGTCACCTCGTTCGCTCGCCCTCTCCGGTCACCTCGTTCGCTCGTCCGTACGCTCGGAGCCACCGTTCCCGACGCGTCGGCCGATTCCGTCGGCGTTTTATTACCCGCCCGTTTCTCCCGGGTAGGAACGCGAGAGTCACGTCGATCACGGCGTTCGAACACGTCGCGGCGGCAATCCGCATCCTCCCGTCGCCGATGGGTCCGCCGAACACACTAGCCCCGACCCCGCCCGCGAGGAGTTACGATTTTCGAAATTCGGGTTCGATGTTCGTATTCTTTCGCCGGGCTTATTACGATGTACGGACTCGGCCCGAGTAATGACGGACTCCGAAGACCGGACGATACTCCTGATCGGGAGCGGACCGATCAAGATCGGACAGGCGGCCGAGTTCGACTACTCCGGCGCGCAGGCCTGTCGGGCGCTCCAGGAGGAGGGTGCCAGGGTCGTGCTGGTGAACTCCAACCCCGCGACGATCATGACCGACCCGGAGATGGCCGACGCCGTCTACATCGAGCCTATCACGACGGAAGCCATCTCGGAGATCATCCGACAGGAGGACCCCGACGGCGTCATCGCCGGACTGGGCGGCCAGACCGGGCTGAACGTCACCGCCGAACTCGCCGAGGAAGGCGTCCTCGAGGAGTACGACGTCGACGTGATGGGGACCCCCCTCGATACGATCTACGCCACCGAGGACCGCGAGCAGTTCCGCCAGCGCATGGAATCCATCGGCGAGCCGGTCCCCTCCTCGACGACTATCGACAGCATGGACGACGTCGAGGACGCGGTCGCCGAAGTGGGCGGTCTCCCCGTTATCATGCGGACGACCTACACGCTCGGGGGCGCGGGGTCGGGCGTCATCGGCGACATGGACCAGCTCAAAGAGGCCGTCCGCCGCGGACTGCGCCTCTCGCGTGACGACCGCGTGATGATCACCGAGTCCATCGACGGCTGGATCGAACTGGAGTACGAGGTGATGCGGGACGCCGACGACTCCTGTATCATCATCTGCAACATGGAGAACCTCGACCCGATGGGGATCCACACGGGCGAGTCCACCGTCGTGACCCCCTCGCAGGTCATCCCCGACGACGGCCACCAGGAGATGCGCGACACCGCGCTGAAAGTGATCCGCGAACTCGGCATCCAGGGCGGCTGTAACATCCAGTTCGCCTGGCGCGACGACGGCACGCCCGGCGGCGAGTACCGCGTCGTCGAGGTCAATCCGCGCGTCTCCCGTTCCTCCGCGCTCGCGTCGAAGGCGACCGGGTATCCGATCGCTCGCGTCACCGCGAAGGTCGCACTCGGCAAGCGCCTCCACGAGATCGAAAACGAGATCACCGGCGAGACCACCGCCGCCTTCGAACCGGCCATCGACTACGTCGTGACGAAGGTCCCGCGCTGGCCCAAGGACAAGTTCACCGACGTCGACTTCGAGATCGGGCCCGCGATGAAGTCGACGGGGGAGGCGATGTCCATCGGGCGGACGTTCGAGGAGTCGCTCCTGAAGGCGCTCAGGTCCTCCGAGTACGACCCCGCAGCCGACTTCGCGGAGGTGTTCAACGACGAACTCGAGGACTACTACCTCGAACGCGCCTCGCCCGACCGGCCCTACGCCATCTTCGAGGCGTTCGACCGGGGCTACTCCGTCGAGGAGTTGCGCGAACTCACCGAGATCCGCGAGTGGTACCTCGAACGCTTCGAGCGCATCGTCGAGGCCGCCCGGGCCGCGGGGGAGGGCGACTTCCAGGCCGCGGCCGACGTCGGCTTCACCGACCACGAGATCTCGGCGCTGACCGGCAGCGACTTCGAGGACACCCACGCCTCCTGGATCCCGGCGGTCGACGGCGCGGCCGCGGACGGCGGCGAACTGGCAGAGCCCGACGCGGTGGACGCGAATGCGGACGCGGACGCTGAGGCGGCGGAGACAGTCCGGTCCGAAGCGAGCGAAGCAAGCGCGGCCGGCACGGAGACGGTCAGCGACGTCTCGGTCGACGAGGTCGACGCACAGACCTCCGACAGGGACTTCAAACTCGTCGACACCTGCGCGGGCGAGTTCCGCGCGACGACGCCGTACTACTACTCGGCCCGCGACCCCATCTCGGGGCTGGGCCGCAACGAGGTACAGGTCGACCGCGAGGCCGAGTCCGTCGTCGTGGTGGGCGGCGGCCCCATCCGCATCGGCCAGGGCGTCGAGTTCGACTACTGTTCGGTCCACGCCGTGCGCGCGATGCAGGAACTGGGAATCGACGTCCACGTCGTCAACAACAACCCCGAGACGGTCTCGACGGACTACGACACCTCCGACGGCCTCTTCTTCGAGCCGATCACGGCCGAGGAGGTCGCGGACGTCGTCGAGGAGACCGGCGCCGACGGCGTGATGGTCCAGTTCGGCGGGCAGACCTCCGTCGACATCGGCCACCCGCTCGAAGCCGAGATCGAACGCCGCGGGCTGGACTGTGATATCATGGGGACGTCCGTCGACGCGATGGACCTGGCGGAGGACCGCGACCGCTTCAACCGCCTGATGGACGACCTGGGCATCGCCCAGCCCGAGGGCGGGTCCGCGACGAGTGAACGCGAAGCGCTCGACCTCGCCCACGAGATCGGTTATCCCGTGCTCGTCCGTCCGTCGTACGTCCTGGGCGGGCGCGCGATGGACATCGTCTACAGCGACGAGGACCTCAAGGAGTACATCGAGGAGGCCGTCCGCGTGAGTCCGGACAAGCCGATCCTCGTCGACGAGTTCCTCGAAGACGCGGTCGAACTCGACGTCGACGCCGTGTCGGACGGTGAGGACGTGCTCATCGGCGGCATCATGGAACACGTCGAGTCGGCGGGTGTTCACTCGGGTGACTCGGCCTGTATGATCCCGCCGCGCTCGCTGGGTCGTGACGTCAACCGGAAAGTCAGGGAGGTCGCCGAGGACATCGCCCGCGCGCTGGACACCGTCGGCCTGCTGAACGTCCAGCTCGCGGTGCGCGACGGCGAGGTGTACGTCCTCGAAGCCAACCCGCGTTCCTCGCGGACTGTGCCGTACGTCTCGAAGGCGACGGGCGTCCCGATCGCGAAACTCGCGGCGAAGGTCATGGCCGGCGAGAAACTGGCGGACCTGGACGTCCACGAGCAGGTGCCCGAGCAGGTCTCGATCAAGGAGGTCGTCCTGCCGTTCGACCGCCTGCCGGGGTCGGACCCGCGGCTGGGCCCGGAGATGAAGTCCACCGGCGAGGTCATGGGCACCGCCGACACGTTCGGCAAGGCCTACCAGAAGGCCCAGATGGCCGTCGGAAAGGCGATCCCCCTGGAGGGGACCGCGGTGGTGGACCTCTCGGAGAGCGAGTTCCCCGGCGCCGACACCGAGGCCGGCGAGGAACTCGTCGAGAAGTACGCCGAGCACTTCGAACTCGTCAGCTTCGACAGTACGGAGGCGTTCGTCGAGGCCATCCAGGAGGGCGAGGTCGACCTCATCGTCTCGCGCCAGCGCGAACCCCTGGAGACAGCCGTCGAGGAGGAAGTGACCTACTTCTCGACACTGCCCAGCGCGAAGGCCGCCCTCGAAGCCATCGAGGCCGCCGACGAACCGCTCGACGTCGCACCCGTCGGCAGTCGCCGCAAGCGCGACGAGTACTGGGGCCAGCCCAAAGGCGAGTGACACCCGGTTCGAGGCGGGCGGCCAGGAACCGTATTAGGACGTATTACCAGCAGTAGGAATATTAGAAGAGACCTGATAACCGTGGCCCCGGAACGGTCTCTCGATGGCGGGTGACAGGACGACCGGCACGGGGATGGTGGACCGATGAGCGACCAGCGGGCGATGGACCGTGCGATGACGCTCGCGGAGATCGCGCCCGACCCGTCGGTGACCGTCGGACTGCTCGCGGGACAGGAGGGGGCGTTTCCCGACTCCCGGCTGTCCCGGCCGCCGGTGACGTACCTCGAGAACACCGAGGCACCGGCCTACGCCCTGACCAACGCGAAGAAGGGTATCGGACTCGGGACCAAGCGCAACACGACGTCGCCGGCCGAGAACAAGGGAACGGTGGCGCTCGTGTCCGGCCGACGCACGCTCTGTCTCGTCGGCGGGCCCGACGAGGACGAAGTCGTCGAGATCCCCCACGAGTCGGTCGCGGAGGTGGCGTACAATCGGGGATGGCTCGCACATCGATTCGTCCTGAAGACGCCGCGTCGCCAGTACCACGTCTGGGCGTCCCGCGGGACCGAAGAGTCGGTGCTGTCGGGCGCCGCGGAGTTCGTCCGGGAGCGACTCGACGAGACGCCCGAGGAGATCGAGACCAACGACGGCGCGAACCGACTCACCTATCGCGGCCAGCCGGTCTCCCCGGAGAACCATCCAGGGGTCACCGCCGGCCAGGGCGGTTCGGCCGACCCGGACGCCAGGGCCGACTCCGGGTCCGATAGCGACGGTTCGGACGCCAGGGCCGACCCCGGGTCCGATAGCGACGGTTCGGACGCCGGGGGAGGACCCGAAACCGGCAGCGAGAGCTCGGGCGGTCCGAGCAGAACACTCACGTACCGCGGGAGGGAGGTCTCCCCGGAGAACCACCCCGGTATCAGTGTAGACGATTCCGGACCCGCGGGCGTCGACAGGGAAGCGGCTGCAACCGACGGTGGCGACGAGAGGAACCAGTCGACGGACCAGCACCGCGACGCCGAGTGACAGTCCCGCACGGTTTCGCCGATGGACGTACCTATTTGAGGGGGCCCCGTGTTCTGTGGGATATGGACGATATCTTCGTCGCCAGGCTGATGTCGACAGACCTCGAGACGGTGGGCCCGGACACGCTCGTCGAGGACGCTGCCAGGCAGATGCAGACGAACAGCATCGGGTCGCTCGTCGTCGTCGACGCGGACAACCAGCTCGTCGGAATCCTGACCACGACTGATTTCGTCGACATCGTCGCCAGGAGCAAACCGAAAGCGGAGACGACGGTCGAGCGGTACATGACGACCGACGTCGTGACGACCACCGCACAGACGCCGATCCAGGCGGCCGCCGACACGATGCTCGAACACGGGATCCACCACCTGCCGGTCGTCGACGAGAAGGAAGGCGTGATCGGGATGCTCTCGACGACCGACCTGGCGGCGTACCTCTCGACGATCCAGACGCCGTCGCCGGCCTGAGCCCGGTTTCGCCACGACTCCGCTGCCGACACGAGAGCCAGTTCCGGACCACGTCCACCGCCTGCGCTAGGCTTCCAGTTTGGTCGAACAGTTCCGACAGTAGTCGAAGTCGCTCTCGTTCCGTTCGCCACACTCCGGACAGAGGCGATAGAGCGTCCCGTCCTCGTAGGCGGTTGTCGGGCTCCCACCCTGCGGCGACTCGTCCGGGACGCGATAGCCCAACTGTTCCAGTTTGGACGGTTCGGGCTGGTGCCGACCGACGCGCGTGTGGGGGTCGACCGTCAGCCGTCGGCGGAGCCCCGGACTCACCCACCGGGCGGCGACGAACAGTCCGACGCCCGCCGCCAGGAACACGAGGTCGAGAGCCGAGAGTACCGCCAGCGAGTTCCTCTCGATCGCGAGAAACCCCCTGGCTGCGACCAGGACGACCAGCACGGTCCCGGCCAGGTACAGGAGCGTGCTGGCGGTTTCGAGTGCGACGTCCCGCAGCGACGGTCTCATCCTCCGGCGGTTAGGATTCGGGGCCTATCAAAGTGTCTGTCTGCGAACTTGTTCCGGCTGGGTGACAAAACGACCCGGGCAGAGCGCCCCGAAAGGCGGGATCAGGGGTGAGTTAGGGTGGGGTCGGGGTTGGGATGGACGTAGCGCCGGTGACCGGCCGGCCCGCCAGCCCGGCCGCATCCGTGTGTGCCACGTCCGCCCGTACCAACGGTCCCACCGGCAATAAATCCTGTGTACAAAATACGACGTTCGATCGACATATCGGCCGTCTGTCCGGGGCAGTCGCCGGTTTTCACTCCTCGGCCAGCGCGAGGACGTCGTCGAAGAAGGTGAGCGAGTCGTGGGGGCCGGGGTTGGCCTCGGGGTGGTACTGGCGGGTGATGATTCCGAGGTCGTCGTTTTCGAGCCCCTCGGGGGTGTCGTCGTTGACGTTGACCTGCGTGACTTCCAGGTTCTCGCCGGGGTCGGCCACCGTGTAGCCGTGGTTCTGGGTGGTCATGACGACCTGGTTCGTCCGGAGGTCGCGCACCGGCTGGTTGACGCCGCGGTGGCCGAACTCCATCTTCTCGGTCTCGCCACCGAGCGCACTCGCGACGACCTGCTGGCCCAGGCAGATACCCGCGATGGGTAACTCCTCGACGTAGCTGTCGACGAGTTCGTTCGCCCGCTCGAAGTTCTCCGGGTCGCCCGGCCCGTTCGAGATAAAGAGCAGGTCGGGGTCGTAACTCGCCACGTCGTCCTCGGTGGCGTCGTAGGGCAGCAGGTGAACGACGGCGTCGCGTTCGACCAGCGACGAGATGATCGACCCTTTCGCGCCACAGTCGATCAGCGCCACGGTCGGACCGTCGCCGTCCTCGTTGTATGTCGCGGCCTCGGGAGTGGACACCTTCGAGCCGATGTCCGCGTGGTCGGACATGTGTTTGCACTCGGCGAGCGCGTCGAGGGCGTCCTGCTCGGTGACGTCCTCGCCGGCGGCGATGCCACACTTCATGGCACCGGAGTCGCGGATCTCCGTGACGATGTCGCGCGTGTCGAGGTGGTCGACGGCGGGGACGTCCTCTTCCTGGAGCCACTCGGCGACGTCGTCGGTGAGGTCGCGAGCGACGACGCCGTTGGGCTGGACGCGCTCGGACTCGAATCGTTCCTCGCGGACGCCGTAGTTGCCGATCAGGGGATACGAGAAGGTGAGGATCTGCTCCTCGTAGGACGGGTCGGTGAGACTCTCCTCGTAACCCGTGTACGCGGTCGTAAAGACCAGTTCTCCCGGCGTCGTACCCGGCGAGCGACAGCGCGCCTCGATGACGCGGCCGCCCTCCACTGCGACGTATGCGTCCGTCATTACGAGATGCGTATAGGAGGCCGGGTGATAAGCCTTGCTTTCGAAGCGTGGTTACGAAATTCGTAATCCTCAAGTAGTCGCCCGGACATTCCCGTACTATCCGATGGACGACCTCGACGAGGCGATCCTCCAGATACTGCGTCGAGACGCACGTACTCCCTACACGGAGATCGCCGACAGGGTGGGTACCTCCGAGGGGACGGTTCGAAACCGCGTCGAGCAACTGGTCGAAGACGGCGTCATCGAGCGCTTTACCGTGGCGACGCGGACGGGCAACGTCAAGGCGATGATCGAGGTCGGCGTCGACGTCAGCGTCGACACCCACGACATCAGCGACCGGGTGGTCGAGTGGCCCGAGGTCGACTTCGTCTGGCAGGTCTCCGGCGAGGAGGACATCGTCTTCGTCGTCGACGCCCAGGACACCGAACGCGTCAACGAGATCATCACTCAGACCCGGGAACTCGACGAGGTCGTGAGTACGAAGACCCGCCTCATCCTGGACGAGCGGGTCGGGTGACCGAACATATTCGGGAGTGCCCATAACCCGGTGGGGGCCTAACATGTGCGTATGCCACGGGCGCAACTGACGGTCACCGTTCCGGAGTCCGTCTGGATCGGGCGGTTGTCACGGGCCTACCCGGAGGCGTCGTTCGAGATACTGACGGTGTTCCCGCGGGAGGAGGGTGGCGTCGCACTCGCGGAGATCACGGCACCGGACGTCGCGTCGGTGCTCCGCGAACTCGACCGGTCGGAGGCGGTCACGTCGACGGAGGCGCTCCAGCGCGACGACGACACCGTGCTGGTCCAGTTCGAGACGTCGAACCCGGTCCTGTTGCTCCCGGTTCGCAACGCCGGGACGCCGCTCGAACTCCCCTTCACCGTCGTCGACGGGAGCGTCGACTGGGAGGTGACCGCCCCGCGGGACAGGCTCTCGGAACTGGCCGACCAGTTGCGGCAGTTCGGGATCGAGTTCGACGTGGCCTCGGTCCGTCAGGAAGTCGAGACCCAGCAGCTGTTGACGCCGAAACAGCGCGACCTCCTGACGACGGCCGTCGAGGAGGGGTACTACGACACGCCCCGGGACTGTACGCTGACCGAACTGGCCGAGGTCTCGGGGATCGCCAAGTCGACCTGCAGCGAGACACTCCACAGGGCCGAAGAGAAAGTCGTCAAGCAGTTCGCCGAGCAACTCGCTCCCGTCGAAGAAGCGCCGGTCGGGGTCGCGGACTGACTTATAAAATACGGAGATTTTTGGAATATTCGACTCGACAAGGGCCAAGTTTCAGCGTCACGGATCTCGGGTCGAGATGGTGACGGATTCGATCGATGGGGTGGACAGTGGCGTGTCGGCCGACCCGGACGACCCGTACAACCCGGACGACCTGCTTCCGGAGGACAGCATCCTGACGCTGCAGGAGTACCTCGATATGCACGCCGCGGTCGGGAACCGGACGCGCTACGAGATCCTCTACCGGCTCGTCCACGGCGGTGAGTTGCGTCCGACGGAACTGGTGGCGACACTCGATATCGACGACAGCACGCTCCACTATCACCTCAACGAACTCGTCGACACTGGTCTCGTCGAGAAGCGCCAGCGGACCGACCGCGGTCAGGACGGGCTCTACACGTACTATCGCGCGACGGTGTTCGGCGAGGTGACGCTCACCGAGGGCGTCGACGAGTTGATCCGCGGCGAGGGGGCGTTCGACGACATGTACGACAGTTCGGTCGGCCAGTCGTAACGCGTTCGATAACTTACGGCAGCGGGCCGTCGCCGGTAGCGGGCCGTTGCCAGTAGCGGGCTGTCGCCGTCCGGTGGACGCTCACTTGATCTCGATCTCGCCGTCGTCGCTGGCTTCTTCGACGGCCCAGCGGATCTCGAAGTGGATGACCGCCTCACGGTCGTCCCCGATCAGCGAGGAATCCCCGGTCGCGGAGTCGACTTCGACGCCGAAATCGATGGCGTCGGGTGGGTTTACCGTGGCACTTTCGTTCCCGACGATGACCGTCACCCTGTCGTCGGTTCCGAACGCGTCCGTCTCCTCTCCGATAGGGGATTCGGCGTCGGAGTCGGTGTCCAGATTGTCCGCGAACTCCCGGAGCGAGTCCGCCACTTCCGCGCGCGTCATCTCTGATTCTCTTTCTATTTCTGGCATCTCGGGTCGTAATTAGACTGTTCGATCGAGGAACCTTCTGCTTGCGGTCGCCAGGTGTGCTCCCAGGACAGAACCTCGATCGCTACAGAGACGCCGGCCCCGGCCGTTCTACCGCGACGGGCGACCAGCGTCGCGGCGAGTGACCAGGGCCACGCCGAGCGTCCAGTCACGGCGGACGACCGGTCACTCGCGCCGTGTTACGTGACTTTCGGGGACGGTGACTCCGACGACCCGGTGTCTCGGCGACCAGTTTCTCACCGGAACCGTCGGACCAGACGGAGCAGGATGGACACAACAGTGCCGAGTCCCTTCACACGTGACGAGACTGCGGCCGCGACGAGGAGTAACACGCCGCTCTTTCGTCGTCCGCGTGCGAACGCCAGTGCGGCGTCGACCAGCGTCGTTAGCGTACTCAGCTTGCTCAACGAGAACGATTTCGTAGTGGCCATTGTCTTCATCCTTCGAAGGGCCGAGAGCCTCAAGTCCGTTGGCCTTGCAGGGGCCGGTCTGCGGTGCCGTGCGGTCGCGGTAGACCACCCCGGCCAGTCGCCGCGTCCCGAGGCCTTCGCACGCAAGGGGAGCGAATTCGGGGTTCGCGGACGAGTTTCCGGATGCATGTCGAACAAGACTACGCGGATCCTGGAGGCACTGTCGTCGACTGACTCGGGTTCCGGCGCGAACGCTCCCACAGCAGGGGGTGACCGGCTCACCGAATCGGACCGGGCGCAGATCGAGCAGACGGTCAAAGAGGCAGTCAGCGACGCCCTCGAAGCCCACGAGCGAGACGCCGAAACCCACCCGGACGCCGACGTGGACGAGACGTCGTCGGGTCGTTCCCGGAAGCAGCTGCTGGCCGGCGGGCTCGCACTGGTGTCGGCGGCCTACGTCACCCGGCGGTGGCGAAAGAGCTCCGGTTCCACGTCGGAATCCGACTCAGACGAGGGCTACGAGTTCGAGCCGTCGGACGAAGCGGAGCAACTCCAGTCCACGGACGCCGGCAGTCGGTCCTCGTCCTGAGCGGGCGACGACCACTGACGCCGCTCGTCGGACCGTGCTGTCGTCCGACCCCGTCCAGCGACCGGACTGCCGGACGGACGATGAGAACCGGACGGCGAGACTGAACGGCAAGCACCGAACAGAGAGCGCCGGACACAGCCAGGGAACAGCGATTCCTCGCGGATCCAGCTGTTCGAGCCGTTCGAGCCGTCCGACGCCGGAGTTCGGACACGGCTCGGGGACCCAGTCGTCGAGGGCGTCTGTCGTCCGGTTCGAACTGAGCCAGTGCTGGTGCCCGACTGTGCAGTGTCTGGAAAAAACCGGTGGGGGCCGGGACCTATCGCCGGTACCGGAGCCGGATCTCGTCGTCGGTGACAGTCTCGACCGCTTCTTCCTGGATCGGGTAGTCTTCCCCGGAGCTGTCGTCCCAGCCGAGTTTCGCTTTGAACTTGTCGGTGAGTCCGGGGTCGGGGTCGACGTGTGCCGTCCCGTACTCGACCGCGGAGACGACGCCGATCTGTTCGCCGCTCGCGTCGATCACGTCTTTACCAACCGCATCGTCGGACAGTGTGGTCGACATTGCGACCGATCGTTCCCTCGTCGCGGACATCCGGTCTGTGCTTGCAAAGACAGGCCATTCGAGCGTCGAGACACGGCAAGTTCGAGCGCCGGGGCACAGTACCGCGGTCGAGTGAGCCAATCATCCCCACGCTCGGTCCAGAGAGACGGCTTTAAATACGGCCGGTACAATTCGCCGAATGCGACGCGGCGTCGCAGGCTCGGTTGGTGTAGTCCGGCCAATCATTTCGGCCTTTCGAGCCGATGACCGGGGTTCAAATCCCCGACCGAGCACTTTTCGAACCACACACCGCCTTCGGAGCCCTGGCTGTGTCCGTTCAGACCTCTTTCGCGTCGACTGCGGGGTCGACGGCCGAGTCGACCAGCGGTTCGCTGATATCGAGTAGCTCCGCGCTCCGCTCCCACAATCGCAGTTGTGCGTCGCGGTCGCGAGCGGCCCGCGTCGGCGTGTCCAGGTCCTGTTTCTCGAAGTACTGACCCGAGACGCCGGCGACGTCGTCCGAGATCGCGAGGTAAACGAGCGCGCCTGCGCCCTCCTCGACAGAGGTGACGAACGGCAGCGGGCTCAGCAGGCGGCCGGCGCGGGGGAGCGGCCCCGGGAGGAAGCGAGTGAAGCCGCTCCCCGGAATGGCCCCCGGGTGGAAGGAGTTCGACGAGACGTCGCTGTCGGCGGCCTTCAGCCGTCGCGCGAGTTCGAACGCGAACTGGATATTGGCGAGTTTCGACCGGCCGTAGGCCGACCCCGCCGAGTAGTTCCGGACCGACGTCACGTCGTCGAGGTCCAGCGTGGCACCCCGGTGGGCCTCCGAGGCCGTCGTGACTACCCGCGCGTCGTCGGCGAGGTGGTCGAGTAGCTCCGCGGTCAGGAGGTACGGCGAGAGGTGGTTGACGTGGAACGTCTTCTCGATGCCCAGGTCCGTTAGTTCGCCGCTCCGGAAGAGCCCGCCAGCGTTGTGACAGCAGACGTCGAGTTCGTCGGTGAATTCTCGAACCGCCGAGGCGAGACCGCTGACCTCGTCGACGCTGGCGAAGTCCGCGCGGACGAACCGCGCGTCGGCGCCGAGTTGTTCGAGTTCGGTGACGACCGCCTGGCCCGCGTCGCGGTCCCGTCCGTGGACGAGGACGTCCGCACCGAGTCGTCCGAACGCCAGCGCCGCCCCGCGACCGATCCCGCTCGTCGAACCCGTCACGAGTATCGTCGTTCCCGAGAGGTCGACGTCGGCGACGCCCGCCCGCGCTTCCGGCGTTCCTGTCATCTCGTGGAGCTACGAGCGAGGGTACAAAAATCCGACGAGATCCGCCCCCACGAACAGTTTTCAGACACGCTCCTAGGCGTGTTCGAGGCGGTAGGGCCAGTAGTCCGCCGCGCGGAGTGCCCGGCCGACTGCCTTGTGGAAGTCGGGGAAGTCCTCGTACTCGTGCTGGTCGACGTGTTCGAAGATCTCCTCGACGCTGACGACCGTCTCGTAGTCGATGCGGACGGGGTCGTCACCGAACTCGTCGACGAACGTCGAGCGCTCCAGCGGGAAGTCCTCGTCCTCGTCCAGTTTCTTCGCCAGGACCGCCTGTCCGTACTTCCGGCGCCCCTCGCTCCCCTCGTCGCCGTCGGGGTCGTGCGGCCAGTCCATACCGGGTCTGCGGACGAGTGACGCAAAAGGGTTACTCTCCGGTGCTGGCGCTACGCACGTCGACTGAAAAACCGAGATCCGGGTCGCTCACAGCGTCAGATAGGACAGCACCATCAGGATGGTGTTGTAGACGGCGTGTGCGACGATGGGGACCACGAGGTTCTCCGTCCGCTCGTAGAGGACGCCGAAGACGGTACCGACACAGGCGATGAGCACCGCGCCCGCGACGACCGCCGCCGTTTCGCCGGTGTAGTTGCCCAGATGGAGCGACCCGAACAGCAGACTCGACCCGAGCACGGCACCGACGGGACCCAGCGACCGCCTGAGTCGACCCTGGATCACGCCGCGAAAGAGGAACTCCTCGGCCGGTGCGACGAGTACGATCGAGAGAGCGGCGAGTCCGAGCACCAGTGTCGGGTCGCTGACGACCGCGTCGCCGATGACCGACCCGGGGACGAGGTCGAGCGCCGCCAGGAGCGCGCTGACGCCGATCGCGACGACGAGTGCCGCGACGACGCCCACAAGTCCCCACCCGAGTTCTCGGGTCGAGGGTCGCGAGACGTGGACCGTCAGGTCGGTGTAGCGCGCGTAGGCGTACCCGAGGAGGAGAAATCCCGCCTGGCCCACCGCTGTCAGCGCGAGGAACGGTCCCGTGCTCTGGATGTCGATCTCCAGCAGGATCAGCGGCACGATGAACGCGACGCCGCCGACGAGCGAGACGAGAAATCCCGCGATCGTCAACCCCAACCCGACGAGTATCGCGCGAACTTTCCCTTCCCCCTCGTGTGACCACGGGTCGCCCCGGTCGCTGTCCGTTAGAACACTCATGTGTTCGTAGACGCTCGCTGACGGTTTAAAGATCGACTCGACCAGGCCTGGTTCGGCCTGGTTCACACGAACGCAGTTACTGATTCGAGTGGACGGCGCTGAGACCGTCCGTTCGTCGGGAGTGCTTCCGAGCAGCTGTCAGCCGGTCCCGATAGTGGACATTTATATTATTTCTCAATGTATGAATTATCTCGTATATGTCCACGAACGATGGCGCGGTAGTCCACGTGGACCCGATCGTGTGTGGTTCGAACAACGACGGCTGGCAGTTGTCCCATCCATTCCGGGGTGCGTCGATCGCCTGAACACCCCCGGTGTCGTGAATTTCAGTCGCTGAACCGGCGATACACCACAGTTCCCGAGTATCTCCGTGAATAGACCGAGTCACCGCCGAGACGGGTGCCCCGGGGACTCGGAGCGGCCGTAGAGGCGACAGCTACCCGGTCTGCGTAGCAACTACCGTCTTCCCGCACGATCGGTTCTGGCTCGTCGACGGCGTCGACGGCAGCGTTTCGAGCGAACGACCCGACCCAGCTCGTCACGCCGGCGAGTTCGCTCGACGCAGACTCGTTTCCCTCTGTGTATTCTATTAAAATCTGGTGTTTAGTTATTTCTGACTGAATTCATATGTTTAATCGGTGGTCGGCACGACGGTATCGATCGACCTCCTTCACGACGGTTTCGCCGTGAGACTACGGCGTGGTCCGGTCGGACGTCGCGATGGTTCGCGAACTCCGTTCCGTCCCCGAGTCCGGCGGCGACGGCGTCGCGGAGCGTATCTCCTCGGGATTCGAGACGCAGAAGGCGGACGGACGCTGGAGGTCGACGCTGCCGACCTGGTCGACGGCGAACGTCGAGACGGTGGTCTGTCTCGGAACGTCGTCCACGGGGCCGTACCGGAGCTGTTCGACGTGTCTCGCGTGGCGAACGACTCCGTATTCGTCGACGTACAGCGTCGAGTTGACGAACAGGAGAGCCCCCGTCAGCGGGCTCGATTCGACCACGAGTCCCTCGTCGGTCGTGTCCTGGAGTACCCGGACGGTGGTGCCGTCGTACTCGCGCGTGTCCACGACGGTGTAGTTGTACCGCCCGACCCGCTCCGCGAGCCACTGCTCGCCGGTCAACACGCTCGCGAGTCGCTGGCGTGTCGGCGAGTCCGGCCCGTACGACTGCTCGGTAAAGACCAGGTCACCCCCGTCCGACTGGAGCACGTACAGCCGTCCGCCGACCGCGTAGGTCCACGGCCAGCCGACCTCGAAACCGACGCCCTCGTAGGTGAACGCGGCCGCGTCGGGGAGCGACCACACTTCGACGGTGCCACCGGCGCGCAGGTGATAGCTGTAGTTCGAGAGCGCCCGTCCGTGCAGTGTGGCCAGGTCTGTCCCGGTGACGGCTCCGTCCCCGTCCGGGTCAGGGAGTGTCGACGGTTCAGTGCGCGGTGCGGGCGTCGACCTGGGTGCCGCTGCGGGCCTCGGTGCGACGCAGTTTCCCGGCGTGCCCGTCTCCGTCGTCGTCGCGACGGGTCCGTCAGTCGGTACGTCGACCGGCGTGACCGTCTCCTCGGGGGTCGGTTCGGATGCCCCACCGAGGGCGTTACAGCCGCTCAGGAGCACCAGCAGGGCGACCGCTACCGCGGATCGGTTCACACCGGGTCGTAGGAGTCGAACGGCAAAAGTCCACCTGCCGGGAACCGGTCTTTTTTAGTCCGATCGGTCGACTCTCCGAGTATGAACGTCGGGGTCTGTTACTTCCCGGAGCACTGGCCGGCCGAGCGCGTCGAGACGGACGTCTCCCAGATGGCAGAAGCCGGCATCGAGTACGTCCGCATGGGCGAGTTCGCCTGGTCCCGCCTCGAACCCGAACCCGGCACCTTCGAGTTCGAGTGGCTCGACCGCGCGCTCTCGCTGATCGACGACTACGACATGCAGGCGGTCCTCTGTACGCCTACCGCGACGCCGCCCAAGTGGCTCGTCGACGACCGACCCGAGATCCTCCAGGAGGAGCCCGACGGGACGGTCCGTCACTACGGGAGCCGACGTCACTACTGTTTCAACTCGCCCGCCTGGCGCCGGGAGAGTCGCCGGATCACCCGGGCGCTGGCCGAGCGATTCGCCGAACATCCGGCCGTAGCGGGCTGGCAGACCGACAACGAGTTCGGCTGTCACGGGACCATCCGATGTTACTGCGAGGACTGTGCCTCGGACTTTCGCGAGTGGCTGCGGGGCAGGTACGGCGACGTCGAGACGCTCAACGAGTCGTGGGGCACGGCGTTCTGGAGTCAGGACCTCAACTCCTTCGCGCAGGTCGACCCGCCGCGTCACACCGCCGCCGGTCACCACCCCTCGCGACTCCTCGATTACTATCGGTTCGCCAGCGACAGTGTCGTCCGGTTCAACCGCGAACAGGCCGAGATCCTCCGCGAGGCGAACGACGACTGGTTCGTCACGCACAACTTCATGTCGCAGTTCGGCGAACTCGACGCCTACGACGTCTGCGAGGACCTGGACTTCGCGTCGTGGGACTCCTACCCCACCGGTCACGTCCAGAACGAGCGTGAGACGGCCACGCGCGAGGAACTGCGGTCGGGCGACCCCGACCAGGTCGGCTTCGAACACGACCTGTTCCGCAGCGCCGCCGACGCGCCGCTCTGGGTGATGGAACAGCAACCCGGCGAGATCAACTGGCCACCGTACTCCCCCCAGCCGGCCGAGGGCGCGATGCGACTCTGGGCCCACACCGCGACCTCCCACGGCGCCCACGCGGTGTCGTACTTCCGGTGGCGACGCTGTCGCATGGGCCAGGAACAGTACCACAGCGGTCTCCGCGAGCGCGACGGGTCACCCGATCGTGGCTATCACGAGGCCAGCGACGCGGCCGAGGACTTCGTGGCCATCACCGGTTCGATCGGTGAGGCGGAAGACGGGACCAGCGAGGGTGAAAACGGGACAGACACCCCGGACGCCGACGTCGCGCTGTTGCACTCCTACGACAACCTCTGGGCGCTCGACATCGAGCCGATGACGCCCGAGTTCGACTACTGGAACCACCTCGAAACCTACTACTCGGCGCTGCGCGAGCGGTCGGTGACCGTCGACGTCGTCCGGCCCACTGCGGACCTGTCGGGGTACGAGGCCGTGGTCGCTCCGACGCTCTACCTCGCGGACGGCGAACTGGCGGACAACCTCGCGTCCTGCGTCGGTGACGGCGGCGAGTTGCTCGTGACGATGCGTTCCGGTATCAAGGACCCGTACGACAAACTCCACGACGCGCCCCAGCCGGGGCCGCTCCGGGACCTCGTCGGCGCGGAGGTCGTCGACCACGAGAGCGTTCCCGAAGACCTCGCGAGCCGGGTCACCTACGACGACGCGACCTACGAGGCAGGCGTCTGGAACGAGTGGCTCGAACCGGTCGCCGAGAGCGCGTCCGTCACGGGCCGCTACGACGGCGAACTCGCGGACGGCGAGGGAGCAGTCGTCCACAACGAACACGGCGAGGGCTCGGTGACGTACGTCGGTACCTGGCCGGGAGCGGACCTCGCGAGCGTGCTGGTCGGCGACCTGCTGGAGCGAGCTGACGTCGATTCGACCGCCCCGCTCGGCGACCGCGTCCGACTGACCCACCGCGACGGACTGACGTGGGTCACGAACTTCGGCACGGACGCCGTGGAAGTGGACGTCCCCGACGACGCGACCTGGCTCGTCGGCGACGCGACGGTCGGACCCGTCGACGCCGCAGTCGTCGAGGCAGACCCGACGGACGTGACTGTCCGCTCGAACTGACACTCGACCCGGACTGACGACGCCGCGTGGCCGGAACGATTTATACTGTCGGCGCGTACCCTGAGACCGTGACCGAGGACGAACCCGCCTGCTGTGCCGCCACACGCTCGGAGCAGCGACCGACTCGCGATACTGGTGATACCGCTGATACCGGTGAGACTGCCGAGACCGATACCGGGACTTCCAGACGCGGCGTGCGAGTGCCCACCGAACCAGCATCCCCGGACGACGAACGGACCAGAGCGATGGTCCGACTCGACGGCGGGACGTTCACGATGGGGACGGACTCGGACGTGGGTTTCCCGGAAGACGGCGAGGGCCCGCCCCGGGAGGTCACCGTGGACGCGTTCTACGTCGACAGGTACGCGGTGACGAACGCGCAGTTCGCCGAGTTCGTCCAGGAGACGGGCTACACGACCGACGCCGAGCGGTTCGGCTGGTCGTTCATCTTCGAGGAGTTCGTGTCCGACGCCGACCGGAGTCAGATCCACCGGAACGTCCCCGCGGCGCCGTGGTGGGTCGCCGTCGAAGGGGCCGACTGGTTTCACCCGTACGGCCCGAGTTCCAGCGTCGTCGACGACGACCTCCTGAAACACCCGGTCACGCACGTCTCCCACCGTGACGCCGTCGCCTACGCCGAGTGGGCGGGCAAGCGCCTCCCCACCGAAGCGGAGTGGGAGTACGCGGCCCGGGGCGGCCTGGAACAGCGACGGTTCCCCTGGGGTGACACGCTCGAACCGGACGGCGAGCACCGCTGTAATATCTGGCAGGGGGAGTTCCCCGAACACAACACGGGTGCGGACGGCTACCGCGCGACGGCACCGGTCGACGAGTACGAACCCAACGGCCACGGTCTCTACAACCCCTCCGGGAACGTCTGGGAGTGGTGTGCCGACTGGTTCAGCCCCGAGTACCACACGACCGACGCCTACGACCACGACAATCCCAGGGGCCCGTCCGAGGGGAACGAGCGCGTGATGCGCGGCGGCTCGCACCTCTGTCACGAGTCCTGGTGTAATCGATATCGCGTGGCCGCCCGGTCGAAGAACACGCCGGACAGTTCGACGAGCAACATCGGCTTCCGGTGTGTGGTCGACGTCGAGTGACCAGTGTCGACGCCAGGTAACGAGACCCCGCTCTCGCGCGGTTATATCTCGGTGAGTCGCCGATAGTCGTCGTCGAGGGCCTGCGCGTCCGCCGGCAGGAGCGCGACGACCACGAACTCGGCGTAGTCGGAGACGTAGTCGACGAGACGGGCGATCCGGTCCGAGTCGATCGCTTCGATGGAGTCCAGCAGGAGGAACGGACACGTCTCGTACACGTCGTGCGTGAGGTATCCCGCGAGTGCGAACACGAGCCCCGTCACCTCGCGCTCGCTCTCGCTGAGGTGGTCGACAGTGTCCTCGTAGGTCGTGCCGTCCGCAGTACTCCGGACGACGTGCAGGTCGAAGACGGACTCCTCGACCTTGCGACGTCCCTGTGAGACGGTCCGTTCCTTGCGTTCGATCCAGATGCGTTCGAGATTCGCGTAGTCGAGCGTCTCGAGCACCGTCTCCATGTGGTCGTTGAACTGCTCGACGGCTTCGCTCTCGGTCCGATCGATGCGCGTCCGCAGGTCGGCGATCTCGTCGCTGATATCGTCGCGACGCGCCTTCAGTTCGTCCCGCCCGTCGAGTTCGGACTCCACCCGGTCGATCTCGGACTCGACGCTTTCGAGGTCGTCCTGGAGCTGGCCCAGTTCGAACTCGATCTGGTTGGCCTCGCGGTGGCGCTCCAGCAGTTCGCTCTGCGTGTCGTCCTGGCGGTCCTCGACTTCGGTTTCGAGTTCCTCGATGCGGTCTTCGAGCCGCTCGCGGTCGTCCGCGAGTTCCTCGACGCGCTCGCGTCGCCGTTCGAGTTCGCTCTCTGCCTGTTCGAGCTGGGTCCGGACCTGTGACCGCTGTCTCTGTCGCTCCTGGTGAGTGGCTTTCTGTGTCTTCAGGTCGTCGAGTTCGGACTGGAGGTCGCGGCGTTCCCGCAGTTTCTCCTGGCGGAGGTCACGCAACCTGTCGAGGGTCGCCTCGATGGAATCGCTGTCGACGTCGCTCCCGCAGGTCCAGCAGACGACCTGGTCGTCCACGAGCGAGTCGGTGACCGACTCCTGGTCCCCGTCGCGAAGCGCCGCGGCGATCCCGGAGGTCGTCCCGTCGAGCATCTCCTCGTTGAACTGGACGACCGTCTGCAGGTCGTTGACCGTCTCGTCGAGCGCCTCCCGGCGCGTCCGCAACTCACTGATCTCCGACTCGACGTCGTCGACTTCCGCCGTCGGTATCTCCGGGAGTTCTTCCAGTTCGCTCTCGAGTGACTCGATCTCGTCTTCCAGTGCCGAGACGCTCTCGCGTTCGGTATCGAGGTCGTACCGGACGTCTTCGAGGTCCGAACGGGCGTCGCGGAACCGCTCGAGCGCGTCTTCGAGGTCGTCTTTCTGGTCGCGGGTCGCCGAGACTTCCTGGTCTGCCTCCTCGATGGCCTCCTCGGCCGCTTCGAGTTGCTCGTTTTTCTCGTCGATCTCGTCTTCGAGTTCCTGCCGACGCTGCTCGAGTTCCGGGAGCTGGGCCTGCATCGACTGCAGGTTGTCCAGTCGCCGTTCGACGTCCTCACGCTCGGCCAGCAGTTCCTCGATCTCGGCTTCGATAGCGTCGGTGTCGACGGGTCGCATGATGACCTCCCGGAGGTCGTCGCTCAACTCGACGGCGCGGCGTGCTTCGTTCGATTCCAGCAGGAACACGAACAGATCCGCGATCTCCGGGTCGTCGAGGTAGGCGTCGCCTTCGGCGTAGACCTCGCCGTTCGTCCGGTTCAGCGTCCGCGTGTAGGTCTCGTCTCCGACGGCCAGTTCGACTGACGCCTCGTCCGCGTCGCCTTTGACCGAGACGTTCTCACTGCCGAGGCCGGCCATGAGTCCCTGGAGGAGTGACGTCCTGTTCGTCGCGTTCCGTCCCGTGAGTACCGTTACACCGGGGGACAGCGATATCGAGGTCTCGTCGATACCGCCGACGTTTTCGACCCGGACGTCCACCCCCGCGTCGAGCGTTTCGAGTGTAGCCATACACCACTGTATCCCCTCCCGAGTATAAGTATTGGGCGTTTCGAACAATCGATGAACAGATCCGGGGCACGATACTTCGAAGCGAATCGTCGGGTAGCCTCCCGAACGGTCTGCCAGGGCTCAGCGCGACGGTCCCAGCGATCGAACGGTCGCGAGTGCGCGCTCCAGCTGGTCTTCCCAGAGGTCGACGACGTACTCGTCGGGTTCGGTCGTCGGACTCCGCATGTGCGTGGCGTCCTCGGCGATGAACCCACGGCGGGCCTGGATCTCCTTGTCGAAGCGGACGAACGTCTCGCCGCCGGCGCTGTGGTTGAGCATCGGCAGGAGGCTGTTGTGGACGTCGATAGCGCCGTCCCGGTCACCCGACGTATAGCGGTGGACGATCTCGACGTAGAACTCGTGGAGGCCGACGGTCGGCACGACGCCGACGGCGCCCCTGTCGAGGGCAGCGAGGAGTTTCTTCCCGTTCGACCCGACGAGCACGTCGACGGTCCCGTCTGTCTCCTCCAGCAGAGCCGTGATGTACGGCCCCGGCGGTTCACACTCCACCTTGTAGTGTGAGATGGTGTCGACGTCGGCACTGAGCCGCGCGAACGTGTCCGGACTGATCGTGACGCCGACGTTCTGCGGGGCGTACTGGACCACGATCGGCACCGAGACGGCCTCGCCGACGGCGCGCATGTGTGCCAGCAGTTCGTCCTCGCTCGGGCCGGCCATGTGGGGTGGCAGGAGCATCAGCCCGTCGACGCCCGCGTCCTCGAACCACGTCGCCCAGTCGACCGCCTGCTCGGTGGTCTGCTCGGTGACCGACGTGTACACTGCCAGCCCTTCCTCGGCGCCGGCGTCGACGGAGACGCGGGTGAGTTCCCGTTTCTCGTCGTCGGTCAGCTTGTAGAACTCGCTGCCGAACCCGAAGAGGATGACGCCGTCACAGCCGCCCTCGGCCAGCGCGGCGATCTGCGTCCGGACGCTCTCGTAGTCGATCTCGCCGGAGTCGCGACACGGTACCGCGAGGATGGGGAGGACGCCCTCGAATGCCATACTCACGGGTCGCACAGCAGCTATTTCAACGTTCGGCCAGCGGAATCACTCCGGTTTCGATCCGTCCCCGGACCCGTCTCAGCCCCGTCTCAGTCACCGTCGCTGGTATCGTGTCGGGCGAGCGCTCCGGCCGCCGTCCCGCCGAGCGCGGCGACAGTAGCGAGGATCGACATCCCGTCGCCGGTCTCGGAGGTTGTCGCTGTCTCGGCAGACGATCTGGAATCCTCCATCGTCTCGATACTCTCGTCGGCGGGCGCTCCGGACTCCGCTGTGGTCGTCGGGCTGGCAGCCGACACGGTCGGTTCCGGCGTTCCACCCGAGTCACCACGCGGCGTCGCCGTCGCCGTCCCCGTCGAGAGGCTCGTCTCGAACTGTTCGCCGTCACAGTCGTAACTGTCGGCCCCGGGGACCGGGCTCTCGGCGCTCGGGTGACCGTTACAACCGATGACCGGCCAGTCGTTCTCGTCCCACTGGATCCGGTCCATCATCATGTAGCGAGTCTCGTCTGCCTCGGTCGCCTCGACGTGGTACAGCATCCACCAGTCGCCGTTCTCGTCCTGAATCGCGCCGTTGTGGCCGGGACCGGTGAACCGGTCAGTACCCGAGAGGACCGCGACGCCGCTGCGGTGTTCGTTCAACTCCCGCAGGTCCGTGCCGTTCTGGTTGTAGTACGGTCCGGTGAACTCCTCGGCGCGGCCGACCTCGACCTCGTAGGTACTGTCGTACCCGTCACAGCAGTGGCCGGTCGAGTAAAACAGGTAGTAGTAGCCGTTCTCCCGGATCGTCATCGGGCCCTCGCGCATGTCGCCGGCGAGGTGGAAGGTCGTCCCCTCGACGTAGTCGTCGGCGGCGTCGGTGAGTTCGACGCCGTGGATGCCGTACCAGCTCCCCCAGACCATGTAGGGCGTGCCGTCGACGACGCGGAAGTCCCCGTCGATGCAGTTTGTCATCCCCAGGTCCTCCCCGCGGAACACCGGGCCCTGGTCCTCGAAGGGTCCTTCCGGCGAATCCGCCGTCGCCAGGCCGATGCCGGGGTTGTTCTGGCTCCCCCACGTCGAGTAGGAGTAGTAGAGGTGGTACTGCCCGTCGTAGTAGTTGACGTCCGGCGCCCAGATGCCTGCATCCTCGTTGTCGCGCCAGTCGGGATAGTTCTGGAGGGCCTGCGTGAAGTACTCCCAGCTGACCATGTCGTCACATTTGGCGATCGGAACGATATCGTACGGCGTTTCGGTGCCATACGCGTAGTACGTCCCGTCGTCGGCCTGGATGATCGAGACGTCGCCGAACCCGATCGGACCGACCGGGTTGTGATAGTGGTCCTCGCTCTCGTCGGCAGTCGCCGAGCCGCTCGTGACGGTCGCGCCCGCGGCCCCCAGTGTGCCCGCACCGATCGATCTGAGTACGCTTCGCCTGTCTATCCCTCTACGGCGTTCTGTCACGTGTTCCGGGATTGTGAACGATGATTGATAACTGTTTTCATGGCTCACGATGCGCATCGTCGGATCGCTCACGATCACTTTACAGTCGCTCACGAACGGTATGTACAGGGTGTGAATGTAACGCTGTTTTCGTGTGGCGACATTCTGGAAGAAACTTGATCCGACGGCCACACCGAACTCACCAGTGAGCGTTGAAAGCCCTCGGGCCGCTGGCGGTCGCTGAGCTGGATATTCTCGCTCGGACACCAGCACCGCACAGCACTCGCGAGAATAGGGCCCGCTCAGGCGACTAAAGTGGACGCCAGCGGCCCTCGCCCTTTCAGTCCGCCAGGGAGAATTACGCCACACAGGCCGTCTCGACGTGGAACGTTCGGTAGCCGACCCCACAAACACCATCCCTGGCGGACTGGAAGGGCGAGGCGTGCGTGGCGCCACGCGCCACTGGCCGAACGGGGAGGAACGACTCGTGAGGCGGGCTCGCGCGAGCGCAGATATGTCGCGCAGCGACCGCGAGCTGCGAGGCGCTACGCGCCTCTAACGCGAGCGGGGAGCAAAGCGACCCGCGAGCCCGCCGAGGGCTTCCATCGCACAAGCGTGACGGCGGTTGCGTTCGCTGTGACGGCTCGGAATTTACATCTACACCCTCTACGTAACACACAACCCGGAACTCGCCGCCAAGATCGGGGTACAGGACCCCATCGAAGACACGCTACCTTTCACTCAATCGACCAGGTAGTGGTCCGTCCCGTTCGCCTCGACGAAGTCCCAGTCGATCTCGATGCCGAGGCCGTCGCCGTCGGGAACCGGAACGTGGCCGTCGTCGTCGACAACCTCGACCGGTTCGGCGAGTCCGGCCTCGGAGTGCCACTCGGTGTGGGGGTGGAGGAGTCCGTCCTCGTAGTAGTTCGAGTTCGGCACCGCACTCAGGAGGTGGAGGTGGGCCGCGCCGCCGAGGTGTGGTTCGACGTCGAACCCGGCGGCCTGGGCGGCGTGGGCCGTCTTGAGCGCGCCGGTGATCCCGCCGCCGAGGTGGGCGTCGACGCGGAGCATGTCCAGCGAGTCGTTGAACAGGTGGTTGACGCTCCCGAAGGGCTCGGTCCGCGAGTGCTCGATGCCCAGGAGCGGCGTCTCGATGTCGTCGGCGAGCCTGCGCATCGCGTAGACGCTCTCGCCGGTGTCCCACATCGGGTCCTCGTACCAGTAGAAGTCGAGTTCGTCCAGCACGCGACCCACGCGCAGTGCGTCGGTGTAGGTCTCGTAGGTGCTGGAGGGGTCGAGCATCAGGTCCATCTCGTCGCCGACGCGCTCGTGGACCGCCCGACACGCCGCGACGTCCAGGTCCGGGTCACCGAAGGGGTGGAGCTTGTACGCCGGATACCCCCGTTCGAGACAGTCCTCGGCGTGGTCGGCCATGTCCTCGGGAGCTTCTTCCTCGGGATTGAACGGTAGCGTCGACGCGTAGGCGGGGATCCGGTCGCGGGAGCCGGCACCGAGGAGTTCGTAGAGGGGTGCGCCGTAGTGTCGTCCCGCCAGGTCCCAGAGGGCGACGTCGATCGGACCGATACCGATCTTGTCGGTGTGTCGACCGCGCCGCCAGAAGTCCATCCAGATGTCCTCGCGGGCCAGCGGGTCCCGGCCGACCAGTTCCCGTGCCCACATCCGGATCTGGGCGAGCTGGACGTTCGGGAACATCACGCCACGGTACCGGCCCTCGGTACCGTCGTGAGTCCGAACGGTCAGAATGAACATCGCCTCCTCGCGTTCCGCGCCGGGGACGTAACAGCCGGCACCGTCGTCGCGGACGCCGTGGTCTTCGATCGTGTTGGCGTACTCGTGGATCTCGATCTCGGCTATCTCCATGGTACCGGGTGCTCTCGGGAGAACGATAAAAGACTACCCCCAGAGGAAACCCGTGCTGGAATCCAGGTTGGAATCCGGGCTGGTTCGCGTCGGCGACGAAACGCCCGGCGCGCGCTACCGCTTCGTGAGCAGCTGCACGGGGTGGGTACTCGGCCGGTCGAGCAGGTGGTCGAGCTGTTCGAGACAGGAGGTACCGCTCGCGACGACGGTCCTGTCGACGGTGTCCTCGGTCGTGAACTGCCCCGCGAGCTCGTCGCCGACGGCCACGCTCAACTCGTAGTAGTCGGACTTGTAGCCGAAACTCCCGGCCATCCCGCAACACTCCACGTCGGACGTGGCGACGTCGAACCCGCACCGTTCGAGCACCGCGACCGTGTGGTCTTCGAGTCCCAGGGTTCGCTGCTGGCAGTGGCTGTGGTAGGCGACACGCTCGCCCGCACCGTCCCGGAGGTCGTCCGTCGTCGCGCCGTTCTCCAGCAAGCCGTAGACGAATTCGAGGACCTCGTAGCTGTTGACCGCCAGTTGCTCGTAGGGGTCGTCGTCCAGCAGGCGACCGTACTCCCGGTGGAACATCGCGAGGTCGCTCGGTTCGACGACGACCACGTCGTGCCCGCTCTCGACGTAGGGCAAGAGCCTGTCCGCGACGCGTTCGGCGTGGTCACGCGCGGTCGTCACCATCCCCTGGGAGAGGGGCGCCCGGCCGCTGGACGGGGCTGGCGGAACCACGACGTCGACGCCGAGCGCTTCGAGGACCCGGACGGCGGCTTTCCCGCGCTCGACCTGGACGTGGTTCGTGTAGAGGTCGGGATAGAGGACGACGCTGCGCTCCGGGTCGGTGACGGTGACGTCCCGGTCGGCGGCCCACTCGACCAGCGTCTCGCGCTGGAACCGGGGGATCTCCCGCCGGGGGTCGATTTCGAGGAACCGCTGCATGGCCTGCCGGGCGACGCCCGTGTTGGCTACCCAGTTCGACAGCGGCGCCGTGGCGCTGCCCAGTTTCGCCGCCGTCTCGAAGTTGCCGAAAAAGCGCTTCTGTAACGGCGGCGATTCGGGTTCCTCGTCGGGTGTGAGACCGTCGACGAGGAAGTCGAACCGGTCGTCATCTCCCTTCTGGCGGTTGATCCGGTCGCGGACGACCGTGTTGATCCAGGGGATGTCGATCCCGACCGGACAGGCCTCGACACAGCGCGAACAGCCGGTACAGAGGTCGTTGAACTCGGCGGCGGTGTCGAGGCCCTCGATGCCGGCTTCCCAGCCGGTGGCGATCCCGCCCGAGTAGGTCTCCCCGCCGAAGGCGTGGCCGCCGACCTGCTGGAAGTTCGCACACGAGTTCGAACAGGCCGAACACCGGATGCAGTAGAGCGTCTCCCGCAACTCGTCGTCGTCGCGCATCGCCATCCGACCGTTGTCGACGAGCACGAGGTGAAAGTCCCGGTCGGCCGTCGCCTCCGAGAGGGGCGTCTCGTCGTCCTCGAAGTCCACGACCGGGGTGTCGACCGGCGGGGTCAGCAGCGAGACGTAGCTCGTGATGTCCTGACCCGTCCCGGAGCGGCCGATGAGTTCGACGAACGGCTGGAGGTCCTCGACAGTCGGGACCACCTTCTCGACGCCCGCCACGGCGACGTGGGTGTCCGTCGCGCTGACCACTTTCCGGGCGTTGCCCTCGCTCGTCACCAGCGCCATCGTCCCGGTGTCCGCAGTGATAAAGTTCGCACCGGTGACGCCGACCTCGGCGTCCTCGACCAGTTCGCCGAGGTGGTCCCGGGCGAACCGTGTCAGTTCCGCGGCCGACTCCAGGGGCGGGTCGGGGTCGAACCGCTCGTTGAACAGTTCGGCGATCTCCTCACGTGACTTGTGGATCGCCGGCCCGACGATGTGTGAGGGTGACTCGTCGGCGACCTGTAACACCCACTCACCGAGGTCGGTCTCGACGACGTCGACGCCATCGGCTTCGAGCGCCTCGTTGACTTCGAGTTCCTCCGAGGTCATGGACTTGCTCTTGACGACGCGTTCGGCGTCGCGGTCGGAGACGACCGACCGGAGGTAGTCGTTCGCGTCGGCCGCGTCGTCGGCGACGTAGACAGTCCCGCCGTTTTCCTCGACGGTCTCGCGGAGCCGGTCGACGAGTTCCGGGAGTCGCTCGATAGCGTCTTCCTTTATCGAGCGGGCCTCGGTCTTGAGTTCCTCGTAGTCGGAGAGGCCGGCGACGGACTCGTAGCGGCCGCGATTGAACCCGCTCGTGTTCTCGAAGACAGCATCGCCCTCGGTGGCCATCAGCCGCCGGAGTTCGGACGCGTCACTCATCGTCGCCCTCCACGACGACCACGCGCACTTCAGTGGGGCCGTGGGCACCGATCACGAGCTCCCCCATGTCGGCGGTCGCGCTCGGCCCGGTCGCGATTACGTTGCTCGCTGCACCGGTTCCATCGGCGACGTGCTCTTCGAACCGTTCGAAGGCCGCTTCCATCTCCGGGACGACGTCGCTCGCGTCCACGACGGCGACGTGGCGGTCGACGAAGACACTCACGAGTTCGGCCCCGTCGTCCGTCGACGGGAGGACGACCGAGCCGTAGTCGGCGATCGCGAACGCGGCGGGCGTCACGCCGGTGTGGGCCCGCTTCAGGGCCGCCGGCGTCGGGTCGACGGTCACGGCGGTCTCGTCGAGCGAGACTGACTGGTCGCGGAGTTCCACCCCGACGGCGGGCTGTTCGACGTGCGTGGCGAGCGTCTCGTCGAACGCCTCGGGTGTCGTCCGGTCGCACGGCACGTCCAGAGCGGTAACTGCAGAGACAAGCGAGTCTACCGGCGATGTGGACATACGCTCACGTTCCGACGGTGCTCCCATGTAACTTGTGGGTCGCACGGTCGGCGGGCTGCAGGTCGGTGGGGTGCGGTCGGTAGGTCGACCCACACGACCCGTCGCCCCCTCGACACCTGTGTCCGGCGGTGCCGAAACCAGAAGTACGGCATCGAGAGCGGTTCACACACCGCATCTCGGCCTTTCATCGTGGCCGCGTGATGGCAACCGGGTTGCGGTAGTGATAGACCCCGTGATAGTGAGTAGTCGGCTCTCGCTGGTCTGGCCTCGTGTCGACGGAATTAATTCGGTGGCCCCCGGTTCCCGGGCATGGAGCACGACGAGATCGACTTCCACAACGTCGGAGAGCTCTGGGACCGCGACGGCGAGGACGGACTGCTCCTCCAGCGCGTCCCCGAGGCCGTCAGGACGGAGATAAACGAGGGCGGCGGGCGCCGGATGCGCCACCCGGCGGGGTCCGAACTCCGGTTCGTCCCCGACGGACCCGAGGGACTCGACGGCACCGTCGAGGTGAGCCTGTCGATGGTGCCCGGCGGCAGCCGCGAGGAGGGGTCGGTGCGTCTCTTCTGGGGGCCGATCCAGGGACGCGAGGAGTACGAGATCGGGCCGGAACCGACGACGATCGAGTGTTCGATGCCCGAAAAACTCAAGCGTCTCGAGCCGTCGGCGACCGAAGACCTGGCGTTCGACCCGCGGGTCTGCCGGGTCTGTCTCCCCGGCGAGCACCGCGGCGGCTACACGGTCTACCACGGTGTCGAGGGCGACCTGCGCCCGCCGGAACCGGACGAACTCCCCGACCGTCGGTACCTGGCGTACGGGACCTCCATCACCGAGGGCGAGGATTCACTCGGCGAACACCTGCCCTACGTCGCCCAGACGGCCCGGCGACTCGACGCCGACCTGGTCAACCTAGGTTCGTGTGGCACCGCGTACTGCGACGAGGCGATGGCCGACCACATCGCCGCGCGCGACGACTGGGACGTCGCGACGCTCTCGGTCTCGATCAACATGGTCGGCACGTTCGAACCGGAGGTCTTCCGCGAGCGCGCCGAGTATCTGGTCGACACGGTCGCGAGCGAGAACCCCGACAGGCCCGTCGTGCCCATCACGATCTTCCGGAACTCGCACGACGTCGTCGCGGACCACGACCACGCCGAACTCTGTGAGCGCTTCCGCGAGGAACTCCGGGACGTCGTCGCCGGGACGCCACACGACAACGTCCACCTGCTCGAAGGCCCCGAACTACTCCCCTCTATCGACGGGCTCACGACTGACCTCGTTCATCCGGGTGACGGAGCGATGACGACGATGGCGGAGAACCTGGCCGGCGAACTACACCCGCTCGTGGAGTAACGTCTCGAATTCTGCCCGGTATCGATCAGCTACACTGACGGAACAAATTTTATCACGGATGACAACGTATGACACGGTAATGAGCGCAACCCGGCGAACAGAGGACTCGATTGCCGCCTCGTTGCGGGACCACGTCTCGGAGCCGGTCTCGACAGCCGAGGCTGTGGTTGCGGCGGAGTTCGCGGAGGTCGACGCCGAACGGGCGGCGTTCGAGGCGTTCGAGGACCGCGTGGCCGGGATCGACACGGTCTCGATGTCGCGGTCGACGCCGGCGAGTCAGCGCCCCGGCCTCGTGCAGGCGCGTCCGCAGTGTGCCGAGCGGGTCCGCAACGCGTTCCGGGAGACGGTAATGAGCGTCGACCACTACGACGCCCTCTACGGG
>Ga0207772_100173_pt1 | contig 58901 bp, 60 predicted proteins | sample A23M3SouthBayCA_2_FD_187750 | JGI IMG/M metagenome (GOLD analysis project Ga0207772, IMG submission 187750) | Aerobic enrichment media microbial communities from Eden Landing Ponds, California, USA - A23 M3 (2) (SPAdes) | ecosystem: Environmental > Aquatic > Marine > Unclassified | place...
GCCGTTCGCCGAGACGTGGTTTTCGCTCCCGGAGGTCGCTCAAACCACGCTCAGTCCGCCTGCACCAACATCTCCTGCTCGTCTTCGCTGACTGACCCGATGTTCGTCATCGCGAAGAGTGCGATGACGCCGAAGCCGACCTTCGTGACCACGTCGAGGTAGACGATGACCATCGACGCCGTCTCCACGTCCAGCAGTCCGAGCCCAGGCACGCCGAGCAGCCAGACGACGGGGTAGACCGACCAGAGGACGACGACGAAGTTCCGGAGCGTGCGGTACATGCTCATCTCGAGGTCAGACAGCGACTCGCTCGCCGCCTCGGCGACAGTCCCGTACAGTAGGTAGATGACGCCGCCGAACAGCGCCGCGCCGACCGCGAACAGTCCGTAGTCGAGCGGCGTCGGGGCGAGCGCGCCGGCGAGACCGAACGCGATTGTCAGCGCCTGGAGCGCGACCAGCGCGACGGTCTCGCGTCGGTCCGCCCCGGCCAGCAGCGCCAGGAACAGGACGTTGAGCGGCGTGGTCAACAGCCAGTCGGCGTATCGGACGCCGTAGACGACGTGGCCCTCGACCCGTATCGCGCCGTAGCCGAGCGTCATCAGCGCGTAGGCGACGATCGCGATGCCGGGAATCGCGACCAACAGCAGGTAGCGCCGCCGCGTCTCTTCGGGGACGAGCGTGTAGCCGTAGGCCAGCACGGCCGTCCCGAGCAGTTCGCCGAGCAGTCCCAGCGTGAACCAGGTAGTGATGTCAGCCATTGTCAGTCGTCCATGGTCGCGGCCGTGTCGTTCGCGTCCGTCTCGGCCGCGGCGTCGACGGTGAAGCGGTCGAGGAGCGATTCGAGGTCGTCGGCGCGCTGGCGGAGCTCCGCCGCGGAGTCGGACACTTCGGCGATAGACGCCGACTGGTCGTCCGCCGCGCCAGCCACGGTGTCCGCTTCCGTCGCGGTCTGCTGGCTGATGGTCGTGAGGTCGTCGATTGTCTCCATCACGTCCTGTGCGGTCCGGGCCTGTTCCTCGGTCGCGCGGTCGATCTCCTGGATGCCGGTATCGACCTCCTCGGTGTACTCGACGATGGTCTCCAGCGCGTCGACGGCCTCCTCGACCGTGGAGACGCCCTCGGTGATGCGGCGGCTGGTCGACTCCATCGTCTCGACCGTGTCGCCGGCCTGCTCCTGGATGTCCTCGATGCGCTGTTCGATGTCGCCGGCGGCCGCCTTGGTCTCCTCCGCGAGGCCCTTGATCTCGTCGGCGACCACGGCGAAGCCCTCGCCGTCGCCGTCGGCGTGTGCGGCCTCGATGGAGGCGTTCAGCGCCAGCATGTTCGTCTGCTCGACGATGCTGGTGATGACGCTCACGATTTCGCCGATCTCGTCGAGTTCGTCGTCGAGAGCGTTTATCTCCGTGACCGTCTCCTCGGTCTCGTCCTCGATGGCGTTCATCTCGGCGATGGCCTCCTGTGCGGCCTCGCGGCCGTCCTCGCCGACCTCGGCGGCCGACTGAGAGGTGTCTGCGACCTGCTGGGCGGACGAGGCGACCTGCTCGGCGATGGCCGAGAGGTTCTGCATCTCCGAGGCGGCCGATTCGAGGCCCTCGTTTTGCTCGGTCGTCCCCTCGAAAATCTCGGTAATCGACTTCGCGACCTGCTCGCTCGCCCGGTCGACCCGTTCGGCGTTGGACCCGACCCGCTCGCTGGACCGGATGACGTTCGTCGCGAACGCCTTCATGTCCGCGATCGTGTCGCCGAGCGCGTCCAGCGTGTTGTTGATGTCCTCGCCGACCTCGGCCATCGGTTCGCTCATGCTGTCCGGGTCGACGCGGGCGGTCAGGTCGCCGTTCGCGGCCGCGTCCAGCGCGTCGCTGTACTGCTGGGCCTTGAGTTCGAGGTGACCGGTCAGCGCCTCCATCTCGTTGCGCTCGGCCTCGACCTCTTCGCGGGCCGCCTGCGCGGACTCCTTGGCCTCCTCGGCCTCTTCGCGGGCCGCCTCGGCCTCGGAAATCTTGTCACGGAGGTTCGTCCGCATGTTGTCGAACGCCGCGTACAGCGCCCCGAACTCGTCCTCGCGCGACGTTTCGAGCGTGGTGTCGAGGTCGCCGTCGGCCATCGCCTCGGCCTTCGCCGAGAGCCGGCGGAGCGAGGCGATGGTGTTTCCGCCGATCGTGACCCCGATGAGGCCGAGATTGACCACGGCGAGCAGAATCAGCCCTATGAGGTCGGAGTTGATCTGGTCGCTCAGCGCGTAGGCGACCTGGGGGTCCGAGTGGACCATGACGACCCAGTCGTTGGATTCGAGCCGGCTCAGCCCCATCAGCATCTCCTCGGACTCGTGGAAGCCGCTCTGCCCGGGTTCGAGCGACGTGATCGGATTCGATTCCGTCTCGGCGAGCGGTGCGGTGGTACCGATCTTCGAGGCGTCCGGGTGCGAGACGAACACGCCGTCGGTGTTGACGACCGTCGTGAACGACCCGTCTCGCTGATTGGAGACCTGGTCGGCCTTCGCCGCGAGGTCGACCATGTACACGACCGCGCGGTCCTGGTCTCCCGGGACCGGCGAGACGACCGCCACGATGGGGTGGTCGACGACCGAGACGGAGAACGGGTCCGTCACGTACGTGTCGTCGGGCCCGTCGAACTGCGGCGGGTTCGTCGCGAACAGCGCGCCCTGTTCCTCGGCGTCGACGCCGACGAAGTCCCGGTTCGAACTGGCGAGAATCTCGTTCGAGTCCGTGTCGACGTAGTGTGCCGCCACCACCGTCGGCGGGAGTTCCTCGTTCGACTGCATGCGCTCCAGTCGCGATTGTTTCTCGTCTGTCGTCCCGCTCGCGAACACGGGCAGCCGCGACGTCGAGCGGACGCTCCGCCGGGACGTCGTCAGCCAGTCGTCGAGCTGGGCGGCCTGTGTCTCTGACAGCGTCGTTATGTCGTCGGCCACATCCGCTTCGAGCGTCGCCGACGCCTGTACGCTCGTCAGAACGCCCGCCGCGATGATGACGAGTATCGCGAACGCGAGCGCGACCCCGAGCCTCGCGGCGTAACTGCCGCCGACGAAACTCGGGAGTGGTGAATCCCTATCGGTTACCATCCCTTGGCACAAAGGAAACACCCCAATAAAGCGTTCCTACGCTATTCTCAGCAGTGATAAGCCCATCCGGCTCCCTCGGTCGTTTTGGTCTCGACCAGCGTGTCGACTGACACGACGGGCCGCCGTCAACGACTGGCGCTCGGCGTCGGGACGGCCCGGCAGCGGCCGTTCACAGTCTGTTGTACCACACGTCGACCTTCGCCCGCGGAGCCCACGGCTTGCCGACGATGTCCGGCCGTCCGTCGCCGTCCACGTCGGTGACCTTCGCGTAGTGCGTCGGGACGTCGATGTCCAGCTCCCGGCGCTCGAATCCGCCGGTCCCGTCGCCGAGGAACAGGAGGTGTTTCGGGTCGGGATTCTTTCCAAGGCCGAGTTCGGCGACGTACACGTCCGGGTTTCCGTCGCCGTCGAAGTCGGCGATTCTGAGCGTGTGCGGATTGAACAGCCCGTCCGAGAGGACGGTCGGCTCCCACTCCGGCGGGTCGAACACGGCGACGCGGCCCGGGTGCGTGCCGTAGGTCGGGGAGTCGCACTCCGAGAGGACGACTTCGAGGTCGCCGTCGCCGTCCAGGTCGGCCACCGCGACCTTCGTCAGGTCCCAGCCCGTGACGATGGGCTCGCGTCGCCACCCCGGCCCGTCGTCGGTCCGGTGGTAGACGTTCGGTCCCGCGAGGAGTTCGACGTCCCCGTCGCCGTCGATGTCCACGAGTTCGAGGCCCTGGACGGTTCGCTCGTCGACGACGTGCCTGTTCGCCGTCGGCCACGGCGACTCGGTCGGGTCCTCGGGAACGTCGTAGTAGAAGACGACGCCGCTCTCCTGTGAGGCGGCGACGACCTCCGGCTCGCCGTCGCCGTCGATGTCCCCCACCTTCACGTCGTGGTACTTCTCGAAGTCGTCGGTGATGAGCACGCGCTCCCAGCGCGTCCGCGGGTCCGCCGGCTGCCTGAACCAGAACAGTTTCTTCTCGTAGATGCCCTGCCCGGCGACGATATCCACGCGCCCGTCGCCGTCCACGTCGCCGAGCGTCCCCCGCTCCAGCGACGGGGCGAAGGCGATGGAGTGGCGCTTCCACCCGGGATTCTCGTACCAGAACAGGTGCGACTCCACGCGGTCCACGGCCGGGACGCCGGCGCTGACGGCGTCCTGGACGTACGTGCGTCCGGGGTATGCGTCCGCGTTTCCGCCGACGATGACGTCCGGCCGTCCGTTGCCGGTCAGGTCAGTCGTCTGCATCACCGTGAGCCGCCGCTGGACCGGCGGGTCGTCGTCGATTACTTCGTGTGCGAATCCACGTCCGTCCTGGGCCTGCACACCGTTCGTCCCGGCCGTCGCGGAGGGCGTCGATTCGTCGGACGCACCCACGGTCAGCGCGGAGCCGACGCCGAGTCCGCCAGCCAGCGCGAAGAGGACCTGCCGACGATTCATGCTCCCATCTCGAACGGTATCGAACAAAGCTACCCACTCTCTTACCGATTTCAGGCGGTCTATACCGACTTCGACGGCCGTCTCTGCTCGTCGGTCCGCCACGGTCGTCCGCCCCCTCCCCTCCATCGGGTCGAGCGGGTGCCGGCGAGGGAGTAGCAACCGTATACTGATACCGCTCGTCGGCGAGGGCTCCGTATGGCCGGTTCTCGGGGCGGGACGGTACGCGACCTCGGCTCCGTCGGGATGCTCGGCGGCGCGCTCCTGACGGTCTACGGCCTCCCGGACCTGCTGGTTCCGATCGCGTTCAGTGTGACGAGCGGTGCGGCTCGGCTCTACGGCCTCCTGTTACTGCCGCCGCTGTGCTGTCTCGTCGTCGGTCACGTCGCGTTGCGGGCCGCGCGGTCCGACGACCTCGGTCGGTTTTCGCGGACGGCGCTCCGGGGGTCGGAACTCGGAACCGCGCTCGCCGCCGTCGGCGTCGCGGCGTACTTCGGGCTCTCGGTCGGGACCGTGGCGGGGGTGACCGACGCGGCGTTCCTCTGCGTCGTTCTGGGCCTCACCGCCGCGCTGTGCTGTGGTTTCGCGTTCGGCGCGGCCCGCGCGTGGACCGCGGGTGCCCTGACCCCGGAGGCGGCGCTCTTCGTCGCGCCACTGGTGACGGCGGTCGCCCTCGCAGTGGCGCTCGCGACGGCGCTGCCGATACGGTTCGCCGCCGTCTCGGTTCCGTACGGCGTCGCCTGGACCCTCGTAGGCTACGACCTGTTCGCCAGCGGCCGGTCTCGCGGTCGTCGAGCGGCTGACGCCCTCCGAACTCGGAGGGAATCGAGCGGACGGTGACAGTCGGCCGGGAGCGCGCCTGACGTGCGCTATCGGGGGTAGTCTTTATCGGCGTGCTTGACGTTAGCACACGTATGTCAGCGACATTCGACTTCGGCGACGAGGTCGCGCTCGTCACCGGCGTCGGCGGCGCGCTCGGGAGCACTGTCGCGAACGCCTTCCTCGACGCCGGCGCGACCGTCTGTGGGAGCGACATCGTCGAACCGAACACCGAGGATTTCCTGCTGTCCGACCCGGATCGCGTCGACTTCTATCAGGCCGACTTCAGCGACGAGGACGCGGTGGCGGAGACGGTCGAGGCGGTGGTCGACCAACACGACCGCCTCGACTTCCTGCTGAACATCGCCGGGACCTGGCGCGGCGGAGCGCCGGTCGACGAGACGGACGCCGACACGTTCGACTTCCTCTTCGACGTGAACCTCAAGACGATGTTCCTGGCGTCGAAGCACGCCCTCCCGCACCTCAGAGAGACCGAGGGGGCCATCGTCTCCGTCTCCGCGCGCTCGTCGCTCGAAGGCGGCGAGGGCGACGGCGTCTACCGCGCGACGAAGGCCGGCGTCCGCCTGTTGACGGAGACCATCGCGGAGGAGAACATCGGGACCGTCCGGGCCAACGCGGTGATGCCGAGCGTCATCGACACCCCGATGAACCGCGAGATGATGCCCGACTCGGACTTCGAGAAATGGGTCGATCCCCGAGACATCGCCGCCGTGATGCTGTTTCTCTGCTCCGACGCCGCGACGGTCACCAGCGGCGCGGCGGTCCCGGTCTACGGCGAGGCCTGACGGTCGGGGCGCGCCCGACTGTGGCCACGACGGCCGCCGTCAGTTCGCGGCGTCGAGCCGAATCGTGACCGTCGACCCGCCGTCGGCCGCCTCCTCGAAGTCGAGCGACCCGCCGTAGGCCTCGACGACCCACTTCGACAGCCAGAGTCCCAGGCCGTTGCTGTGGGTTAGCTGGGTCACCGCCTGCTCGCCGGTGATGAGGGCGCGCTCGTCGTCCGGGATGCCCGGCCCGTCGTCGCGGACCGTGACGGCGACGGACCGGCCGGACCGCTCCACGTGGACTTCGACGGCGGCCGGGTCGCCGCCGTGTTCCAGCGCGTTCTCGACGAGCTCGGAGACGGCGATTTCTATCGGCTCCCCGGCGAACGCCCGGCCGTCACCGTCGACGGTCACGGTCACATCGGCGTCCGGGAACTCGGTCTGCAGGTCCGCGACGGCGCTCCGGGTCAGCGACGCCAGGTCGACCGGTTCGCGGTCGACCGCGTCCGACTCGATGAGCCGCGTCACGGTCTCGACCTGGCTGTCGACGGCGGCCAGGTCGGAGCCGACGCCGCTCACGCGCGCCCCGATGTCGCTCACGTCGGGGTCCGACCGGGCCGTGAGCGCGTCGCCGAGGCCGAGCAGCACCTGCGCGCTGTGTTTCAGGTCGTGGCGGATCAGGCGGTTCATCACGCTCGCCTTCTCGCGCTGGCGGGCGAGGTTCCGCGTCCGAATGCGGCGCACGTCGTTCACGCCGATGAGGACGTGGGCGGTGGCGCTCACGCCGACGACGATGGTCCCGCTGAACAGCGGCGCGACGACGCCACCGCCGTTCGCCCGCTGGTAGCGCAGTATCAGCGCCAGTACCGCGGCGGTGACGACGACGCCGAGGAGGTTCCAGCCGGCGACTCTCAGCGCGTGTTCCGTCCGCACGTCGCTCCGGAAGAGGACGGCGCTCCCGGCGAGAAAGCCGAGGCCGATGACGACGCCGAACGCCGCGACCGCGGTTCCGACGAGTCCGTCGCCGCCGGTGACGAACTGTCGCCCGGCGACGAGTCCGACGCCGACACCGGTCACTGCAATCGACCCGCACCCGAGAAGCCGTTTGGTAGTCACGTGTCACCTCTGTCCGGAACGGCCGGTCAAAAAGGTATCATCCCGATTTTCGTCGTTGATAGCGGCCTGCCGGCGATTTCGAAGGGATTGGCGACCACCGGATGGTACCGCGGGCGAAAATCACCGGCGTTTTATTTCGGTGTGGGGTAGCGCGGCCACAATGAGCGAAAGAGAGACCTGGGCGACGCGGCTGGGGTTCATCCTCGCGGCCATCGGGAGCGCAGTCGGTCTCGGGAACATCTGGCAGTTCCCGTTCAAGACCGCGACCAACGGCGGCGCAGTGTTCCTCGTCTTCTACCTGGCGGCCGTGCTGCTCATCGGCGTGCCAGCGATCCTCGCGGAGTTCGTCGTGGGGCGGCGGACGAAGAGCAACGCCATCGACGCCTTCGCGGAACTCGGCCACAGACAGTGGCGCGTCGTCGGCGCGCTCGGCGTCTTCACCGGGTTCTGGATTCTCTCGTACTACGACGTCGTCGGCGGGTGGGTCCTCCGGTACATCCTCGGGAGCGCCACCGGCGCGTACTTCGGGAACCCCGCCGAGTACTTCGGCGCGGTCTCGGCCGGCCCCGAGGCGGTGCTCGCCCAGGCGCTGTTCCTGGTAATCTGTATGGCCATCGTCGCGCTCGGCATCGAAGACGGGATCGAGAAGGCGACGAAGGTGATGGTCCCGAGCATCGTCGTGTTGATGGTTGCGCTCGCCGCGTGGGCGGCCACGCTCGGCGGGGCCGCCGAGGGGTACGCGTACTTCCTCACGCCGGACTTCTCGACGCTTGCGGCGAACGCCGGCGACGTGATCCCCTTCGCCGTCGGCCAGGCGTTCTTCACGCTCTCGCTCGGGATGGCGATCATGATCACCTACTCCTCGTACATCGACGAGGACGACAGCCTGCCGGTCGACGGCGGCATCATCGTCGTCACGAACACGCTCATCGGCGTGCTGGCCGGCCTGGTCGTGTTCCCAATCCTGTTCGCCATCGGCGTGAGCCCGGACACGAGCGGCCCGTCGGCCATCTTCGTCGCGATGGCCTCCGCGTTCGGACAGCTCCCGGCCGGCCGCGTGCTGGGCGTGCTGTTCTTCGGCGTCGTCCTCATCGCGGCCGTCTCCTCGGCCATCAGCCTGCTCGAAGTCATCGTCGCCTACGGCGTCGACAACACTGGCTTCTCCCGGCTCACGCTCTCGTTTGCGGCCGGGGCCGGGCTGTTCGTCCTCGGCCTCCCCTCGGCGTGGGACACGGCGTGGCTCGGCTGGTTCGACACGCTCGCCTACAAACTGTTCCTCCCGCTGTCGGTCCTGCTGGTGCTCGTGTTCGTCGGCTGGATACTCTCGGGCGAGGCCGTGGCCGAACTGCGGCAGGGAACCGGCGGCCTCGGGACGTTCGGTCCGCTCTGGCTGTGGATGGTCCGAACGGTCGTCGTTGTTGCCGTCATCCTGACGCTGGCGCTCGGCCTCCAGACGCTGTTCCTGGGGAGCGAGCCGGCTATCGTCCCGCCGATATAGTCGCCGTACGGATTTGATTGCCTGGGTATTCGGACCACTGGGCGTCATTTTCTGTGTGAGCGTCCGGTGCCAGACAGTACCCACAGGAAACAGGGACCGCAATCCGTCGAGCTGTCATACCGTTCTTCGTCGGGTGTTGCTTTCAGCCAGCGCCGTCTGAATAGGCTGCCAGCACGACTGCGAACTGAGCAATCTACGGTTTTCCCTCCGATAATCTAAATATTAATCCGACCAGAACAAACCCGCCACCGATGAGCCCGATGAGTGCGCCCCCGAGTTGAGCAATGGGACAGCCAAGGCAGTCAGATCTGTACGTCCACACGTTGTAGTATTTACCATCATACCGAACGTATGTGTACCATGATGTATCATCGTAATATTCAAATTCTGGTGGGAGGCGGCTCGTGTTGGTGGTGGTCACTTTTGTAGTATTCTTTGCGGTCAAGAATAGCGATTGAGCCCTACCAGAGAGATTTGAAAATGTGTAATAGTGGTCCTGTCCGCCTATCTGATCGATTTCTTCTCCAGTAGCTGGTTCGACAGTGGTTGTGTACTCTGTGACCGGAATCATTGAGAATACGACGGCGCTCCCGCCGATGAAACAGCATCCAAGAAGCATCCAGAACAGAGGTGTGAGTACTCTCTGATCAGAGGGCATTCAGTCGGAGTTCTGCTGGTTACGATATATGTTTTCGGCCGTCAATCACGCCACCGGAAATAGTTGGAAGTACAGGACTGGAGTTGTCTTCGAGCCATTCGATACGGTTTGAGTAATCAACATTTGTCAGTACTATCCGTTTCAAGCCGAGAGTGACAACAGTTCGATGACGCCCTGGCGGTCCGTCTCAGTCGGACTCGAATCCACGCGATTCGTCCACGAGTCCGAAACCGTCGGTCGCGGCGTCGGCCTCGTCTGCACCATCCGAAAGCAGTCCGTGGATGTCGATCGATTCGCTCCCGATGACGGCGAACCCGGCGAAGACGGTCAGGAAGCCGACGAGCGCCGACGACGTGATCGCTTCGCCCAGCAGCGCCCAGCCGCCGAGCGTCGACACCACGGGGACCACGTAGAAGACGAGGTTCCCGCGGATCGCGCCCACGGTGTCGAGCAGGCCGAAGTAGGCGATGTAGGCGACTGCACCGGCGAAGACGCCGACGTACAGCAGCGCGGCGATGGCGGTCGGACTCCAGACCGCCGACGCGAGTGATTCGCCGGTGCCCGCGCTCAGCGCGTGACAGAGCGCGGCGGCGACGGGGAGCGCCCACGCGGTCCGGACCGTGCTGGACAGGTCGCCGCCGGCCCACCGGATGAGGACGCTGCCGAGGGCGGCGCTGACCGCGCCGGCGAACAGCACCAGTTTGCCGAGACCGCCGCCTAGCAGGGTCGCCGGGTCGGGGCTGACGACCAGGCCGACGCCGAGCAGTCCGATCACCATGCCGAGGCCGCCGCGGGCCGAGAGCCGCTCGTCGGCGAGCAAGAGCGCGGCGAAGACGGGCGTCAGGATGGGGTTGAGGCTGAACACGATGGCGGCGACGGCGCTGGTCGCGGACTGCTGGCCCACGAACAGCAGCGCGTTCGACAGGCCGATGGCGAACAGTCCCGTCGAGAGGATACCCAGCGCGTCGCCGCGGGTCCGCGGGAGTATCTCCTCGCGCGAGCGCGTCGCGAGGACGTAGCCGAACAGCGCCAGCGCCGCCACGTCGAACCGCAACGCAACGAACAGCAGCGGCGGGAGGTACGCGAGTCCCGCCTTGGCACCGACGAACGTCCCGCCGAACAACAGCCCGGCGACGGCGGCGAGCGCGAGCGTCCGACGCGAGATCATCGACGCACCTCCTGCATAAAAGTTGACACCAATACGCGGCCGACAGCAGAATCGAACGGAGAGCCCTGAGTCATCGTACATTACGGTACGGGACTAGCGCTTATCAGTCCGTTCAGAAATTCTTACATGACGCGCAACGGCCGAACGGCCGTGTCGCGATTTCATACTGTGAAATAATTTCACAGTCCGAAACGGCTTTAGGAGACAGGTGCGAACGGGGGCGTATGGAATCCGCTCTGGCGGAGATGGAGTTCCTCGCGCTCTCGGCGAACCGCGTCGACGTGCTGCGCCTCCTCTCCGAGAGCGCGCACACGCGAGGCGAACTCGCCGCCGAGACCGGCGCGTCCCAGGCCACGCTGGGGCGCATCATCGAGGACTTCGAGGAGCGGTCGTGGATCCGCCGCGAGGGCGGCGCGTACGTCGCGACGGCGACGGGTCGCATCGTGGCCGAAGGCGTCACCGACCTGCTCGACATCCTCGACACCGAGCGGGACCTGCGCGGCATCGTTCGGTACCTGCCCAGCGAGGAGATGGACTTCGACCTGCGACACCTGGCGGACGCGACCATCACCACGCCGAGTCAGACGCGACCGAACGCGCCGCTCCAACGCTTACTGGACCTGCTCCGCAACGCCGAGGACGTGCGGACGTTCTCCCACGCGTTCAACGACCAGACGCTAGAAATCGTTCGAGAGCGGGTCAGTGCCGGCGAGCAGTCGTTCCGGGGCGTGTTCTCGCCGGCCGCCATCGAGGCGCTCGCCGCGGACGACCAGCTCAGCCGGCGACTCCGTCGACTGCTGGGCGAACCAGACGCCGCCGTCCGCGTCCGCTCGGCGGGCGTCCCGCTCGCGGTGATGGTCGCCGACGACGTGGTCCACCTGTTGCTTCGGGACGAGGACGGCGTCCTGCGGGCCGCGCTGGAGACGACGAACCCCGAGGTCCACGCGTGGGCGGAGCGGTCGTTCGAGCGTTACTGGGCGGACGCCGACCCCGTCTCGGACGCGCTCTCGCTGTGAGCGTCCGCCGCGTCGCCGGCTACCGGACGAGGTACGGGTCCTCGCCGGGCATGAACCGACCGAGGTCGGCCTCGCGGCGATAGTCCGTCTCTCTGAGCGCCGTGAGCGCGGACACGAGTTCGGCTTCGTCTTCGTCGGTCCACTCGACAGGGTCCTTGATGGGGAACACCAGCCAGCCGCTTCCGGCGATCTCGGTCGCGTGGTGGCGCTCCATGTCGACGGATGACGGCGGCTCGGCCGTCATGTTCGCGAAGACGTGTCGCGTGGCGCGCTCGCCGACGGGCAGGAGGACGTGGGCGGTGATGGCCCGCACCTCCGTGTCGAACAGGGGTTCGAGGTCGGCGTAGTCCGCCTCAGTCGGCGGGTCCCCGCCGCACATGTACAGGTACGAGAGGTACGTCTTCTCGACCGTCGGCGGCGTCCCGGTCGCCGTCAAGAGGCCGGCGTCGAGCAGCGCTCGCTGGAGGCGCTCGGCCGCCGGGGTCCCGGTGAACGGCACGCCTGACTCCGCGCCGCCGTGGACGCCCGGGTGGTCCCCGATGACGTGGAAGTGCGCGTTGGCGTCGCCGTACCCCGGAACGAACGGCTCGCAGGGGGCCTGGAAGCCGAAGGGGTTGTGTCGTCGGGACGTGACGTTCTTCACGCGCGAGACGAACGCGCCGTCGCTCAAAACTCCGCCGGTTTCCGCAACCAAATACGGCAAATAATGGTTAACTTTGGCAACGCTTTTCTCGGATGCCCGCCAGGGGTCGATTATGCTCAGGTCCGGGAGCAGTGAGATCGCGTGAATCACGAAGACCGAGTCGAGGACCTTCGGGAACGGAAGGCCGCCGCCGAACGCGGTGGCGGCGAAGAACGCATCGAGGCGCAACACGACCGGGGGAAACTCACGGCCCGCGAGCGCATCGACTACTTCCTCGACGACGGCACGTTCGTCGAGATCGACTCGCTCCGCGAACACCGCTCGACCAACTTCGACATGGCCGAGAAGAAGGTGCCGGGGGACGGCGTCGTCGTCGGCTACGGCAAGGTCGACGGCCGACAGGTGTACGTCTTCGCCCACGACTTCACCGTCTTCGGGGGCTCGCTCGGCGAGGCCTTCGCGCAGAAGGTCTGTAAGGTGATGGACAAGGCCATCGAGACCGGCGCGCCCATCGTCGGGCTGAACGACTCCGCCGGCGCGCGCATCCAGGAGGGAATCGACTCGCTGGCCGGCTACGCCGACATCTTCCACCGAAACCAGCAGGCCAGCGGCGTCGTCCCGCAGATATCGGCCATCATGGGTCCCTGCGCCGGCGGCGCGGTGTACTCCCCGGCCATCACGGACTTCGTCTACATGGTCGAGGAGACGAGTCACATGTTCATCACCGGCCCCGACGTCATCGAGACGGTGACCGGCGAGGAGGTCGGCTTCGACGAACTCGGCGGCGCGAAGACCCACGCCTCCGAGTCCGGCGTCGCCCACTTCACCGCCGCCGACGAGAAGGCCGCGATGGACGACATCCGCTACCTGCTATCGTTCCTCCCGCAGAACAACGTCGCGGACCCGCCGCGCGTCGACCCGTGGGACGACCCCGAGCGGCGCGACGAGGGGCTGAAGACCGCGATCCCCGACGCCCCGCAGAAGCCCTACGACATCACGGACGTCGTCGGACGCATCGTCGACGAGGGCTCGTTCTTCGAGGTGGCCGAGGACTTCGCCCGCAACATCGTCATCGGGTTCGCCCGCATGGACGGCCACAGCGTCGGCGTCGTCGGCAACCAACCCCGGGTCAACGCCGGCACGCTCGACATCGACGCCTCGCGGAAGGGCGCTCGCTTCGTCCGCTTCTGTGACGCGTTTAACATCCCGATTCTGACGTTCGTGGACGTGCCCGGATTCATGCCCGGCAAGGACCAGGAGCGAAACGCCATCATCAACCACGGCGCGAAGCTCCTGTACGCCTACTCCGAGGCGACGGTGCCGCTCGTGACCGTCATCACGCGGAAGGCCTACGGCGGGGCCTACGACGTGATGGCCTCGAAGCACATCGGCGCGGACATGAACTACGCCTGGCCGACCGCGGAAATCGCCGTGATGGGGCCACAGGGCGCGGTGAACGTCCTCTACGACGACGAACTGGCGGACGCCGACGACGTGGAGGCCCGCCGCCAGCAGCTCATCGACGAGTACCGCGACGCCTTCGCGAACCCGTACACGGCGGCCGAGCGGGGCTTCGTCGACGACGTCATCGAACCCCAGGAGACCAGACCGCGGCTCATCGACGACCTCGACCTCCTCCGGGGCAAGCGCAAAGACCAGCCCGACCGAAAGCACGGCAACATCCCGCTGTGACGATGGCCGCCGAATCAGACGCGCCGGTCGACGCCGAACTGGTCGCATCGGTCGTCGAGCAGGTGCCCGACGCCTCTGCCGACGAGGCGGCCGCCATTGCCGTCGCCGTCGGGGCGCACCTCACCGACCGTCAGCGCGCGGCGGCTGCTGCTGCCGCCGCTGCAGCGAGCGACGGCGAGTCGTGGACGGGCCGAGAATGGGCGTTCTCCGGTCGGGTCGAGGGGACACAGAAGCGGTCGGTCCGGGTCCGCTCGGACGCGCCGACCGACCCCTGGAGCGCCGCGGGTCGGACTGACCGCTTCTGACTGAGCGCCCGCTAGACTCCGTTTCGTCGAAGGCGGTCGTCGGGTCTCAGCGCCGCTCCGTGTCCGTGTTGAAGACTAACACGATTTTATATGAAAGATTGGCCGCTATCTGCGCATAGTTTTATGGGCCAACTCTCGGTATGAGGGCGTATGTTCGACAAGGTGCTCGTCGCTAATCGCGGGGAGATCGCAGTGCGCGTGATGCGCGCGTGTGAGGAGTTGGGCATCGGGACCGTGGCCGTGTACTCCGAGGCGGACAAGCACTCAGGACACGTCCGGTACGCCGACGAGGCGTACAACGTCGGCCCGGCCCGGGCCGCCGACTCCTACCTCGATCAGGAGGCGATTATCGACGCCGCGAAGCAGGCCGGTGCCGACGCCATCCACCCGGGCTACGGCTTCCTCGCGGAGAACGCCGACTTCGCAGAGCGGGTCGAGTCGACCGACGGCGTCGTCTGGATCGGCCCGCAGAGCGATTCGATGGAGGCCCTCGGCGAGAAGACCAAGGCCCGGAAGATCATGCAGTCGGCCGACGTGCCCATCGTGCCGGGCACGACCGACCCCGTCGAGGACCCCGACGAGGTCGTCGACTTCGGCGAGGAGAACGGCTTCCCGGTCGCGATCAAGGCCGAAGGGGGCGGCGGCGGTCGCGGGATGAAGATCGTCCACGACCCCGAGGAGGCCGAGGAGCAACTGGAGAGCGCCAAGCGCGAGGGCGAGGCGTACTTCTCCAACGACTCGGTGTACCTCGAACGCTACCTGGAGAACCCACGGCACATCGAGGTCCAGATCATCGCCGACCACCACGGCAACGTCCGCCACCTCGGCGAGCGAGACTGCTCGCTGCAACGGCGCCACCAGAAGGTCATCGAGGAGGGCCCGTCGCCGGCGCTGACCGACGCGCTGCGCGAGAAGATCGGCGACTCCGCCCGCCGCGGCGTCCGCGAGGCCGGCTACTACAACGCCGGCACCGTCGAGTTCCTCGTCGAGGAGGACCCCGACCGCGAGCCCGGCGAGCTGCTCGGCGAGGACGCGAACTTCTACTTCCTGGAGGTCAACACCCGCATCCAGGTCGAGCACTGCGTCACCGAGGAGATAACCGACATCGACATCGTGAAGTGGCAGATACGGGTGGCGATGGAGGAGGAACTCTCCTTCGCCCAGGAGGACGTGGAGATCGAGGGCCACGCGATGGAGTTCCGAATCAACGCGGAGAACGCCGCCAACGACTTCGCCCCCGCGACGGGCGGCAGCCTCGATACCTACGACCCGCCGGGCGGTATCGGCGTCCGTCTCGACGACGCGCTCCGGCAGGGCGACGATCTCGTCACCGACTACGACTCGATGATCGCGAAGCTCATCACCTACGGCGGGGACCGCGAGGAGTGCATCGAGCGCGGTAAGCGCGCCCTCAAGGACTTCGACATCGAGGGCATCCCCACCGTCATCCCGTTCCACCGCCTGATGCTCACGGACGACGAGTTCGTCGGCGGCACGCACACCACGAAGTACCTCGACGAGCACCTCGACCGCTCGCGCGTCGAAGAGGCCCAGAAGCAGTGGGGCACGGCGACCGAGTCCGACGGCGACGAGGACGACGAGGTCGTCGAGCGGGAGTTCACCGTCGAGGTCAACGGCAAGCGCTTCCAGGTCGACCTCGAGGAGCGTGGCGCGCCCCCCATCAACGTCGGGGACGTCGACGCCGGCGGCAATCAGCCCCAGCGCCCGCAGGCCGGCGGCGGGAGCGGGAGCGACGGCGGGAGCGGCTCTTCCGCCGAGGGCCAGGAGGTCACCGCCGAGATGCAGGGCACCATCCTCGAAGTCAACGTCGAGGAGGGCGACGAGGTCGAATCCGGGGACGTGCTCTGCGTGCTCGAAGCCATGAAGATGGAGAACGACATCGTCGCCGAGCGCGGCGGGACGGTCAACGAGGTGGCCGTCAGCGAAGGCGAGTCCGTCGACATGGGCGACCTCCTGTTCGTCCTCGGCTGAACTGTCGCGAGCGGGGTCGCCGTCGATGGCCCAGTCTGCTCACGGACGGGAAGCGCCCGTTCGCCTGGTCGGCGGGACCCTCGGTCTCGCGTCTGCCGATTCCTTTTAGTCTGGCCCGCCGAAGCCGCGGGTATGCAGGAGACACGCCACCGGGTGCTGGACGCGCTCGCGAACGGTCCCGTCTCGGGGCCGACGCTCGCCGAGCAACTGGACATCTCGCGCTCCGCGGTCTGGAAACACGTCGAGGCGCTCCGCGACGAGGGCTTCGAAATCGGGAGCGGCGACGACGGCTACGTCCTCGACTCGGTGCCGGAGTTCGGCGGGGCGGCCGTCGAGTACGGGCTGGAAGCGCCGTTCTCCGTCGAGTTCCACGACAGCATCCCGAGCACGAACGCCCGCGCCCGCGACCTCGCCGCCGAGGGCGCGTCGGACGTGGTCGTCCTGGCCGACGAGCAGACCGGCGGTCGCGGCCGACTCGACCGGCAGTGGTCCTCGCCCAGCGGCGGCGTCTGGCTGTCCGTGCTGTTCCGGCCCGACGTGCCGATGGCGCACGCGCCGGTGTTCACGCTCGCCGCGGCGGTCGCCGTCACCCGTGCGGCCCGCGAGGCCGGCGTCGACGCCGGCATCAAGTGGCCCAACGACGTGCTGGTGCGCCGCGGCGACGAGGAGCGAAAGCTGGTCGGCATCCTCACCGAGATGGAGGGCGAGGCCGACCGCGTCTCCTGGGTCGTCGTCGGCATCGGAATCAACGCGAACGTCGACCCGGGGGACCTGCCGGGCGACGCGCGGCCGACGAGCCTGCTCGCGGAACGCGGCGACCCGGTCGACCGCCGGGCGTTCACCCAGCGGGTGCTCGAGGAGTTCGATGCGCTCCGGGGCGACCCGGACGGCGTACTGGACGCCTGGCGGGAGTACGCGACGACGCTCGGACGACGGGTGCGCGTCGAGACGCCGTCGGGAACCGTCGAGGGAGAGGCCGTCGACGTGCAGTTCCCCGGGGCGCTCGTGATAGAGACAGGAACCGGTAGGGAAGTGGTCTCAGCGGGCGACTGCGAGCATCTCCGGCCGCTGGACGAGTGAGCGGACGCGCGGTCCGGTAGCGCTCACCGCGGAACGCCGGCGGGCCGTTCGCCGTCGGGCGACTCTCGGGCGGTCGCCGTCACCGGAACCGTCACGACCGGGACGGTCGACGACCGGACGACGCGCTCGGCGACGCTCCCGAGCAACAGGCGGTCGATGCCGCCGCGGCCGTGCGTCCCCATCACGATCAGGTCGCAGTCGTGCTCGCGGGCGTACTCGACGATTTCCTGGCTGGGGCCACCTTCGACGACCGCCCCCTCCACGGCCACGCCGTCCCCGATCAGGCGCTCGAACGAGTCCAGCGCCATCTCTCCCTCGCGTTCGAGCATCGTCGTGACGCTCTCCCAGGTCGTCTCCGCCGGGAGCGTCGAGAACCGCCCGGTGTCGACGACGTACAGCGCGTGCACCTCGCTGTCGTGGGCCCTCGCCAGGGTGCCGGCGTGTGTGACGACGTCGTCCATCCCCGCTGACCCGTCCGTCGGTACCAGTATCCTGTCGTACATGACGGAGTATTGACCGGCCGATAGCTTAGGAGTTTGGTATGTATTAGCAACCCACTGAAGGACGAAGCCCGGTCACTCGGGATGGACGACCCGTTTCACGTCGGCGGTCCCCGCGCGGCGGACGGCGGCCCGGACGGCGTTTCGCGCCCCCGAGAGGTTGTCCGAGTCCCCGTCGAGGACGAGCAGGCTGGCGGGTCGCCCCGCCTCGACGACGCCACGGTCGAGTCCCGCGATTTCGGCACCGTTGACGGTCGCCATCCGCAGCACCTCGCGGGCGGAGATATCGTACAGCTTCGCGGTGAACTCCATCTCGCGGAACATCGAGGGGCTGTTGAGCATCACGTTGTCCGTCCCGAGCGCGACGGTGGTCCGGTCGGCCAGTTCCTCGACCGGCGGCTTGCCGACGTCCGTGACGATGTTCGAGCGGGGACAGACGACGACCGGAATCTCGCTGTCGGCGACCCGCTGGAGGTGCAGCGCCTCGGCGTGGACCATGTGGACGAGGAAGTCCGGGTCGAGGTCGAGCGCGGGGTTGATGTCAGAGCTGTCGACCTCGCCGGCGTGGATGCCGAACAGCTTCCCGGCCCGACGAGTCGCCCGCCGCTCGGCGCCGAACTCGCTGTCGTTGGCCCCGCTCGCCCCGAACCCGTCGGCCAGTTCCATCGCGTCGGTCGTCTCGCGCCCGAGCACGACGCTCGCAAGCGGCGAGTCGGACAGCGCCTCTCGAATCGCCTTGACGCCGTCGACGCCGCCCTCGCGGAACTCGACGAACGCACCCGTCCCCGACGCCTCCATGAACGAGAGCGAGCGCGCCATCGCGGCCACCAGCTCTGCCCGGTCGGCCTGCCGGAGCAGTCGGTGTTTCAGGCCGTCCGGCGGCGCGACCAGTTCTTCCAGCGAGAGCCCCTCGCCGGCCTCCTTGGCGATGGAGTCCCCGATGTGCGTGTGGGCGTTGACGAACGCCGGGAGGACGATGTCGTCGTTGTCGACGCTCGCCTCCTCGATTGCTTCGATCCGCCCGTCCTCGACGACGACGCGGCCCTCGACGGCGTCGAAGTCCCGTCCCGTCAGAATCGTCCCTTCGAGAATCACACTCGCTGTTCGCGCCCTCTGTCAGTTAAACTCATCGAGGGTCGCGTGGATGCCGGGGCGCACGTCCCTGACCCGTGCCCCGTCGAGGTCCAGTCCCAGTTCGCGGATGGCGGCCTCGCCGACCCGGTCGCTCTCGTCGGCCGGCGCGTAGACGCCCAGTCGCCACTGGTCGCGCTGGGCCGCGCGGATGGCGTTGACGAGCGTCGACTGCTCGCCGAGGCGGCGGACCTCGCCGTTGACGAGAACCCGGCTGCTCGACTCCGTCATCGACGGCTTGGCCGGCACGTCGAGGACGACCGCGTCGCCGTCGACGTTCGCCGCCTCCGCGATGTCGGCCTCCAGCCGTCCCACCGCCTCGCGGTCGGCTTCGAGGAGGTCGTCCGGCACGGCCCCCCGTTCCGCCCAGACAGCGCGCTTGTAGAGGTCGCGCTGGGTCAGCCGACGGGCGTACCCGCCGGTCTCGTCGCACCGGCGCAGCGCCACGAGCAGGTCGCTGTCGTCCCATCGGCGCAGTTCCTCGGCCGTCGCGTCCGTCGTCGCCAGGAGCCGCTCCGTCCCCCGGCGGAGCATCGACTTGGCGATGCGGGCGACGTGGTGCTGGTAGACCGTCGGGTTCATCAGCGCCCGCGCCAGCAGGAGCGACTCGGCCGTCTGGACGTTCCCCTCGTCGAGGACGAGTTCGCCGTCGACGAAGCTCAGCTCCCGGATGAGCCGCTCGTGGTCGATGGTCCCGTAGGGGACGCCGGTGTGGTGGGCGTCGCGGACGAGGTAGTCCATCCGGTCCACGTCGAGTTCGCCCGAGACCAGCTGGCCCAGTTCGCCCTCGCCGGCGACGAGTCCGGCCACGCGGTCGGGGTTCAGCCCGTGTTCGGACAGCACCCGCGCGACCGGCCCCTCGCCGAGCAGTCCCTCCACGTCGTCGTGGTACTTGCCCGTCCGGCGGTGGACTACGTCCTCGACGTTGTGGCTGTACGGCGAGTGACCCACGTCGTGTAGCAGCGCGGCTGCGCGGACGCGTTCGGCCTGCTGTCCCTCGATACCGAGGTGCGACAGCGCCCGGTCGGCGAGGTGGTAGACGCCGAGCGAGTGCTCGAAGCGCGTGTGGTTCGCGGAGGGGTAGACGAGCGTCACCGTCCCGAGCTGTGAGACGTGCCTGAGCCGCTGGACCGGCGGCGTGTCGAGCAGCGCCGCCGCGACGCCCTGGACCTCGATGTGATCGTGGACGCTGTCCTTGATCGTGGTCATCGGCGTGGCCTACGGCGGCGGCCGGCAAAGTCGTTCGCCACCTACAGCCGCGCGACGGAGCCGAGCAGGTCGTACAGGTCCGACTGCGTGGCGTTGCCCGCGTCGACGGCTTCCTCGGGGTCCCGACCCATCTCCTGGACCGTCTCGATGGCGCGGTCGGGGCCGTAGTCGTAGTGGTACACCAGCCACGCGGCGAGCACCTGGCCGGTGCGGCCGATGCCGGCGAGACAGTGGACGACGACGCGCTCCTCTCGGTCGCGCGCGGCCACGAGGAACGGGAGGATGTCGTCTTCGAGGCGCTCGCGTGAGACGAGTCGGTAGTCGGGAATCGGCGCGTGGAGGACGGCCGACTCGCCGAAGGCCGCTCGATAGCGGTCGACGTTGGCACCGTTCTCGTCGAGTTCTCGACCCGGAAGCAGACAGCAGACTCGCTCGATGTCTCGGTCGCGGACGTGTTCGATCCAGTCGTCGACTGCGTCGCGGTGCGTCGCGGCCGTGTGCCAGCCCGGGGCACACGACCCGTAGACGTACGCTTCGCTGGGGGCGGCGGGCGCAAGGCGATGTGGATTCACGGCGGGGAGAGCACCCATTACGACACCGCAATCGACGGACGAACTTCACTTTATGCACCCAGTTCTCACGGTTGATTCTCCGGGACCGCTCCCCCGTCCGACTCCGCCGTGGGCCCGGTCGGTCAGTGGCCACACTTATACCGTCAGTTGCCCCTACGTCGAAGCATGGTGACGTTTCTGGCCGGCGGGACGGGCACGCCGAAGCTACTCGCCGGAGCCGACGACGTGTTCGCCCCTCGCGAGACGACCGTCGTCGCCAACACGGGCGACGACATCGAACTCGGCGGCCACCTCGTCTGTCCGGACCTCGACACGATGCTCTTTCTGGACGGCGACGTCCTCGACCGCGAGGCCTGGTGGGGAATCGCCGACGACACCGCCGAGACACACGACGAACTGACGAAACTCGCCGACGCCGCGGGACTCGCAGATGGCCCGCGGTACCTCCCCGAGGAGGCGCAGACCTCGGGCCGCGACATCGCCCGATGGCGGCGGTTCTCCGGTGTCGCGGAGTTCATGCACATCGGCGACCGCGACCGCGCGGTTCACGTCACGCGCACCTCGCTCCTCGACGAGGGGCGCTCGCTGACCGAGGTGACGCGTACGCTCGCCGACGCCTTCGGACTGGAGCGGACGCTGTTGCCGATGAGCGACGACCCGGTCGCCTCGGTCGTCCACACCCCGAGCGGACCGATGCACTTCCAGGAGTGGTGGGTCGGCCGGAGCGGCGAGCCGACGGTCGAAGACGTGGAGTTCCGGGGCGCGGCGGCGGCCGACGCGACGGACGCCGTCCTGGCCGCCCTCTCTGACCCCGTCGTCGTCGGGCCGTCGAACCCCGTTACCTCGCTGGGGCCGCTGCTTGCCATCGACGACATCGAGCGAGCGCTCCGCGAGACGACCGTCGTCGCCGTCTCGCCGTTCGTCGAGGACACCGTGTTCTCCGGGCCGGCGGCGGACCTGATGGCCGGCGTCGGCTACGAGCCAAGCACCGCCGGCGTCGCAGATGCGTATCCCTTCGCCGACGCGTTCGTCCTCGACGACGAGGACGACACGCCGCTTGACAGACCGGTCGTCCGAACCGACACGAGGCTCGATGACGGCGAAGACTCTCACCGGGTCGCGCGAGCCGTCGAGACGGCGCTCTCGGAGGTGCGCTGATGTTCCGTCCACGGGTCGCGCTGGCGAGTCTGAGCGGCGAGGCCGACGCGGACTGGGCGCGCGCCGTCGAGTCCCACGTCGGCTGTGCGTTCCTCGGCGGCATCGCGCTCGACGGCCCGACGCGCGAGGCCGCCCGCGAGATGGTCGACCGCGAGCGCTCCGAGTTCCTGCCCCCCGACCCGGTCGCGTTCGTCGACGACCAGCTCGCGGCCCTCGCGGACGCCGCGGTCCGCCCGGCGTTCAACGTCCGGAGTACGGCGCTGGAACCGGTCGAGCGCGCCGCGCGGGTCTGTCGCGATCACGACGCAATTCTCGAAGTGAACGCCCACTGCCGACAGGACGAGATGTGCGCCGCCGGCGCCGGCGAGTCGCTGCTCCGTGACACGGACCGCCTCGCCGAGTTCGTCGAGGCGGCCGTCTCGACCGGTGCGACCGTCTCGGTGAAGGGCCGGGCCGAACTCGAGGGAGTGTCGCTTCCCGAGGTCGCGCAGGTGATCGAGTCGGCCGGCGGCGACGTCTTCCACGTCGACGCGATGGACTCGGAGTCGGTCGTCGAAGCCGTCGTCGACGCGACGGACCTGTTCGTCGTCGCGAACAACGGCATCCGAGGCCGCGAGACGGCGCGGGAATATCTCGACTACGGGGCGGACGCGGTCAGCGTGGGGCGTCCGAGTGACAATCCCGAGATACTCCGCGCGGTTCGGGCGGCGACCGACGAGTGGTTCGCGGAGGAGCCGCGACCATGACCGAACGGTCCGTCGCGCAGAACGCCGAACTGGCGCTCTTACTGGAGGTCACCGGCACGCCGAAGCCGGGCAACGTCGACCGGGAACGCGAGTACGACGACCTCCGCTTCGAGCACTTCATGGCCGGCGCAGTGGGGGCTCGCCCAGGCCTGGAGCGGGCGGCCGCCGGCGACGCCATCGGCTCCGCCTTCGAGCACGCCGTCGAGGGGATGGCCGGCCAGTCGGCCGGGAACACGCAGTTCGGCGCGCTGCTGGTGCTCACGCCGCTGGTCGCCGCGGCGGCGGGCGACGGCGACCTGACCCGGGACAGCGCGGACTCGGTCGTCAGGGGGACGACCGTCGCCGACGCGGCGTCGTTCTACCGCGCCTTCGAGCACGTCGACGTGGCCGTCGACGACCCGCCGGACGGCCTCGAACCGCTGGACGTTCGCAGGGGGAGCGAGGCGATTCCCGAACTCGAATCGCGAGAGCTGACGCTGTTCGACGTGATGGAGTCGAGCGCCGAGGTGGACGGGGTCGCGGCCGAGTGGGCGTCCGGGTTCGACCGCGTGTTCTCGGCGAGCGAACGGCTCCTCGATAGCTCGGGTCCGGTCGTCGACCGCGCTTCGCGCGCCTTCCTCGAACTTCTCGCCGAGGAACCGGACACGTTCGTCGTCACGCGGCAGGACCGCGCCACGGCCGACGAGGTACAGCGCCGGGCGCAGGCGGTCCTCGACGGCGACGAGGACGCCACCGCCCTCGCCGAGGAACTGGTCGACCGGGACGTCAACCCCGGGACGACCGCCGACCTGGTCGCCGGCGCGCTGTTCGTCGCGCTGGAGCGGGGGCTGGTCGTGTGACGCCCGACGCCGTGTCCGATGGGGGCGAGGACGTCGACTGGCCGGTCGAACTCGCCGGCGTCACCGAGACAGTCGTCACGACGCTGGGGCCGAACGACAGCTGGAACCTCGCCGCGTTGGGCGTCCACGCGCCCGACGACGGCCCCGCGACGGCGACCACCTGGGGGCGGACCCGGACGTGGCGGAACTTCCGGGAGCGCGGCGGGGGCTACGTCCAGTTCACGCGGGACCCCGTCGACTTCGCCGAGGCGGCGCTCTCGGTGCGAGAAGAAGACGACCCAGTGCTCGACAGCGCGGACGCGTGGGCGGCGGTCACCGTCGAACGCCGAACGTCCGGGACGGAGGGAGACACCCAGTGGGTGGAGTGGGCGCTCGAACCCGTCGATGTCGGGGTGGAACGGCGCGTCGTGCCGACGACGAACCGCGGGCACGCCGCCGTCGTGGAGGCGACGGTCGCGGCCTCGCGGCTGGACGTGCCGAGCTACGACCGCGAGGCCCTGCTCTCTCGCCTCGCGTACTTCGAGTCGGTGGTCGAGACCGCGGGGAGCGACCGCGAGCGCGAGGCGTTCGATCGGGTTCGCGAACTGGTCGACGCCGACTGGTAGCGCCGCTGGCGGGTCTGGCGGACAGGCGACACGCGGCGGTCCGTGACAGGCGGTGTCGCGCTACCGCGGGGCCTGCCACGGCGACGGTCAGCGCATGCGTGGCGCTCGCCTCGCCTTTCCTGATAACCGTTCGCGTGCGTGGTCCGTTCCGAACCCTTTTTGAGTGCCACAGAGCAAGTAGCGCGCATGGCAATCAAACCCGCCTACGTCAAGAAGACCGGGACGCTCCTCATGGAGCGATACCCCGACGCCTTCGGCGCAGACTTCGAACACAACAAGGACGTCGTCGAGGAGCTGACGAACATCGAGTCCAAGGGTGTCCGCAACCGCATCGCCGGCTACGTCACCCGGAAGATGAACAACCCCGTCGAAGCGTAACTCGGTTCTTCTCTCTGTGCTTTCGGTCCCGGAGCGACTGCTGTCTCGGGCTTACTGTTCCGGCTGTGCGGCGTGGCCGTCGCTCTGGCGCTTCCGGTGGATGATGCCCTGCATGTTCGCGGTGCGGGCCGCGATGTCCCGGAACGCCTCGCCCACCTCGCTGTCCTCGTCCAGCACGAGCGGCTGACCGCTGTCTCCGCCTTCCCTGACGGCGGGGTCGAGCGGGACCTCGCCGAGGAACGGCATCTCCGTCTCGTCGGCGAACTCGTGCCCGCCGCCGCTGCCGAAGATGTCGTGTTCGCCGCCGCAGTCCGGACAGACGAACGTCGACATGTTCTCCACGATACCGAGCACGGGCGTCTCGTGGCGGCCGAACATCCGGAGGCCCTTCCGCGCGTCGTCGAGCGCGACCTGCTGGGGCGTGGTGACGATGACGGACCCGGAGACCGGGACCTGCTGGAGCATCGTCAGCTGCGTGTCGCCGGTCCCCGGCGGCAGGTCGACGATCATGTAGTCGAGCGTCCCCCAGAGCACGTCGTCCCAGAGCTGTGTGAGGACGCTGTCGACCATCGGCCCGCGGAAGATGACAGGGTCGTCCTTGCCGACGAGGAAGTCCATGCTCATCAGTTTCATCCCGTACTTCTCGACGGGGATTATCTCCTCGTCCTCGGTGGCTCGGGGCGACTCGTCCGCGTCGAGCATCCGCGGGACGTTCGGGCCGTACACGTCGGCGTCGAACAGGCCGACGCGGGCGCCGAGACGGGCGAGTCCGGCGGCGAGGTTGACCGCGATGGTCGATTTCCCGACGCCGCCCTTGCCGGACGCGACCGCGATGACGTTCTTGACCTTCGGCAGGGGGTCCTCGGCCTCCGGGACGCCGCGGTCGACGCTCGCCGAGAGGTCGATCTCCCGGTCGGCGTCGTCCAGCGCCTCGCGGACCGCGTTCGCCATGCCCGTCTCAGTCGGCGAGTACGGCGCGCCGAGCGCGAGGTCGATCCGGATGGCCTCGTCCGTCACCTCGATGTCGTTGACGAGTCCCAGTGAGACGATGTCGCCGTCGAGGTCGGGGTCGCTGACCCCCCGAAGCCGCTCGCGAACGTCGTCGATATCCATGCCCACGGGTAGGTCCCGGAGGTGCGATAAGGATTGTGAAGGGACGAGCGGCGGCGAGACGGGACAGAAGGGGCGAGGGCGGCAACTGTTTCGCTCTCGCCCGCGTGGGCGAAGAAAAAATACATTCGATGGAAGTACATTCGATGGAATCACATCCGATGGAATACGTCGCTCGCTCACCTACGGCCGGCGGAATACGTAGGTCGCTCCCCCGGTCAGTTCGGCGCGCAGTTCGCCGTTCTCGTGGTCGAAGACGAGGGCCTCTGGCTGTCCGTCGAAGGAGTGGAGGGCCATCCCCGTGTCGAGCGACCCGTCCGGCGCGACCTTGACGTGTGCCCGTCCGCCGAAGTCGGCACGGAGCAGTCCGTTCGCCCCTTCGATAACGGTTCCAGAACCTGCGAACCGTTCGAGTTGTGTCCGGACCGCCTCCCTGTCTGTCGGGTCGACGCGGTCACCGTCAGAGTCGTCTGTTCCCATGCGATAGCGCACCGCGGGCGGACGGGAATACGTTATGCCGGTCCGGGACAGTTGGGCTCGTGGTACCACGCCGTCCGTCTGGTGTGATTTGGGTTCACGCGGCCGCGGCCCTTCGTTGCGTTTAAATACAACCCCGGAATATGGTCTGACAGACTCGTGTAGGGGGAACGGCCCCCGAGTCCGTGTGCTGCGGGCGCGAGTGTCTGAACGCGTGTGTCGTGGTAGCCAAGCCTGGCCCAAGGCGCAGGGTTGCTAACTCTGTGGCGTACAGCCTCCTGGGTTCGAATCCCAGCCACGACGCTCACCAAAACCGATTACCCATATATGAGTGCAGAAGACCCCAACGCGGGCGATGACGCGGATGCCGAGGACGAGGAGGACATCCGCTATTTCGTCCGCATCGGACAGACAGACCTCGACGGGACCAAGTCCGTCGAGCGTGCGCTGACAGAACTGAACGGGATCGGCCACCGGGCCGCCCGAATCATCGCCGAGAAGGCCGATGTCGACCGTCGCGCGGTCTTCGGTAAGCTCGACGACGACGTGATCGAGCGCGTCGTCGACCACGTCGAGAACTTCGCCGACGAGGTTCCCGAGTGGATGACCAACCACCAGAAGGACTACTTCTCCGGTGAGACCACCCACGAGACCGGGAACGACCTCCAGCTGACCCGCCGGCAGGACATCAACCGCATGAAGATGATCGACTCCTACCGCGGTGTCCGCCACAAGCGCGGGCAGAAGGTCCGCGGACAGCGGACCAAGTCCACGGGTCGTACCGAGGGCACCATCGGCGTCAACGTCGAGGCCATCAAGGAAGAACAGGCCGAGGAAGCCGCCGCGGAGGATGACGAATAATGGCGCTCGGATCCAACACCAAGTTCTACGAGACGCCGAACCACCCGTTCCAGGGCGAACGCATCGCCGACGAGTCGAATCTCGTCGGCCGCTACGGCCTGAAGAACAAGGAGGAGCTCTGGCGCGCGCAGTCCGAGCTTCGTGGCTACCGCCGCGAGGCCCGGAAGCTGCTCGGTAGCGCCGGCGAGCACGACGACGAGGCCGAGGAGTTCCTCTCCCGGCTCAAGCGCTACGGCATCCTCAGCGAGCAGGACCAGCTCGACGACGTCCTGTCGCTCGACGTGACCGACGTGCTGGAGCGCCGCCTCCAGACCGTCGTCTACCGCAAGGGCTACGCGAACACGCCCGAGCAGGCGCGACAGTTCATCGTTCACGGACACATCGTCCTCGACGGCGGTCGCGTCACGCGACCCGGCATGACCGTCGAGACCGCCGTGGAGAACACGGTCGGCTTCGACGAGAACAGCTCGCTGTCGGACGAACTCCACCCTGAGCGAGCGGAGGCCCAAGAATGAGCGAAGAAACCGAAGACATCTGGGGCATCGCCCACGTGCACGCATCGTTCAACAACACGATCATCACCATCACCGACCAGACCGGCGCGGAGACGCTCGCGAAGAGCTCCGGCGGGACGGTCGTCAAGCAGAACCGCGACGAGGCGTCGCCGTACGCGGCGATGCAGATGGCCGAGGTCGTCGCTGAGAAGGCCCTCGACCGCGGTGTGGAAGGCGTCCACGTCCGCGTTCGTGGCCCCGGCGGCAACCTCCAGACCTCGCCCGGTCCGGGTGCGCAGGCGACGATTCGCGCCCTGGCCCGCGCTGGCCTGGAGATCGGCCGCATCGAGGACGTCACGCCGACGCCGCACGACGGCACCCGCGCGCCGAAGAACTCCGGATTCTAACCAATGACACAGGACTACGAGGTCGAGTTCGTCGAACGCGGTGAACGCGAGGCGCGCGTCCTCGTGCGCGGCATCACGCCGGCCTTCGCCAACGGCATCCGGCGAGCGATGGTCGCGGACGTGCCGACGTTCAGCATCGACACCGTCCGCGTCATCGAGAACACCAGCGTGATGTTCAACGAGCAGATCGGCCTCCGACTGGGGCTGGTCCCGCTCACGACCGACCTCGACGACTTCGAGATCGGCGACGAGGTGACGCTGTCGCTGTCCGTCGACGGGCCGAGCACGGCCTACTCCAGCGACCTCGTCTCCTCGGACCCGCTGGTCGAGCCGGCCGACGACAACATCCCGATCATCGACCTGAAAGACGGCCAGCGCCTCGAAGTCGAGGCCGACGCCGTCCTCGACACCGGTCGGGAACACGCGAAACACCAGGGTGGCGTGGCCGTCGGCTACCGCCACCTCCAGCGCGTGGACGTCGTCGGCGACCTCGGCGAGTTCGAGGACGACGACCCGAACATCCTGCGTGGTGTCATCGAGGAACAGGCGGCCGAACACGCCGCCGTCGATGCCGAGAACGGCGACCTCGTCACGACCGACGAGTTCGACAACGACCTCCGGAACCGCTATCCCGGCAAGGAGGTCGAGGTCACCGACGTGGAGAACGCGTTCGTGTTCCACGTCGAAACCGACGGCTCGTTCACCACCGAGGAACTGGTCCTGCGCGCGGTCGAGACGCTGCGTGACCGCGCGACCGAACTGAAAGACGCAGTCCAGCTGTAACGTACCAATGTCCCGTACCACACCCACGGCGCCGATGACCGCCCGCCCCCCGAGCGCGAGGACCGAAAGGGGTTTTACGGGGCACGCGAAACGCAACAATGCGAGCAGGGATAGCCAAGTCTGGCCAACGGCGCAGCGTTCAGGGCGCTGTCCCGTAGGGGTCCGCAGGTTCAAATCCTGCTCCCTGCACTTTTCCTACAACGGAGGAATCATATGAGCAAGACGAATCCGAGACTCAGTAGTCTCATCGCCGACCTGAAGTCGGCCGCCCGCAGTTCGGGCGGCGCTGTCTGGGGCGACGTCGCCGAGCGCTTAGAGAAGCCACGGCGCACACACGCGGAAGTCAACCTCGGCCGTATCGAACGATACGCCCAGGAAGACGAGACCGTGGTCGTGCCGGGCAAGGTGCTCGGCTCCGGTGTCCTGCAGAAGGACGTCACCGTCGCCGCAGTCGACTTCTCCGGAACCGCCGAGACGAAGATCGATCAGGTCGGAGAGGCTGTATCACTCGAACAGGCAATCGAAAACAACCCAGAAGGCTCCCAGGTCCGGGTGATCCGATGAGCATCGCAGAGTTCGACGCGGACGTCGTCGTCGACGCCCGCGACTGCATCATGGGCCGTGTCGCATCGCAGGTCGCCGAGCGCGCCCTCGCCGGCGAGACGGTCGCCGTGGTCAACGCCGAACGCGCGGTCATCACCGGCCGAGAGAGCCAGATCAAGGAGAAGTACAAGAAGCGCGTCGACATCGGTGACGACAACGCGTACTTCTACCCCAAGCGACCGGACGGCATCCTCAAGCGCTCGATCCGCGGCATGCTGCCCCACAAGAAGGCACGCGGCCGCGAGGCGTTCGAGAACGTCCGCACCTACGTCGGGAACCCGTACGACGAGGACAGCGTGGGCGGGAGCCCACGAGGTGGAGACGGCGAAGCCGTCGAAGCGCAGGTCCTCGACGGCACGTCTCTCGACCGACTGTCGAACATCAAGTTCGTCACGCTGGGCGAAATCAGCGAAACGCTCGGAGCGAACAAGACATGGTAACGAACACGTCTGGCAAGAAGAAGACCGCCGTCGCCCGCGCGACGATCCGCGAGGGCGAGGGCCGCGTACGTATCGACTCCCAGCCGGTCGAACTGGTCGACCCGGAGCTGGCACAGCTCAAGATGCTGGAACCGTTCCGCATCGCCGAGGACGACCTCCGCGGGGAGGTCGACGTCGAGGTGTCCGTCGAGGGCGGCGGCGTCATGGGACAGGCAGACGCCGCCCGGACCGCCATCGCTCGCGGACTCGTCGAGCACACCAACGACGCCGAACTCCGCGACGCGTACATGGAGTTCGACCGCTCGCTGCTGGTCAACGACGTTCGCCAGTCCGAATCCAAGAAGTGGGGCGGTCCCGGCGCTCGGGCCCGCTACCAGAAATCGTACCGCTGAGGTGATTCAAGTATGATGGTACCGGTCCGGTGTTTCACCTGCGGCAACGTCGTCGGCGAGCACTGGGAGGAGTTCAAGGCGCGCACCCGCGAGGCCGAAGAGCCCGAGGACCCGGAGAAGGTCCTCGACGAACTCGGCGTCGAACGGCACTGCTGCCGTCGGATGCTCGTCTCGCACAAGGACCTCGTCGACATCGTCTCACCCTACCAATGAACGCACAGGAAAGCCGCTACGAGAAGGCCCGAAAACTCGGCGCGCGAGCGCTGCAGTTGGCCCACGGCGCTCCCGTGCTCATCGAGACGGAACACACCCAGCCCATCCTCATCGCGGCCGAGGAGTACGACGCTGGCGTACTGCCATTCACGGTCAAGCGAGGTGACTAGATGACGCTCATCACTGACGTACGACTCCGCCGCGTCCTCGACTCGCGTGGGAACGCGACCGTCGAGGCCGACGTCCTCACCGAGAGCGGGGGCTTCGGTCGTGGCAAGGCACCGAGCGGCGCAAGTACGGGCGAGTACGAGGCCATCGAGCTCCCCGCCAACGAGGCCATCGCCAACGCCCGCGAGGACGCGATCCCGCGGCTCGTCGGCGAAGTGCACGCCGGGAACCAGCGTGACGTCGACGCGGCGCTGCACGCCGCCGACGGCACGGAGGACTTCTCCGGCATCGGCGCCAACAGCGCCGTCGCCATCTCGATGGCGGCCGCGAAGGCCGGCGCCGACGTGCTCGGCGCGCCGCTGTACCAGCACCTCGGCGGCACCTTCCGGGGCAACGAGTACCCGACGCCGCTGGGTAACATCATCGGCGGCGGCGAGCACGCCGCGGACGCGACCAACATCCAGGAGTTCCTCGCGGCCCCCGTCGGCGCACCGAGCGTCGAGGAGGCCGTCTTCGCCAACGCCGCGGTCCACCAGGAGGTCCACGACATCCTGGCAGACCGCGACCTGCCAGCGGGCAAGGGCGACGAGGGCGCCTGGGCACCGTCTATCTCGGACGACGAAGCGTTCGAGATCATGGACGAGGCCGTCGAGACCGTCGCCGACGACTTCGGCTTCGCCATCACCTTCGGCCTCGACGTGGCCGGCGCGGAGCTGTACGACGCCGACGAGGACGGCTACGTCTACGACGACGGCGTCAAGTCGACCGCGGAGCAGATCGACTACATCGCCGAGAAGGTCGAGGAGTACGACCTCGTCTACGTCGAGGACCCGCTCGACGAGAACGACTACGAGGCCTTCGCCGAACTGACGGACCGGGTCGGCGACCAGACGCTCGTCTGCGGTGACGACCTGTTCGTCACCAACGTCGAGCGCCTGCAGGCCGGTATCTCGGCCGGCGCGGGCAACTCCATCCTGATCAAGCCGAACCAGATCGGGACGCTGACCGACGCCGTCGACGCCATCGAACTGGCGACCGAGAGCGGCTACGAGTCGGTCGTCTCCCACCGCAGCGGCGAAACCGAGGACACGACCATCGCACACCTCGCCGTCGCCACCGACGCGCCGTTCATCAAGACCGGCGCGGTCGGCGGCGAGCGCACAGCCAAGCTGAACGAACTCATTCGTATCGAGGACAACGCAGTATGAGCGGCAACGAAAAAGAGGGTCTCGACGCGTCCGAGTCAGACTACGACCCGTCCGAGGAGGACGAGGAAGTGGCCGACGCCGACGCAGAGACCGAGACGGAAGCCGAACAGCCCGCTGACGACGCCACCGAGGCGACGGAGGCCGAACCGACCGACGCAGACGCCGAGGACGCGGACGAGGCCGAGGAGGCCGCCGGTCCGCAGCTCGACGAGGACGTCATGCCCGACGAGCAGTCCGAGGCAGACCTCCTCATCCCCGTCGAGGACTACCTCGGGGCCGGTGTCCACATCGGGACCCAGCAGAAGACCCAGGACATGGAGCGGTTCATCCACCGCGTCCGGACCGACGGGCTCTACGTGCTGGACGTCTCGATGACCGATCAGCGCATCCGCACCGCCGCGGACTTCCTGGCCAACTACGAACCGGAGCAGATCCTGGTCGCGTCGTCGCGCCAGTACGGCCGGTTCCCGGCCGAGAAGTTCGCCGAGGCCGTCGGGGCGCGCGCCCGGACGGGCCGGTTCATCCCCGGCACGCTGACCAACCCGGACTACGACGGCTACATCGAACCCGACGTCGTGGTCGTCACCGACCCCATCGGCGACGCCCAGGCCGTCAAGGAGGCCATCACGGTCGGCATCCCGGTCATCGCAATGTGTGACTCCAACAACACCACGTCGAACGTCGACCTGGTCGTCCCGACGAACAACAAGGGGCGCAAGGCGCTGTCGGTCGTCTACTGGCTGCTGGCCAACGAGACGCTCGACCGCCGCGGTGCCGAACCGGCCTACGGGCTCGACGACTTCGAGTCCGACATCTGACGCCGTTTCCGGAGTTCACTTTTCCGACGCGTTCGACTCCCGAGCGACAGCGTTCGTGCTCGACACAAGACATTTCTCGCGACCCCGAGTAACGACTGCAAATGGGTGACGGCGACACGCTACTCAATTCGGTCCTCGGCGCGCTCGCGACGGCCGTGCTGGGCGGGTTCGTCCCGTTCGCGCCGCTGTTCGGCGGGGCCATCGCGGGCTATCTGCAGGGCGGGACGCGAGACGACGGCGTTCGGGTGGGATTGCTCTCGGGGCTGTTCGGCCTCGTCGGAACCGTGCTCGTCACACTGCTCGTCCTGCTTGTGCTGTCGGTGTTTCTCGCTTTCTCTCCGGAGGCGCTGGCGGCGGTCGGGGCCGTCGGCGTCCTCTTTCTCCTCGCCAGCGCGCTGTCGGCGGTCGCGTACTTCCTCGGGCTGAGCGCGCTCGGCGGGTGGCTGGGCAACTACCTCAGGTACGACACCGACCTGTTTTCGTGATTCACCGCCGACCGGGGACGGCGCGGCACGGAACCTACATGACGCGCGGCGTGCAACGGGGAAACCAGTATGCGTGAGTCGGTGACCGACGCCGGTGTCGGCGCGCTCGTCACGATTGCGCTCTCGTTCGTCCCGTTCTCGTCCGTCGTCGGCGGGGCCGTCGCCGCGACGACCCACGGCGGGAGCTACCGAACCGGGCTGTGGCTGGGGACGCTTGCCGGTGTCGTCGCGATGGTCCCGCTGCTCGCGCTGTTCGTCCCGGCGCTGTACGTCGCCGGACTGCTGGGGTTCGGTATCCCGCCCGGCGCACCGGGATACGGGCTGTTCGTGGCGCTGGTGTTCGGCTTCTTCCTCGCCTACACCGTCGGGCTGAGTGCGCTCGGCGGGCTCGGCGGGGTGTGGGTCCGTGACCACACGGAGTGGAATCTGGACGCGGGCCGGTGGCTCTAGACCCGCTCACTCGGTCCGCTGCGCCGTGATTTGGCATGCCGTTCAAGCGTGTCCGGCACTAACTACGTCCAATGTCAGGGACGCCGCCCGGACCGAAGGGCGAACCGCTGTTCGGCAGCAGCCGCACGTACGCTCGCGACCCGTTCCGGTTCATCTCGGCGCTGGAGCGGGCGTACGGCGACGTGGCCCGGTTCGACATGGGTCCGATGGATACGGTCATGCTCTGTGACCCGACGGCCATCGAGCGGGTCCTCGTCTCCGAGGCCGACCGCTTTCGCAAGCCGGACTTCCAGGGCGACGCGCTCGGCGACCTGCTCGGCGACGGCCTGCTGCTGAGCGAGGGCGAGACGTGGGAGCGTCAGCGCAAGCTCGCGAACCCGGCGTTCTCGATGGCCCGGCTGTCGGGGATGGCGGACCGCATCACCGGCCACGCCGAGGACCGAATCGCCGACTGGTCCGACGGCGACACCGTCGACGCCGAGCGGGCGATGACGCGGGTCACGCTCGACGTGATTCTGGACCTGATGATGGGCGTGGAGCTCTCCGAGGAGCGCGTTCGGACCGTCGAGGAACAGCTCGTCCCGCTGGGCCAGCGGTTCGAGCCCGACCCGCTCCGCTTCGCCGCGCCGTCGTGGCTCCCGATGCCCGACGACGCCGCGTTCGACCGCGCGATGGCGACGCTCGACGAGGTGCTGGACGACGTCGTCGCGACCCGCGAGGGGTCCGTCGGTACCGACGACGACGGACCGATGGACTTCCTGTCGGTCCTCCTCCGGGCGCGTGACGACGGGCAGCAGTCGCCCGTGCAACTGCGCGACGAGATGATGACGATGCTGCTCGCAGGCCACGACACGACCGCGCTGACGCTGACGTACACGTGGTTCCTGCTCTCGGAACACCCCGAGGCCGAGCGGCGCGTCCACGCGGAACTCGACGCCGTCGTCGGCGACCGCCGCCCGGGGATGGAGCACGTCCGGGACCTGGAGTACCTTGAGTGGGTCGTTCAGGAGGCCATGCGGCTGTACCCGCCGGTGTACACCATCTTCCGGGAGCCGACGGAGGCCGTCGAACTCTCCGGGTACGAGGTGGCCGCCGGAACGACGCTGATGCTGCCGCAGTGGGGCGTCCATCGCTCCGCGCGGTTCTACGACGACCCGGAAGCGTTCGACCCCGAGCGCTGGCGGCCAGAACGGGCCAGCGAGCGGCCCCGATTCGCGTACTTCCCGTTCGGGGGCGGCCCGCGCCACTGCATCGGGAAGCACCTCGCGATGCTCGAAGCCCAGCTCATCCTCGCGACCACGGCGAGCGAGTATCGTCTCGAGTTCCTCGGCGAGACGCCGCTCGAACTCATGCCCTCGCTGACCGCACATCCTCGCCAGGAGATGCGGATGCGCGTCGAGCGCCGGTCGTAGGCGGCAGGCTCGACCCGATGGAAACGCTTAGGCACGCGTGGTGACAATCGAGCGACAGAATGGTGCTGTCGCTCGCGAAGCGCGTCGTCGCTGAATCCTGTCCCGAGCGCCTCGACCCGCTGCTGGCGGGACTGTATCAGACCGCGTTCCCCGCGGCGTCGTCGGAAGACTCGACCGCGGCGGGCGTCCTCGAACGGGTCGACGAGGTACCCGCGTCGCTCCCGTCGGCGGCGTTCGCCCACGCCACGCTCCTCTCCGAACGGGAGGCGCTATTCCGGGAACTGCCGGCCCAGGGCACGGTGGCGGTGTTCGGCGTGAGCGAGGACCTCGCGGCGTCGATTCGCACCGCCGCCGACCCGGCGGCCGTGACGCTCGCCGACGACTGGGCGAGTGACGAGGAACGGCGGGCCGTCCGTGAGCGGGCCGGCAGTGATTCGGACGCGGTCCGCGTGAACGACGCCGACTCGCTGGCCGTCCTCGACGCCTTCAACGACGGCGCGCTCGACTGGGTCTACGTCAACAGCACCCACGAGTACGAACACACCCTCGCGGAACTCAGAGCGAGCGCGGAGAAAGTGGCCGACGACGGCTACATCGCCGGCGACGACTACAACGTCTTCCACGGCGTCATCCCCGCCGTCCACCAGTTCTGCGCCGAGACGGACTGGGAACTGGCGTACCTGACGATGGAGACGCACGGCCGACGGAGCTACGCGCTCAAGAAGGGCGAGTCCTGAGTGGGAGGCTGCTGTTCGAGAGCGGGTCGCCGACCAGCGGGTGCCGTCTCGGACCGCTCCGAAAACGCCTAACGCTCGGGGTGCACACGGGCGGGTATGGTCACAGCGAGCGCTCCCGGGAAGGTGTACCTGTTCGGGGAGCACGCGGTCGTCTACGGGGAGCCGGCGGTCCCCTGCGCCATCGAGCGCCGGGTCCGCGTGACGGCCACCGAAATCGACGAGGGACTGCGAATCCACGCCAACGACCTGCAACTGGACGGCTTCACCGTCGAGTACACCGGCGACGGCGAGAGCCGCCCGGACGTGGACGTCGCCGAACCGCTCGTCGAGGCGGGGATGGGGTACGTGAACGAGGCCATCGCGCAGGCACGCGACGCGGCCGACGCGCCCGAGGCGGGCTTCGAGATTTTCGTCGAGGGCGACATCCCGCTGGGGGCGGGCCTCGGTTCGTCGGCGGCGCTGGTCGTCGCGGCCATCGACGCGGCGGCCGGGGAACTGGGCGTCGACCTGCCCGCCGAAGAAATCGCCGACCGGGCCTACCAGGTCGAACACGCGGTGCAGGACGGGCAAGCCTCCCGGGCGGACACCTTCTGCTCGGCGATGGGCGGCGCGGTCCGCGTGGAGGGCGACGACTGCCGTCAGCTGGAGGGCATCGACACGCTCCCGTTCGTCATCGGCTACGACGGCGGCGCGGGCGACACCGGTGCGCTGGTCGCGGGCGTCCGCGACCTCCGGGACGAGTACGGCTTCGCCGCGGACACGGTCGAGGCCATCGGCGATATCGTCCGCGAGGGCGAGGCGGTGCTCGGCACGGACGACTACGAGGCGCTGGGAGAGCTGATGGACTTCAACCACGGCCTCCTCTCGGCGCTCGGCGTCTCCTCGCGGTCGCTCGACTCGATGGTGTGGGCGGCCCGCGACGCGGACGCCCACGGCGCGAAGCTCACCGGTGCGGGCGGCGGCGGGTGTATCGTCGCGCTGGACGAGTCCGACGACGCCCTCACGGCGCTGAAGTACACGCCGGGCTGTGAGGACGTGTTCCGCGCCGAACTGGACACCGACGGAGTCCGGCGGGAATGACGGTCGTCCTCAAGCTCGGCGGGAGCGTCGTCACCGAGAAAGACGAACCGGAGACGGTGGACAGCGCGGCGCTGGACGCGGCCGCCGCCGCGGTCGCAGACGCCGCCGTCGAGACCGACATCGTCGTCGTCCACGGCGGCGGGAGCTTCGGTCACCACCACGCCGCCGAGTACGGCGTCAGCACGACCGCGGGGACCCGCGACCCCGCCGGCGTGCGAGCTATTCACGGCGCGATGTGCCGGCTCAACGACGCGGTCGTCGACGCGCTCGCGGCGCGGGACGTGCCGGCCGTGCCCGTACACCCGTTCTCGGCGGCCGCCCGCGACGCCGACGGGGCGCTCTCGCTCCCGACGCGGCAGGTCGAGACCCTCCTCGACGAGGGGTTCGTGCCGGTCCTCCACGGCGACCTGGTCGCCCACGCGGGCGAGGGCGCGACGGTCTTGAGCGGCGACGAACTCGTGGTCGAACTCGCGCCAGCCGTCGACGCCGACCGCGTGGGCGTCTGCTCGACCGTCCCCGGCGTCCTCGACGAGGACGGCGACGTCATCGACCGCATCGAGTCCTTCGAGGCGGTGGCGTCGGCCCTCACCGGGAGCGACGCGACGGACGTGTCGGGGGGAATGGCCGGCAAGGTCCGCGCGCTCCTCTCGCTGTCCTCCGAGGCGGTCGTCTTCGGCCCGGACGCGCTCGGGGCCTTCCTGGCGGGCGAGCGTCCGGGGACGACGATCGACGGCGGTGAGTCCGGCCATCGAGAGTGACTCGTCGTGTTATTTTTTGAGAATGTCACCGGCTGGGCTGTGACTACTGTCGGTTGCTCTGCAGTTCGAGCCCCACTGTAGCGGAGCTATCGCGGCCACGTCTCTCGGTTATCTACCGAACCGGCGGGCAACCACTCCGTCCCGACCTCAGCGTAACATATTTGCCTACTGTTATCAATAATTGGACCATGTCTGCTGTAGGCCTGACCGACGTCTATCGATACGGAACGAAGTTTCTCGGCGCGCTGCTCGTCGTCGCCGGCGTCGGTGGCGGCCTCGTCGCCGCGGGATACGTGCTGATACAGAACGGCTCGCTCGCCTCGCTCTCCGGAAACGCCGGCTATCGCGCCCTGCTCGGCATCGTCGTCGGCGCGCTCGGCTGTCTCCTCCTCGTCTCCGGGCTCATCGGGCTGTTCCACAAGCTCGTCGCGGACGCGACGATGGCCGGCGCAGTCGCGGCGCGGGCGGCGCGCGACGACGCCGAAGTCGCGGCGACCGACGAGTCTGACTCGGACGCCTCCGCACCCACACCCGCCACCAGTCCGGCGGCAGAGCCCGAGCGCCCCGACGAGGACGATGCAACTGAACCGCGAACAGAACCGGTCGCCGCCGAGTCGGAGCCCGAGACGGCGGAGCCCGAGGGAGAGCCGGTTTCGGAGCCGACCGCCGGCGAGGCGCAGTCGGAGCCGTCGACCGAAGCCGAGCCAGCGGCCGAAAGCCCGCCTGCGGCCGCCGAACCCGAGGTGGCGGCCGAGGCCTCGCCCGCAGCGACGGAACCGGACGCGGCCGAACCGACGACCGCGGAGACGCGAGTCGCGGGCGGCGACTCTGAACCGACGACCGGCAACGACCAGACGGCGGTCCCGTCCGCCGACGTGACGCCCGATACCGACACCGGAACGGCGACCGTCGACGACGGGTCGACGGCAGACGCTGTTCCTGACGCCGCACAGTCCGCCGCTGGGGTCGCTGCCGAGTCCGAGACGCCCGCCTCCGAGTCCCCCGACGAGAGCGACGGGTCGGACCGCGACCTGCTGAACCAGGACCCGCCGGAGGAGGAACAGCCGCGGACGGAGCCCCAGGAGTGGACGCCGCCGGACCCCGCGGAGTTCGACACGCCGGACGACGACGAGCCCGACGAATCCGGCTGGGTATCGGGAGACGAGGCCGGGGCGTCGACAGCGGCCGACGGCGACGCGACGCCGCCCGAACCGGACGAACCATCGGACGCCGACCCCGGCGAATCGGCCGACTCAGGTCCCGAATGGGACGTTCCGGACGATGGCGCGGACGAGCGGGCCGACGACGTGACGCGCAGAGAGACGCGCGTGCTCGACGAGTCGAGCGACCAGCACGGCCCGCGGACCACGGAGGACCTGTTCGGCGGCGACTCGACCGACCGGTCACACTCGGAGGCCCTGACCGGCGACGCCACCGACGCACCGGCCGACGCGGATATCGAGGGGGAGACCGACGAAGACGCCACGCTCGCCGACGAGGGCGTCTCGGGATTCGACGTGTCCAGCGACGACGACCCGCTCTCGGACGCGCTGGACGACAAGTAACGGCCGATGGCAGTCGGACACTCCGTTTGCTGAACGTCGCGCCGTTGGGCGTTCCCGTTCCTCAGCCGACACCCGCCGTCGGGAACCCACACCGTTTTAAGAAGCGCCGTTGTAGGCCCGAGTAACCGAGCGTACGGCCGCCCGCGGAACGCGGTTCGGCGGCCGGCAGACGGCGGATGGAAGTCGCGGGACGGGAGTCCCTCTACTGTGGACGCACGGGCTACGGGCGTACCCGACTGGCCTGGCGCGTCGAGCGGATCGGAGTCGCCTCCATTGCAGACACCGTCGTTGCCGTGCCCCACCGCTTCTCGCGGTCGGCTCTCCACTCGGAGCTACAACCATGGAAGTCGAAATCGCGACAATTGGCGGTTACGAGGCTGTAGGCCGACAGATGACGGCCGTCCGTGCAGGTGACGACGTCGTCATCTTCGACATGGGCCTGAACCTCTCGAAGGTACTGATTCACGACAACGTCGAGACCGAGCGCATGCACTCGCTCGACCTCATCGACATGGGCGCCATCCCGGACGACCGCGTCATGTCCGACCTCGAGGGCGACGTGAAGGCCATCGTGCCGACGCACGGTCACCTCGACCACATCGGCGCGATCTCGAAGCTCGCACACCGCTACGACGCGCCCATCGTCGCGACGCCGTTCACCATCGAACTCGTCAAACAGCAGATCAAGGGCGAGGAGAAGTTCGGCGTCCAGAACGACCTCCAGAAGATGGAGGCCGGCGAGACGATGTCCATCGGCGACCGCAACGAACTGGAGTTCGTCAACGTCACTCACTCCATCATCGACGCCATCAACCCCGTCCTCCACACGCCGGAGGGTGCGGTCGTCTACGGCCTCGACAAGCGCATGGACCACACGCCGGTCATCGGCGACCCCATCGACATGGAGCGGTTCCGCGAGATCGGTCGCGAGGGCAACGGCGTCCTCTGTTACATCGAGGACTGTACGAACGCCGGCCGGAAGGGCCGCACCCCCTCCGAGTCCGTCGCCCGCCGACACCTCCGTGACGTGATGGACAGCGTCGCAGACTACGACGGCGGCATCGTCGCGACGACGTTCTCCTCGCACATCGCCCGCGTGAAGAGCCTCGTCGAGTTCGCGGACGACATCGGCCGACAGCCGGTCCTGCTGGGTCGCTCGATGGAGAAGTACTCGGGCACCGCGGAGCGCCTGGACTTCGTCGACTTCCCCGAGGACCTCGGGATGTACGGTCACCGCAAGTCCGTCGACCGGACGTTCAAGCGCATCATGAACGAGGGCAAGGAGAACTTCCTGCCCATCGTGACGGGTCACCAGGGCGAGCCGCGCGCGATGCTCACGCGCATGGGCCGCGGCGAGACGCCCTACGAGCTGGACAACGGCGACAAGGTCATCTTCAGCGCCCGGGTCATCCCGGAGCCGACCAACGAGGGCCAGCGCTACCAGTCCGAGAAGCTGCTGGGCATGCAGGGCGCGCGCATCTACGACGACATCCACGTCTCCGGCCACCTGCGACAGGAGGGCCACTACGAGATGCTCGACGCGCTCCAGCCCCGGAACGTCATCCCGGCTCACCAGAGCCTCGAAGGGTTCGCACCGTACGTCGACCTCGCCGAAGACATGGGCTACAAGGCCGGACGGGACCTCCACATCACCCGCAACGGCAACATGATCCAGCTCACAGAGTAGACTCACATGTCCGAACGCCACCAGCAGGTCGAAGACGCGATCGTCGCCCGTCGGGACCGAGTCAACGACGCGCTCCCCGAGGACCTCCCGGTCACGAAGCCGGAACACCTCTACGAGGCGTCGCGGTACCTGCTGGACGCCGGGGGCAAACGACTCCGGCCGACGGTCCTCTTGCTGGTCGCCGAGTCGCTGCTGGACGTCGACCCGCTGACGGCGGATTACCGTGACTTCCCGGCGCTCGACGGCGGCCGCGCCGACGTCATGTCGGCGGCGCTCGCCATCGAGGTCATCCAGACGTTCACGCTCATCCACGACGACATCATGGACGACGACGCCCTCCGGCGTGGCGTCCCGGCCGTCCACAAGGAGTACGACCTCTCGACGGCGATTCTGGCCGGCGACACGCTGTACTCGAAGGCCTTCGAGTTCCTGCTGTCGACCGGCGCGGACCACGAGCGGTCCGTCGAGGCGACCGAGCGCCTCGCAACGACCTGCACGCGCATCTGCGAGGGCCAGTCCCTCGACATCGAGTTCGAGCAGCGCGACGTGGTCACGCCCGAGGAGTACCTGGAGATGGTCGAACTCAAGACCGCCGTGCTGTACGGCGCGGCCGCGTCCATCCCGGCGACACTGCTCGGCGCGGACGAGGAGACCGTCGACGCGCTGTACAACTACGGCCTCGACGTGGGCCGGGCGTTCCAGATTCAGGACGACTTGCTCGACCTGACGACGCCCTCGGAGAAACTGGGCAAGCAGCGCGGCTCTGACCTCGTCGAGAACAAGCAGACGCTCGTGACGCTGCACGCCCGCCAGCAGGGCGTCGACGTGGGCGACCTGGTCGATACGGACTCCGTCGACGCGGTCTCGGAGGCCGAAATCGACGCGGCCGTCGAGCGCCTGCGCGACGTGGGCTCCATCGAGTACGCCCGCGAGACGGGCCAGGACCTCATCGCAAGCGGCAAGGAGAACCTCGAAGTCCTCCCGGACAACGAGGCGCGTTACCTGCTCGAAGGCATCGCGAACTACCTCGTCGAGCGCGAGTACTGAGGCCCCGGCCGTCTCTTTTCCGCGGCCCTCGTCTGGTCAGCACCTAAGTCGTGTCGCTCCCTAGTGACGTCCGTGACTCGATTCGTCCTCTACGGCGGCAAGGGCGGCGTCGGCAAGACGACGGTCGCGGCGGCGTCGGGCCTGCGGTTGGCCGAAGCGGGCCACGAGACGCTGGTCGTCTCGACCGACCCGGCGCACTCGCTGGGCGACGCCGTCGAGACGACCGTCGGCGGCGAACCCACCGAAATCAGCGACCACCTGTGGGGCGTCGAGGTCGACCCCCAGGCGGGTATCGACCGCTACCGCTCGCTGTTCGAGGCGCTGGCGGCGGAGTTCTCCGACGCCGGCATCAGGCTCGACGAGGACGAGGTCGCGGACCTGTTCACGTCGGGCGTGATGCCCGGGAGCGACGAGCTGGCGGCCATCGAGGGGCTGGCGACCTACGTCGAGAGCGACCGCTGGGACCGGGTGGTGTTCGACACCGCACCCACCGGCCACACGCTGCGCCTGCTCGACCTGCCGTCGGTGCTCGACCGCGGCGTGGCGACGGCGATGGACCTGCGCGACCAGGTCCGCAGGAAGGTCAACACGGCGCGGACCATGATGTTCGGACCGATGGCCGGCCGGCGAGACGACGGTCCCGACGACTTCACCGCGATGCGCGAGCGGATGGAGCGCGTCGGAAGGGTGCTGCGGGACCCGGACCAGACGGAGTTCCGCGTCGTCACAATTCCCGAGACGATGGCCGTCCGCGAGTCCGAGCGGCTGGTCGGGAAGCTCCGCGAGTTCGAGGTGCCGGTGACGACGCTCGTGGTCAACAAGGTCATCGAGGACGCCGGGGACTGCGAGTGCTGTCGCGCGAAGCGGGCCGATCAGGCGGATGCCATCTCGACGCTCCGGGACGCCCTCCCCGACCTCGACGTGTGGACGGTTCCCGACCAGTCCGGCGAGGTGACCGGCCTCGACGCGCTGGAACGGGTCGCGGAGTCGCTGGGTGCGGTGGAGTGACTGCCCACCTCGTTTGTGGATGAATCATCTCGTGTGAGAAATCGCCGGAACAGTCCCCCTCTACGCACTCTCTATCCGCCAGCCTGAACAGGCAGGTGGTGTGTATATTCCTCTGGAGAGCGTTCGAAGAAATATGTCGCCAGTCAACACGAATTCACTGAACCGGCTGAGTATCGTCTCGACCTTAGTTGACGCCGCCGTCGCGTTTCTCCGCGGACGCACGAAGAGTGGGCTCCTCCTGACTGGCGCTGCAGCGCTCTCCGCAAAGATCCCTGGGATTGGGACCGCCGTCTCGCTGGCGTTGCGCGTCGCCCGCCGACTCCGATAGGGTAGTGACCCGTCGCCGCTTTCGGTACTGGCCAGCCAGGTTGCCACCAGCATGAGCGGTGGCACGCGATCGTCGGTGGACCACAGCAATCACACATAACAGCGGCCCCAGAGTCCCATCTGCTGGGGTTCACGTACCACTTTGATCTGCACTGCGTGAACCGTTGCAGACCACGAGGTATGTGAACTGCTTGCTGACACTCCGATAGCTCGCCGAACCCGACGGCGTTTTGACCCTCCCAACCGCAGGTCCCGGTAATGGACGACGAGCTGCGAGACCGCGTCAGGGAGGCGGCGGAGACGAACGCCCTCCTCAACGCAGTCAAACACGACAGCGAGGCACAGGTCGGCGCGATCATGGGGCCGCTCATGGGCGCGAACCCCGAGTTCCGCGAGCACGGCGACGAGATTCCGGGCATCATCGCGCCCGTGGTCGAGCGGGTCAATGGCATGAGTAGTTCGGAGCGGCGGGAGCGGCTGGCCGAACTCGCCCCCGAGAAGCTCGAAGAACTGGAGGCCGAAGACGAGGGCGAGGACCACCCACTTCCGGACCTGCCCGACGCCGACGACTACGACACCGTCCGGATGCGCGTCGCGCCCAACCCCAACGGCCCGTGGCACATCGGCCACGCGCGGATGGCGGCCGTCGTCGGCACGTACAAGGAGCGCTACGACGGGGAGTTCCTCTGTCGCTTCGACGACACCGACCCCGAGACGAAGCGCCCCGACCTCGACGCCTACGACGCCATCCTCGACGCCATCGACTACCTCGGCTTCGAGCCAGACGACGTGGTGAAGGCGAGCGACCGCGTGGAGACGTACTACGAGTACGCCCGCGACCTCATCGACGCCGGCGGGGCCTACACCTGCTCGTGCCCGCAGGGCAGGTTCTCCGACATGAAAAACAGCGGCGAGGCCTGTCCCCACCGCGAGAAGGACGCAGAGACCACCCACGAGGAGTTCGAGGCGATGGTCGACGGCGAGTACGACAGCGGCGAGATGGTCCTGCGGGTGCGGACCGACATCACCCACAAGAACCCCGCCCTGCGGGACTTCGTGGCGTTCCGCATCGTCGAGACGCCCCACCCGCGCGAGGAGGCGGCGGAGTACCGCTGCTGGCCCATGCTGGACTTCCAGAGCGGGCTGGACGACCACCTGCTCGGCGTGACCCACATCATCCGCGGCATCGACTTGCAGGACTCCGCGAAGCGCCAGCAGTTCGTCTACGACTACTTCGGCTGGGAGTACCCCGAGGTCATCCACTGGGGCCACGTCCAGGTCGACGAGTACGACGTGCCGCTGTCCACGTCGAGCATCGCGGAACTCATCGAGAACGGCGACCTCGCGGGCTGGGACGACCCGCGCGCGCCGACCGTCGCGAGCCTCGAACGGCGCGGCATCCGCGGCGAGGCCGTCGTCGACGCGATGACCCAGCTCGGCACCTCGACCTCGAACGTCGACCTCGCGATGTCCTCTATCTACGCGAACAACCGCGAACTGGTCGACGACGCCTCGGACCGCGCGTTCTTCGTCCGCGACGACGACGCCCACGGCGGCCTCGTCGAGCGGCAGGTGGTCGGCGGCCCCGACGCCGGTGAGCCGCCGCTGCACCCCGACCACGAGGAGCGCGGCCGCCGCGAGATTCCGGTCGCGGGCGGCGTCGCCGTGGAGGGCGACGACCTGCCGCCCCACGGCGAGCGCGTCTGGCTCAAGGGCTACGGCTGCGTGCGCCACACGCGCGACGCCTTCGAGTACGCCGGCGACGACATCGACGCCGTGCGCGAGGAGGGCGTCGACGTGATCCACTGGGCGCCGGCCGACGGGCCCGCGCTCCGCCTGCGGACGATGGACGGCGACGTGACGGGCGTCGCCGAACCGGGCCTGCTCGGCTACGACGCCGACGCGGTCGTCCAGTTCGAGCGCATCGGTTTCGCCCGCCTCGACGACGTGGCCGCGGACGCCGAGACGGAGTCCGTCGCGTACTTCAGCCACCCCTGAGCGGCCGCGCGCTCGGGCGGTTCGGCCCGACGGTCTTATGGTTCGGACGCTCCGACCGACCACTGTGACAGACAGCGCTCCGTCGACGGTGACAGTGCAGCGCGACCTCCCGTTCCGCGAGGCGGACGGCGAGACGCTGGCGCTCGACCTGTACGACGACCCGGCGACGACCGGCCCGAAGCCCGTCGCCGTCCTCGTTCGCGGCGGCGCGTTCTGCTGGGGCGACAAGGGCGAGTTCGCCCGCCACGCCATCGACCTCGCCGCCGAGGGCTTCCTCGTCGTCGAACCGCAGTACCGCCTCGCGCCGGAGTCGACCTTCCCCGCGGCGCTCGTGGACGTGAAGGCCGCTATCGAGTGGGTCCGGGCGACGGGCGACGAGTACGGCGCGGACCCGGACCGCGTCGTCGGCGTCGGCCACTCCGCGGGCGCGAACCTCGTCGCCCTGGCCGCGCTGACCGCTGACGAACCGGGCTTCGAACCGGAGGCGTACCCGGGCCGCTCCTCGGCGCTCTCGGCCGTCGTCGGCTACGCCGGCGTGTACGACTTCCGCTCGCTCGACGCGGCGACGGGCGAGGGAGAGCGGTTCCACCGGCGGTACCTCGGCGGCGGCCCCGACGAGGAACCGGCCGCCTACGACCTCGCGTCCCCGGTCGCACAGGCCGGCCCGGACGCGCCGCCGACGCTACTGCTCCACGGCGACGCGGACGAGACGGTCCCGCCGTCCCAGTCGGCTCTGCTCGCCGACGCGCTGTCGCCCGTCGCCGACGTGACCCACGAGACGGTGTCGGCCGACCACGGCTTCCCGTTCCACGGCGCGCACTACGACGACGTGCTCGAGCGGACCGTCGCGTTCCTGCGAGGCGTCGGCCTCGCCGGGGAAGGGACCCCGGACCGGCCCGGCGGCGGAATCGGCGGGGTTGGCGGCGGCCCGAGCGAATCCGGCGGGCCGTCCGACCTCGGCGTCGACCGTCCGCCGGGGGCGCGCGGACCGGACGACCGCCGCGGCGACCCGGGGTTCTGACCGGAGGTCGAACAGTTAAGTATCTCGCATCAGTGTGGTTAGATACCAATGGCCATAGACCCTGAGTTCGAGAGCAACCGCGAGGTAGTCGAGCAGCACGAGGGCCACAACGTCTGGGGCCCGGTCGACGAACCGGAGGAGCTCGGCATCCACGGCACACACGTCGCCGTCGACTTCGACATCTGTCTCGCCGACGGCGCGTGCCTGGAGGACTGCCCGGTCGACGTGTTCGAGTGGGTCGACACGCCGGGCCACCCAGAGAGCGAGATCAAGGCCGACCCGGCCCACGAGGACCAGTGCATCGACTGCATGCTCTGTGTCGACGTCTGTCCCGTCGACGCCATCGACGTGGACCCCGGACGCGCCGGCCGCATCTGAGTGCGCCGGTCGTTCGGCGTCAGTTCTCACCCACACACCAGCGACGGCTAGTACTGTCAGCCACATTTGTAAACATAAATTTATTACCGACTCCTGTGTGAGATACGGTCACGAGGGTCGTGACAAAAATGCGCACAGTAGTGTTGACGAAGGGCGTTCCGGACTTCCGCGAGGGACAGGTATCGTTCGACGAGGAGGGCCACCTCGAACGGGGGAAGACACCCACGGTGATGAACCCGAACGACAAGCACGCGCTGCGGGCCGCGTTCCAGACGAAAGTCCGCAACGGCGGACAGGTGTCGCTGATGAGCATGGGGCCGCCGGGCTACGAGGAGGTCCTACAGGAGGGGATGCGGGACGTGTACGCCGACGACCTCTATCTCCTCTCGGACCGGGAGATGGGCGCGGCCGACACGTGGGCGACCGCGATGACGGTCGCGAGCGGCATTCAGAAACTCGACGAGGAACCGGACCTTGTGTTCGCGGGCTTCAAGACCGCGGACGGCGAGACCGGCCACACCGGGCCACAGACCTGCTGGTGTCTCGACTGGCCGATTATCACGCACGTCCTCTCGCTCGACATCGACGAGGAGGAACGGACCGTGCGGGCCAAGCGCCTGGTCGACGGCGACATCTCCGAAATCGAGACGGTCGAAGCGCCGATGCCGTGTTTCATCGTCGCCGACCCGGAGTTCGAGCCGACCTACCGGCGGGCCAGCCACCGGCTGAAACACAAGGACCTCCGCGAGGAGACGAAAGAACGGGCCGAAGACTACGAGGACCACCTCACGGTCTGGGACCACACAGACCTCAACCTCGACCCGGACTACATCGGGCTGGACGGGTCGCCCACCATCGTCGCGGGCGTCGACCCGATTCCCAAGGCCCCCTCCGAGCGGGAGGCGACGGTCATCGACGCCGGCGCTGACGAGGGGATGGAACAGGTGCTCGACGAACTCACGCCGTACGCGGCGGGTGACTGACGATGGTAGAGATCGATCCCACAGAGTACGAGATCGCGGAGCTCGGACCGAAGATCAAAGATATCGACGACGCCGACGAACTGCGGGAGATGCTGGACCTGGAGGAAGGCGGCGAGGACCGCGTCCCGGTCAAGACGCTCATCGAGGACCGCATCGAGAAGGTCGAGGACGAGGGCGACGGTGAGGTGGATCCGGAGACCGTCGACCTCGCGTCGCTGACCGTCGCCGACGTGGCGAACATGGTCCGGGACATCGACGACGCCGAGGTGCTCCGAGACCTGCTGGAGCGCGAGCAGGATGGCGAGGACCGCAAGACGGCGAAGTCGCAGATCGAGAGCCGCATCGAGTCTGTCGAGGGAAGCGACGAGGAGGCGGGCGAAGTCGAGTACGTCCCGCCGGAGGAGAAGTACCCCGAACTCGACCACCCGACCAACGACAAGCAGTGGGTCGAGGGGACCGTCGGCGCGGAGTACCGCGACATGTGGGTCTACTGCGAGACGCAGGCCGGCGACCTCGTCGACGTCTCGAAGGAGATGCTCGGGAAGGCCCGCGACCTGATGGACACCTACAACGCGGACTACGACGAGGAGGAGCGCGTCGTCGCGGTGCTGATCGGCGACGACGCCAGCGACCACGTCGACGACGTGATCGCCTACGGCGCGGACCTCGTCATCTACCACGAAGACGACCGCCTGGAGCGGTTCCGCCACCAGCCCTACACCGAAATCTTCTGTGACATGGCCCGAGCGGGCGGCGACCTGGCCGCCGAGGGCCGCGAGGAGGTGGACTGGAAGGACTACCACGAACCGCGCTACACGGTCTTCCCGGCCACGAACAACGGCCGCGACCTCTCGGCGCTCGTCCAGGGCGAACTCGACTCGGGGCTGGCCTCGGACTGCTCGGGGCTGTACATCGAGAACGCGATGATATCGAACCCCGCGAAGGTCGGCACGGCCGGCGACAAGAAGGAGTTCGAGCGCGTCCTGCACATGAAGCGCCCTGACTTCTCGGGCTTCGAGTACTCGACCATCCTCTGTATCGACAAGCCCAACCGGGACTTCCACCCGCAGGGGGCGTCGGTCATTCCGGGGAGCTTCGAGATTCCGGACCCCGACTTCGAGCGCGAGGCCGAGGTCGTCGACTACGAGATGGAGTTAGACGATGACTGGTTCCAGGTCGAGGTCGAGGAGTTTGACCGCCTCTCGGGCGGCGTCGACCTCACCGGGAACGACGTGGTCGTCGCCGTCGGACGCGGCATCGGCGACGACCCGACGAAGGGCATCGAACTGGCGCTCGACCTCGTGGACGCCTTCGACGAGGCCGACCTCGGCCTCTCGCGGGGCGTCATCACCTCGTCGTACTCCTTCGACGGCCACGTCGAGCAGTACGTCACCGAGGAGCGCCAGATCGGCGAGTCCGGACAGGAGGTCGAACCGGACGTGTACATCGCGGCGGGTATCTCCGGCGCGATTCAGCACAAGGTCGGCTGCGACGAGTCAGACACCATCATCGCCGTCAACACCGACCCGGACGCCGACATCCGCGACTTCTCGGACTACCTCATCGAGGGCGACCTGTTCGAGGTGTTGCCGCGCCTGACGGAGGCGGTCGAAGCGGGCGACCTCGGCGCGGTGATGGGGGAGGTCAGCGATGACTGACCCCGCCGAGAAGTACGAGGCGGTCGTCGTCGGCTGTGGCCCCGGCGGGGCCGCGGCGGCGGCGAACCTCGCGCGAAACGGCGTCGAGACGCTCGTGCTCGAACGCGGCGTCGACGCCGGGTCGAAGAACGTCTCCGGCGGCCTCATCTACGCCGAGGAGTCGGCCCCCTACACCATCGACGGACTCTTCCCCGGCTTCCGCGAGGAGGCGACCGAGCGACCGGTCACCGAGAACTACATCCACAACGTCGCCGGCGAGAAGGTCAAGACCTTCGACATCGGCGACCTCCACCACCACGACACGGCGTGGGCCGACTCGGTGCTACGCCGGAAGATGGACTCCTGGCTCGCCCAGCAGGTCCACGAGCGGACCCGCGAGACCGGCGGCGGCCTGCTGACCGAGGTCCACGTCACCGGTCTGCTGCGCGAGCGCGGCGAGATCGTCGGCGTGACGACGGAGGAACTCGACCCCATCAAGGCCGACCTTATCGTCGCCGCCGACGGCGTCAACTCCGAACTGGCCCGTGACGCGGGCCTGATGGACTGGGAGGAACCGGAAGAGTGGTTCCAGGGCGTCAAGGCCGTCGTCGACGTGGAACCCGACGTCATCAACGAGCGCTTCGACGTGGACGCGGACGACGGCGCGGCCCACCTGTTCTCGGGCGACCTCTTCGACGGCGTCCGGGGCGGCGGCTTCCTCTACACCAACGAGTCGTCGCTCTCCATCGGGACCGTCTTCCACCTCGACTCGCTCGCCGAGGAGGAGGCCGAGCCCCACGAACTGCTCGACAGCTTGCTCACGCACCCGCTCATGGCCCAGTGGCTCGGCGACGAGTACGACGAGCGCGAGTACAGCGCCAAACTGGTGCCGGACTCGAAGAAGGCGGCCCACCCCTCACCGCACGAGGACCGCCTCGTGCTGGTCGGCGACGCCGCCGGACAGATGCAGGCCCAGGGCCCCATCATCAAGGGGATGAACCACGCCGTCACCGCGGGGGCGCTGGCCGCCGAGGCCTTCGCCGACGCTCGCTCGCGCAACGAACCCCACCGCGCCGGCGAACTGTACGAGAAGAAACTCCACGACGAGGGCGTGATGGACAAGCTCCGGCCGACCCGCTACGAGGTGTTCGGACGGCTCGGCGAGCTCGGGCCGATCGACGACGTCTCGAACAGCGTCGCCGAGTCCGCCCTCGGCCGGTTCGGCGTTCGGGCCGCGTCTGGCCTCCTCGAACGGGCCTACTCCTCGCCGACGCTGGTGTCGATGATCCCTGACACCAAACTGCCCTACGTGACGCTTCCCACGATAATCGCCGAGGAACTCGGCGAGCGCGTCGACGACGAGAACACGATTTCGCCGCCGGACCTGGCCGACCGCATCGGCGACCTGACCTACGACGTGGGCGACCCGCACATCAAACTCCTCGACAAGTCCTTCGAAGCGTCGGGGACCGCGGTCACGGCCTGCCCGGTCAGCGCGAAGGACTTCGGCGGCGGCTGTTACCGCGACGAGCGGGTCCAGACGAACGGCAGCGAGGAACACCTCGTGAGCCTCGACACCCAGCCCTGTGTGGAGTGCGGGACCTGTGCCGTCGTCGCCGACACCGAGTGGGAACACCCCGCTGGAGGCAAGGGGGTCGAGTTCGAGCAGGGCTGACCGCCGTGAGCCACCAGTATCACGACCGGATTCGGGCGCTCTCTCACCGCGCCGAGTCGGCCCGGGAGTCGCTGGACCCGGACCCGCCGGACGACGAGCGCGCGATGGCCCTGCTCCGGGAGGGGTTTGGCCCCACCGTCGCGCTGTACTGCGAGGCCCGTACCGGCGGTACGTGGGTCCGGTTCTCCGACTCCGAGTTCGAGCGCCTGGAGGGAGCGATGAACGACTGGCTGGACTGCTACGCCGCCTGCTACGGCGTCGAGTTAGCCGGCTCCTACGCCATCAGGGAGGCCGCGGAACTGCTCGTCGACACCCACAACGCCCGCGACGTAGCGCAGGTACTGACCGGCGTTCCGGAGCGGTAGCGGCCCTTTACCTGAGGTAAATTATCTTTGATAAAGGACTAAGTACTGTCTCGTGGTAACGTTCAACATGGAGCTCACAGAGCAGCTACAGTTCGACCACGAGGACCGCAAGGACATCTACGAGTACGTCGAATCGCACGGATCGGTCGAGCCGTCGATGGCCCGGTCGGCGCTCCAGATGGAGCCGCGCCCGTTCGGCCACCACGTCGCGATACTCAAGCGCGACGGCGTCCTGGCAGAGGTCGACGGCGAGTTACGGATCGCCTACGACGACACCGTCGAGGAAGAGTTCGAGGCCGACGACATCGAGTTCACGATCCGACAGGCCCGCCAGGAAGACCTCACCGGACTCGTCGGAGCCATCCGGGCTGCCATCGGCGGCGGCGAGTACGTCAACGCCGAGACGGTGGCCGACGTGGTCGACTCCGAGGGCGTGCTCCTCCGCCACAACGAACTGGAGTCGCGCATCTTCTTCGTCGCCTGCATCGACGACGACGTTGTCGGCTGGGTCCACCTCAAGCACCCGGAGATAGAGAAGCTGAGCCACACGGCCGAGCTCACGCTGGGCGTCCTCGAACAGTACCGCGGCCACGGCATCGGCTCGCAGCTGCTCGCCCGCGGCACCGAGTGGGCGGCCTCACACGGCTACGAGAAGCTGTACAACTCCATCCCGTCGACGAACGAGGACGCCATCGAGTTCCTCTCGACCCACGGCTGGGACACCGAGGCGGTCCGCGAGGACCACTACAAGTTCGGTGACGAGTACGCCGACGAGGTGATGATGGAGATGGACATCTAGTTCGGCCCGAGTGCGTGAATCGTCTCCCGAGCGAGGTCCCCGTCGACCTGTTGTGGCACCGTTATCAGTAGCCGGTCGATAACCGAGTCTTCGGTCACCGATTGCACCTTCTCCCGGGCCTGTTCCGGCGTCCCAGCGATTCCGAGGTCCCCCAGCATCTCGTCGGTCACCAGTTCGGCGGCCTCGCCGCGGTCGCCCGCGCCCCACGATTCCGCGATGCGCTCGGCGCGGTCCGGGTACGCCGACGCGACCGCGCGTCGATACCCTTCGCCGCTTCCCACGTAGTAGGCGATGTGCTTGCGCAGTTCCGCTTCGGCCCGCTCGGAGTCGTCGTGGACCACGGCCGGGACGTACGGCGCGACGGTGATCTCGTCCGGGTCGCGGTCCGCCTCCCGTGCGGTCTCCGCGACGTAGTCGAACGACGATTCGAGTTCGGAGAAGGGAACCATGTGCGGGAGCCAGCCGTCGGCGAGTCTGGCGACGACCCGCCTGTTCGCCGGTCCGAGCGCCGCGTGGTAGACGGGGACGTCGCGGTCCAGCGGCGGGGCCCCCTCGACGGACTGCACCTCGCCGTCGTAGGTCACCCGATCGTCGGCCGTCAGCAGTCGCTTCACGATGTCGATGGTCTCGTGGGCGCGCCGCACCGGCCGTTCGAACGAAGCCCCGTGCATGCTCTCGACGGAGCGCTTCGTGCTCGTCCCCAGACCGAGGACCGCGCGCCCGTCCGACACCCTGTCGAGCGTCGCCGCGGTCATCGCGAGCACGGCCGGCGACCGCGAGAAGACGTTCAGGATCGCCGTCCCGATCTCGACTTCGTCCGTGCGAGCCGCGATGTCGGTCAGTTCCACGACGGAACTGGCCCCCCACAGTTCGTTGAGCCAGACGGAGTCGTAGCCGTGGGTCTCGGCCTCGACGGCGAGGTCGATGGTACTGAAATCGTCGACGCGCGGGACGACCACTCCGAGGTGCATACTCGCTCCGACCGGCGGAACAATAATAAAGAATCGTGCTAGACCACTCGCGCCACGCTCCGGTCGTCTCCGCCCGCGTTCACTCCTGGCCGATCATCCGCTCCTGTTCCTCCCAGTACTCCTTGCGGAGCTCGTACTTCTGAATCTTGCCGGTCGCCGTCTCGGGGAGCCCCTCCCGGAAGTCGACGCCGGCCGGGAGCTTGTAGCTCGCGACGCGCTCTCTGAGGAAGTCCAGAATCTCCCGCTCGGTCGGCTCCTTGCCCGGCGTCGGAACCACGATGGCCATCGGCGTCTCGCCCCACTCCTCGCTCGGGACGGGGATGACCGCGGCCTTCTGGACGCCGGGGTGGTCGTAGAGCGCGTCCTCCAGTTCGATGGAGGAGATGTTCTCGCCGCCGGAGATGATGATGTCCTTGCGCCGGTCCATTATCTGGACCATGCCGTCGTCGTCCCACGTCGCGAGGTCGCCGGTGTGGAAGTACCCCTCGACCTTGGCGTTGAACGCCTCGTCGGTGATCTCCGGCTTGTTGAGATACCGGTCCATCACCTGATTCCCGCGGACGACGACCTCGCCGATGGTCGACCCGTCCCTGGGTACGTCCGCGCCGTCGTCGTCGACGACGCGGATTTCGGTACACAGCGCCGCCGCGCCCTGCATGACTTTGAGGTCGCGGCCGCGCTCGGCGATTCGCCGCGGGGAGTTGCTCGTCGTGATGACCGGGGCCGTCTCGGTCAGGCCGTAGATGTGGATGATGCGCCAGCCGAACTCGTCCTCAACGCGCTCGATAGTCGCGGTGGCTGGGGCGCTCCCGGCCGTCGCGATGCGCACGTCGCGGTCGCCCTGCGTCTCGACCTCGCCGTCGTTCGCGCGGTAGTGCTGGACCAGCTTGTTCAGAACGGTCGGCGCGCCGCACATGAACGACACGTCGTACTCGCGGACGCGGCGGAAGGTCTCCGCCGCGTCGAACGTCCGCTGACAGACGTGCGTCCCGCCGGTCCCCGTTATCGCGTAGGTGTGGCCCCAGCCGTTGCAGTGGAACATCGGGAGCGTCCAGAGGTAGGTGTCGTCGTCCCGAATCTCCATGTGCTGGTTTAGGACGAGCGCGTGCCAGCTCTCGGTCCGGTGGGTCCTGACGACGCCCTTCGGGTCGCCCGTCGTCCCGGAGGTGTAGTTGATACTTGCGTCGTCGTCCTCCGAGATGTCTGGCCGGTCCGGTTCGGCCGTCGGCTGGCCGTCGAGCAGGGTCGCGTACTCTTCCCAGTCGCCGTCGATGCGGTCAGCCTCGTAGCCGACGAACGTCTCCGCCGGCACGGCCTCGCGTACCGGCTCGACCTTCTCGGCGAACGAGTAGTCGGCGATGATCGTCGACGCGTCGCAGTCGTTCAGGATGTACTCGATCTTCGCCGGGTCGAGCCGGTAGTTGAGCGGGACGAACACGCCGCCGAGCTTGTTCGTCGCGTACAGCGTCTCGATGAAGTAGTGCGTGTTCGGCGCGAGGACGGCGACGCGGCTCCCCTGTCCGACGCCGCGCTCCGCCAGCGCGTGTGCCAGTCGGTTCACCCGCTCGTTCACCTCGGCGTACGTGTACTCGGTACCGTCGTGGGCGACGATCCCCGTCACGTCGTCGTAGAGGTCCACGGCGCGGTCCAGGAAGTCGAGCGTGCGCATTTCTCGTTTCATGGTAACACCTCACACCACCCTATTCATATCGAACGACTATGATGTTTTCTTCGAGAACGATCGGTGAGCCGTCCGACCCGTCTCAGTTTCTCTCGTGGGAATTAAACTCCGACAGGCCGCGCGGAGTCAGGGCCACTCGTCCTCGCGGCCCTCCAGCGGGTGGGGGACGACGCCGTCCTTCTGCGCCCAGGTGCGGGCGTGGGCCGGACACACCACGCGGTTCGCGTCCCACGGGATGTGGAGTTCGACCGCGGCCTCGGCCTCGCAGTCGGCTTCCTCGCACTGCGTCATAGGAGGGCAACCGCGAGCATGGCGATCAGTATCGTGCCGGTCAACAGCGCCTGAACGACGCCGGAGGCGAGCATCCCGGCCGTCGTGACGAGCGCGGCCTTCGCGCCGCCGCGGGCGTCTTCCTGACGGTAGAACTCGACGGCGAACACCGTCCCGGCGACGCCGAGCAGGACGCCCAGCGGGCCGGTGACGAAGAAGAGGACGAGGCCGACAAGTCCGGCGAGCAGCGCCGTCCAGTTCGAGGCCCCACCGACGCGCGCGGCGACCGCGCCGCCCGCCCAGTCGACGACCCAGGTCAGCACGGCCACGAGCGTGAGCGCGGCGAGCAACAGCGTTCCGGGGTCGGTCATCCCGCTCGCGTACCAGTAGGTGTAGACGCCGGCCAGCGAGAGCGCCGCGCCGGGGACCTGCGGCGTGAGGCTGCCGACGACGCCGCCGACCAGCAGCGCGAAGGCGACGACGACGAGCAGCCCGTCGAGTCCGAGCGCGATCATCGGTGTCTGTCGAGTTCCTCCTGTACCGACACGTCGCCGTACAGCCGCGTCAAGCTTTCGACGGCCCCGCCGAGCGCCCGCATGCACTCGCGCCGGGAGACGAAGTCGAGTTCGTCGGTCACCGACAGCCACGGCTCCGCCTGCAGGACCTTCCGGACGAGCAGGCGCTCCTCGCGGTCGGTCAGCGCGTCCGGGTCTTCCGGGTCGAGCAGGTGTCGCACCGTCAGGTCGCGAAACGGCTTCGGGTCCGTGTCCATAATCGACGCGCCGCCGGGGACGCCCGCCACCAGCCGCCACTCCCACGGCGAGAGCGACAGGTCCGGTTCGGCGTCCGCGGCCCGCAGGACCGCGCGGACCACGTCCGGGTCGCAGTCCGAGAGCGCGTCCGACAGCACCGCGGCGATGCGGTCACGGAACCACGCGGCGTGGCGCTCGGCCAGTCGCTCGCCGGCCGGTGAACAGGGGTCGATCATGACGGCGGAGTACTCGCCGCTGGTGTCGTTGCGCGAGGTCGAGAGGTGGACCGTCCCGTAGCCGTTCGCGTCCCAGAACCGGACCAGTTCCGGGGTCGCGCCGTAGCCGACGCCGAGCCAGTCCACCTCGTCGGCGAACTCCGCCTCGATATCCGAGAGGAGCTGCGAGCCGAGGCCGCGCGAGCGGACGGCGGCGTGGGTCGCGATGCGAAGCACGCGCTGGCCGACGGGGACGCCCGCCTCCTCGTCGCGCAACTGCGTCGTCAGCACGTCCGGGAGCATGTTCCCACGGACGCGCTCGCCGCCGTACATCGTCGCCCGCGTCTCGGCCGAGAGGTCCCCCTCGCGGGCCAACAGGGCGACGGCGACCACGTGGCCCTCGTGGGTGAGCGCCCTGACGGTGAGGTTCGGCGCGTCGAGCAACCGGGCCAGGTCAGCGGGCTCCGTCCGGTAGTGGGCCAGCACGAGCAGGCCGAACGCCTCCCGCAACAGGTGTTCGTCGGCGAGGAGGTCGGCCGTCGACAGCCGCCGGTAGTCGACGGTTTCGGGCGTCGCGTCGGCGACGAGCGGGTCGACGGGGGGCCGCGCGTCCAGCAGCAGCGCCCGGAACGACCACACCTCGACCGGGTCCGCGTCGCCGTAGCGAATCGGCGTCGTCATCGTCGCGTCCGTCACCTCGTGCTCGCCGTCGGCGAGTCGGTCGCGGAACCGCACGGAGAAGCCCCGACCGGCCCCCTCGTAGCCGTGGACGGTCGTCGTGAACGCGACGGCGGGCGCGTCCAGGAACCGTTCGAGCCGCCGGACCGGCAGGGCGGCCGCCTCGTCCACGACAACCGCGTCCGGGGTCTCGGGGAGGTCGACCGCCGTCGCCGGCGGACAGAACCGGACGCGCCCGCCGCCGTCGAGCGTCAGCGACCGGGTTGAGGACGCCTGATCCCGGGTGTAGCCGACGCCGAGCGCGTCCAGCAGGGCCGCCGCCCGCGCGAACACCTCGGCGGCGCTGCGGTAGCGCGGCGCGGTCACCAGCACGTCCCGGCCCTCCGCCGCGAGGCTCCCGGCGGCCAGCCCCGCGGCGCTCGACTTCCCCCTGCCGCGGTCGGCCTCCACGACCACCGCGGTCCCGGCGTCCCGGAGCGATTCGAGGGCCGACACGGCGTCGCGCTGGTCGTCGGTGAGACACTGCGCGTACGCCTCGGCGGGGAACGCGGCGTCGTCGGGAGGCGTCGGCGGGACGGGCGGTCGGCGCGGCGGTGGGTCGGTCAGGCCGTCCGCCTCCACGGTGTCCGAGTCCACGTCGACGATGGCGATGCCGCGGTGGGCGCGCAGCGTCTCGACGAACCGCCGGCGGAAGTGGCCGGTCACGTCCGCCGTCTCGAAGGGTGGAACCGCGAGCGTCTCGTCGAACTCGTCGCGCCGCTCGGGCAACGTATCCAGCGGCGGCGCGAGCAGGACGTACAGCCCGCCGCCGTCGACCGCGCCGACGGAGCGCCCCACGGCATTCGGCCGCAGTTCCGCGTGGGCGTCGAGGACGACCGCCGTCCGCGTCCGACCGAGCAGCTCCTCCGCCCGCGACTGCTCGTAGCGCTCGCAGTCGAGGAACGGCTCCGGACCGAGAACGGTCGTCTCCGAGAGCGGGACGTCCGCCGCGTCGAGGGCCGCCGCCGCGCGCCTCCGCGTCCGTTCGGGGTCGCCCGCGAGCACGAGCAGTCGGCGCTCGTTCGACCGCCGCGCCTCCTCGCGGAGCGACCGCGCGATGTCCATACCGGTGGTGGACGGCGCGCCGACATGGGCCTGACGGTCGGACGGGTGGCAGTGAGCGCGAGCCCCGACGTTTTTCGGCCGTGCGGTACGGAGGGCGGACGTGACTTCCCTCCAGACGCCGCTCTGTGACGCGCTCGGTATCGAGCACCCGGTCGTTCAGGCCCCCGTCGGAAGCGTCTCGACGCCGGAACTGGCCGCCGCGGTCGCCGACGCCGGTGGCCTCGGCACGCTCGCGATGTCGTGGCGAGACGCCGACGCAATCCGTGACGCGTACGAAGCCGCCGCGGCCGCCACCGACGGCGCGGTCGGCGTCAACGTCGTCCTCGACGACGTGACGGGCGAACTCCCGCCGTCGGCGTGCCTCGACGCCTGTCTGGACGCCGGCGCGTCGGTCGTCTCGCTCTCGTTCGGCGACGCGGAACCCTACGTCGAGCGCGTTCACGAGGCCGGCGGCACGGCGATGGTGACGGTTGGTAGCGCCGCCGAGGCCGAGGCCGCCGCCGACGCGGGGGCCGATGCCGTCGTCGCACAGGGCCGAGAGGCCGGCGGCCACGTCCAGAGCGAGGTGACGACCATGGCGCTGCTCCCCCGCGTGGTCGACGCCGTCGACGTGCCGGTCGTCGCCGCCGGCGGCCTCGGGGACGGACGGGGCCTCGCGGCGGCGCTGACGCTGGGCGCGGACGGCGGCTGGCTGGGGACGCGGTTCGTCGCGACCGCCGAGTCCGGCGCGCACGAGGACTACCGCGACCGCCTGGTCGCGGCCGACGAGACGGCGACCCGGTACACCAAACTGTTCAGCCGCGGGTGGCCTGACCAGCCCCATCGCGTGGTCGAGACCGAGGCGGTCGCCGAGACCGTCGACGAGTCGGAGGCGGCGCGGCCCGTGGCAGACTCCGACGCGCCCGCTACCGCCGCCCGGACGCCCGACGGCGACCCAGTCGAGCGGTTCGCCGACCTCCCGCCCCTGGAGGGCATGGGCGGCGACCTCGACGCGCTCCCGCACTACGCCGGCCAGAGCGTCGGTCTCGCCGATGACGTTCCCGCCGCCGGAACGGTCGTCGAGCGTCTCGTCGCCGAGGCGGCCGCCGCGCTGTCGGACGCGGCGGACCTCACGCGATAGGGAGACCGCCCGACAGCGACCGTGTGGCGGGCTGGCACGGGATTTCGGCTTCGAAAGCGCTTTTAGGGGCGGTGGCACAGAATTGGGTACAGCCTGCGCCGAGTTGATGATGCTCCCAGCCTTCTCAGGATATCACGCCATACGGCGTGACGGGCGCGCGCCCGGACACGGCGGGGGAGCCTGAGCTCGCGTGCAGGAGGTGAACGTAAAAATGCCAGTATACGTAGATTTCGACGTTCCCGCGGACCTCGAAGACGACGCCCTCGAGGCGCTCGAGGTCGCCCGGGACACAGGTTCGGTAAAGAAGGG
>Ga0207772_100189_pt1 | contig 53711 bp, 56 predicted proteins | sample A23M3SouthBayCA_2_FD_187750 | JGI IMG/M metagenome (GOLD analysis project Ga0207772, IMG submission 187750) | Aerobic enrichment media microbial communities from Eden Landing Ponds, California, USA - A23 M3 (2) (SPAdes) | ecosystem: Environmental > Aquatic > Marine > Unclassified | place...
GGACTCGAACAGCCGCCGACCCGCGATGACCACGGCCGCCGTGCCGACGCCCACAGTGAGGAGCGTCGCGACGGTCCGCGGAACGAGGCCGCTCCCGAGCGCCGGGAGCGCGAGCAGGAGGCCGCCGACGGCGATGGACAGCAGGCCGACCCCGACCGAGAGTCGGCGGGTCGAGGTCACGACGCACCGCCCCCGTCGGCCGACCCGAGCGAGAGCGACAGGTCGCTCGCGAGCGACCGCGCCCGCCGCTCTCGCTCGGCGGTGGCGTCGGCATCGCCGTACCGGACCACACAGAACAGGTCCGTGAGTGCCGACGCCGGCCGCTCGGGCAGGCCGGCAGCGACCGCGGCGTCGCGCACGTCGGCGGCCGTCGACGCGTCGGCCGGCGTCTCGACGTGCTCTCGGAGCGCCGCCCACGCCCGATACACGTCGTTGTCCGGCGGCGCGTCCGTGGCCAGCGAGACGGCGTCCGGGTCGGGTGACACGGGCGCGGGAACCGGGTCGTCACCGTCGGCCGGCGACTCGTCCGCGGTGCCCCGCGTGAGTCCGTAGAGGACCGCCAGCCCGCCGCAGACGAACAGCACGAGGCCGGCGGCTACCTGCCACGGCGGCGGCCCGTCGCTCGACGCGCTCGCGGGCGTCGCCGTCTCCTCGTCCGGGTCTTCCACCGCGGTCGCTGACTGCGTTCCCGGCGTCTCCGCTCCGCTTCCGGGTCCGCCATACCGCTCCGGCGTCCCCGGCGTCGGCTCCTCGCGCTCGACCGCGGGCGCAGTCGAGACTGTCTCGACCGAAGCGGCGACCGTCGCGAGCGCGACGACGGTGAGGGCGGCCAGCGCGATCGAACCAAGTCGCTCCATCTCAGCCCCTCCGAACGTCGAGATCCGGCCCGGTCGTCGCGGCCCGAACGAGCGCTTGCCCCGACATCGCTCACTCCGTCGCGCTCGCCTCCGGGGAGTCGACCGTCGGCACGGCGACGCGGTCGAAGGCGTCGGCGACCACGTCTTCCGCGGTCGCGTCCTCGACCGTCGCGTCGGCGGTCAGAACCAGCCGATGGGCGAGCACCGCCTCGCCGACTGCCTGCACGTCGGCCGGCCGGACGAACTCACGGCCCTCGACGACGGCGCGGCTCCGGGCGGCTTCGAGCAGGCGCTGGGTCCCGCGCGGGGAGACGCCGACCTCGGTGCGAGCGTCCCGCCGCGTCGCGCCGACGAGGTCGACGAGGTAGCCGAGCACGTCGTCGTCGACGGTCACGTCCTCGGGAGCGGTCTGGAGGCGGCGCACGTCCGCGGGGTCGAGGACGGCGTCGGCGCTCGGCGTCCGCGCCTCGCGCTCGGTCCGCCGGCGCAACAGCCCTCGCTCCGCGTCGGCGTCGGGGTAGCCCATCGCCGTCTTGACGAGGAAGCGGTCCCGCTGGGCCTCCGGGAGCGGGAACACGCCCTCGCTCTCCACGGGGTTCTGCGTGGCGACGACCACGAACGGCTCCGGCAGCGCGTGGGTCTCGCCGTCGACGGTCACCTGCCCTTCGCCCATCGCCTCCAGCAGGGCGGCCTGGGTCTTCGGCGGCGCGCGGTTGATCTCGTCGGCCAACACGAAGTTCGCGAAGATCGGGCCCGGCGAGAACTCGAACGCCTCGTCCGCCTCGCGGTAGACGTGCGTGCCGGTCACGTCCGCCGGGAGGAGGTCCGGCGTGAACTGGACCCGGGAAAAGGAGAGCCCGAGCGCAGACGCGAAGCTCCGGGCGGTGAGCGTCTTGCCGGTCCCGGGCACGTCCTCGATGAGGACGTTCCCCCGCGCGAGGACGGCTGTCAGGACCGTCTCGAGGAACTCCCTGTCGGCGACGACGCTCGATTCGACGGCCTGGAGGACCCGCTCGCACTCCGAGCGGGCGTCCGCGATGTCCATGTCGTTCGCCGGTGGGGCCGCGGCTGTCATAGTAGTGACAACCGAGTTTCTCACCGAGAAAACGGGGTCAGACGACCGCGAGGCCGCTCGGGACCTGGTCGTACTCGCTCGGCCAGTCGGCCACCCCCGTCTCGGGCCACGCGGCGGCCCACTCCGCGCCCGCCGCCGACCGGAACAGGCCGTGGTTCGTCAGGGCGACGAGGCCGCCCTCGGGGTCGGCCGCGAGCACGGGCCGAGCCAGCCCCTCGGGCCCGGGCAGGCCTGCCATCGCCACCGCCCAGCGGTCGCCGGTCCACCGGTACACGTAGCTCTCGCCGCTCGTGCTGTGGGCCGACCGCGGCCCGCTGGCGGCCGAGACGACCACGCCGTCGGGGTCGTCCGGACGGACCGCAAGCCCCCAGACGTAGCGGTGGCCGAGGCCGTCCTGCGGGTGGGACCACGTCGCCCCCCGGTCGGTCGAGAGCGCGTACCCGTCGCCGGCGGCGGTGTACACCCGCTCCGGCGCGTCGGGGTGGGTCGCCAGCGTGTGGTTGTCCCGGCGCGCGCCCTCGGGGTGGTCGACCCACGTCTCGCCGCCGTCTGAGCTACGGACGAACGCGCCGGCCTCGATGGCGACGTACACCCGTTCGGGGTCGTCCGGCGCGAGGGCGATCCAGCGGACGTGGTGGGTGTGCGGCCGCGGCGGGAACGACCACCGCGACGACGACTCCAGGCCGGTCAGCCCCGGCCGCTCCGCCCACGTCTCGCCGCCGTCGGTCGAGCGGTAGACGGCGCTCGGCTCCGTGCCGGCCCACACCACGTCGGGGCCGTGCGGGCCGACCGTGACGCTCGTCACGCGGTCGCCGGCGTCGAGGACCCGCGTCCACGACGCGCCGCCGTCCGTGGTCCGCTGGAGGCCGTCGTCTGCGGTGCCGACGAACGCGCGGTCCGGCGCGGCCGGGTCGGCCGCGACGCACTCGATGTCGTGACCGACGAGACAGTCGTCGACGGCGTCGCCGTCGATAGCGAGCACGCGGTCCGAGAGGGCGGCGTAGGCGAAGTGCATACCGAGTGATACGAGCCGAGCGGTGAGAACAGTGTCGCCCGGTCGCGCCGTCGGGTCGAACCCGCGACTACGGCGTCCACCAGCGGATGCCGACCATCACGAACACGATGGCCAGTTGCATCAGTCCCTGGAGGCCGCCGAGCTTGGCGTTTCGCATCCCGATGTCGGAGATGAGGTCCACGTCCGGGTTCTCGGAGACGACCTGCCGGTAGATACGGATTTCGCCGGGGAGGATGACGCCGAAGCCCTGCACGGACAGCACCGTGACGATGGCGAGCGCGGCGACGATCCACCACGAGGTCATCGCGAACTGCGGGAGCGCGGTCGCCAGGTACGCGCCGGAGCCGACGACGGCCAGCGCCAGGGCGACGAGCGTCTTCGGGTCGGTCAGCGCGCCGAACTGGGTGCCCACGAGCAGGACGACCGGAATCAGCGTCGCGGCGGTCATCAGCGCCAGCCACGGGTCGGCGTTCGGGAACTTCCCGAGTCGCAGCGCCAGCAGGATGCCGCCGCTGATGGTCACCGCGGCCAGCGTCGGCATCAGGAACGTCATCTTCGGCGTGAACGAGGAGAAGAAGTCGGCTCGCGCTTCCGGCTCCTGGCCGCCCAGCACCGGCCCGAGCACCAGTCCCATGAAGAGGTCGATGCCGGTCCACAGCACGCCGGCCATCACGTGAACGTACGTCAGCGCCCGGAGGTTCCCGCTCGCGACGGCCCCCGCGAACGCGAGCAGCGGGACGGCCACCGCCCCCGCCGCAAACGCCGGATTCGCCTGCTTCGCCAGCCCACCGATACCCCGTTTCCGCTCGGTGCGGTCCGCTGTCGGTTGCGCCATGTCTGCTATATCAGGTGTCGCCCCCGACAAAAGCGTTGGTGGCCGGCCCCGCTGTCGCCGCGGCCACGACCGACCGGCGGCCGATTAGTCGTCGTCGGCCGCCGGCTGGGCCACGTCGCGGTCGGCCCGCGGCCCCTCCAGGTCGACGCTGGGGAGCAGGTCGCGGAGGTACCGCCCGGTGTAGGACGCCTCGGTGCGAGCGACGGCCTCGGGCGTCCCCTCGGCGACCAGTTCGCCGCCGTTCTCGCCGCCCTCGGGGCCGAGGTCGACGATGTGGTCGGCGTTCTTCACGAGGTCGAGTTCGTGCTCGATGACGACCACGGTGTTGCCGTCGTCGGTGAGGCGGTGGAGCACGTCGATGAGCTTTCGCTCGTCCGCCGGGTGGAGCCCGGTGGTCGGCTCGTCGAGCAGGTACAGCGTCTCGCCGGAGTCCTTCTTGCCGAGCTCCTCGGCGAGCTTCACGCGCTGGGCCTCGCCGCCCGACAGGGTGGTCGAGGGCTGGCCGAGGCGCATGTAGCCGAGCCCCACGTCTTTCAGGAGTTCGAGGCGGCGGCGAATCCCCGAGTGGCTCTCGAAGAAGTCGTAGGCCTCCTCGACGGTCATCTCCAGCACGTCGGCGATGGTCGCGCCCTTGTAGGTCACGTCCAGCGTCTCGTCGTTGTAGCGCGCGCCGCCGCACTCCTCGCAGGGGACGGTCACGTCAGAGAGGAAGTTCATGTCGATGGTGACCGTGCCCTGGCCGCCACAGGCTTCGCAACGGCCGCCCTTGACGTTGAACGAGAAACGCCCCTTCTCGTAGCCCCGCTGCTTCGCGAGGCTCGTCTCGGCGAACAGTTCGCGGATGTGGTCGAAGACGTTGGTGTAGGTCGCCGGGTTCGACCGCGGGGTGCGGCCGATGGGCGACTGGTCGATGAGCCGCACCGACTCGATCTGGTCGATGCCCTCGATGTCGTCGTGCTCGCCGGGGTTCACGTCGGTGTCGTTCATCCGCCGGACCAGCCCCTTGTAGAGCACGTCGTGCATCAGCGTCGACTTGCCGGAGCCGGAGACGCCCGTGATGGCCGTGAACGTCCCCAGCGGGACGGTCACGTCGAGGTCGGCGAGGTTGTGCTGGCGCGCGCCCCTGACGACGAGTTCGCCGTCGCGCTCGCGGCGCTCCTCGGGGACGGGAATCGCTCGCTCGCCCGCGAGGTACTCGCCGGTCACCGAGCCCTCGCAGGCCGTCACTTCGTCGAACGAGCCGTTGACGACGACCTCGCCGCCGCGCTTGCCCGGTCCGGGACCCATGTCGATGATGTTGTCCGCCCGCCGCATCGTCTCCGTGTCGTGCTCGACGACGAGCAGGGTGTTGCCCAGGTCACGCAGTTCCTCCAGCGTGTTCAGCAGGCGGTCGTTGTCGCGCTGGTGGAGGCCGATGGAGGGCTCGTCCAGGACGTACAGCACGCCGACCAGCCCCGAGCCGATCTGTGTCGCCAGCCGGATGCGCTGGCTCTCGCCGCCCGACAGCGTCGAGGCCTCGCGGTCCAGCGTCAGGTAGTCCAGGCCGACCTCGGTCATGAAGCCCAGGCGGGCGCGGATCTCCTTGAGGATCTCCTCGGCGATCTTGCGGTCGCGCGCCGAGAGGTTCGCTTCCAGGCCCTCGAAGTGCGCCAGCGCGTCGCCGATGGACAGCTCGTTGACCTCGGTGATGGAGACGCCGTCGACGAGCACCGCCCGGGACTCGGCCTTGAGCCGGGTCCCCTCGCAGGCCGGGCACGTCGTCGTCGCCATGTACTCCTCGATGTGCTCCCGGGCGCGGTCGGAGTCCGTCTCGACGTGGCGGCGTTCGAGGTTCGGGATGACGCCCTCGAAGCGCTCGGTCTTCTCGCGCGTGCCGTTCTTGGTGCGCCACTGGAAGTGGACGAGGCCGTCCGTGCCGTAGAGGAACTGCCGCTGAATCTCCTCGTCCAGGTCCTCGAAGGGCGTCGACAGCGAGACGTCGAAGTGCTCGGCGACGTTGTCCAGCTGTCGGGAGTAGTACGTCCGGTCGTAGCTCCAGGGTTCGAAGACGTGCTTCAGCGGCTTCGAGGGGTCCCGAATCACGAGGTCCTCGCTGACCTCCTTGGTCTCGCCCAGCCCCTCGCACTCGGGACAGGCCCCGTGCGGTGAGTTGAACGAGAACGACCGCGTCTCGATCTCGGAGATGTCGATGCCGCAGTGGGTGCAGGCGAGGTCCTCGGAGAGTTCGACGACGAGGCGGTCGCGCTCGCCGCCGTCGGCCTCGTCGCCGGCCAGGTCGCCCGTCGCGCGGGCGTCAGAGCCGCCCAGCGTCTCGGCCGCCCCCTCGGGCGGGTCCGGGAGGATGACCTTCAGCGTGCCGTCGGCCTCGGTCAGCGCCGTCTCGACGGAGTCGGTGATGCGCGAGCGGGCGTCCGGCGCGATTTTCACGCGGTCGACGACCACGTCGACGGTGTGGTCGTAGTTCTCGTCCAGGTCGGGTCGGTCCAGCGTGAGGTCGTAGGACTCGCCGTCGACCTCGACGCGGCTGTACCCCTCGCCCACGAGGTCGTCGAACAGGTCCTCGAAGGCCCCCTTCTGGTCGCGGACGACAGGCGCACACAGTTTCGCACGGGTCCCCTCGGGGAGTTCGAGCAGGCGCGACACCATGTTCTGGGCGGACTGCTCGCCCACTTCGCGGCCGCACTCGGGACAGTGTGGCGTGCCCACGCGGGCGTACAGCAGGCGGAGGTAGTCGTGTAGCTCGGTGACGGTCCCGACCGTCGAGCGGGGGTTGTTGGCGGCGTTCTTCTGGTCGATGGAGATGGCCGGCGACAGCCCCTCGACGTTCTCGACCTGCGGCTTGTCCATCTGGCCCAGGAAGTTCCGGGCGTACGCCGACAGCGACTCGATGTACCGGCGCTGGCCCTCGGCGTACACCGTCTCGAAGGCGAGCGAAGACTTCCCCGAACCGGACAGCCCCGTCACGACCGTCAGCTCCTCGCGGGGGATCTCCACGTCGACGTCCTTGAGGTTGTGTTCCTCGGCCCCTCGGACCTCGATAACGTCCTTGCTCATCTATGGGTTCCCCAAGTGCGGGACCGCCGAAACCCTGTCGGTTGCGGTCGCCGGGCCGGCCGACGCTGGCCCGCGCGCGAACCGACCGCGGGACGGTCCGCGCCGCGTCAGCGAGTGTCGGCCACTGCCACGCTCGTTTCACCTCTGGGAATTTTAATCCAACGGGTTCGTGTACGAAAGTTTTAGTACCGGGCTCAGGTATGAGGGAGGTATGAGCGAGACGAGCAAGTACGACATCGCGGGAATCGACCTCAGCGACGACCGCTACGTCGTCGAGCAGAGCCTGATCCGCAACAAGTACAAGGCGATGGACGCGGCCGGGAACGTCGTCCTCCGGGGCAAGCAGAAGATGCTGAAGATGAAAGAGGAGTTCCCGTTCGTCGACGCCGACGGGACCGAGGTGTTCCAGGTCAAGGCCGGCGGTATCATCGACGTGGCGGGGAACTACGTCCTCACCGACTCCCAGACCGGCGAGGACATCGTCATCCTCGACAACGACTACTCCATCCTCCAGGACACCTGGAAGATCCGCGACGCGAAGACCGAGGCCAAGATCGCCGAGATCAACTCTCAGGGCGCTCTGGTGACGGTGGCCCGGAACGTCGTGCCGTTCGGTGGCTGGATTCCGCACAAGTACGAGATCACGGACCAGGACGGCAACCACGTCGGCAACATCGACGGCCAGTTCTCGCTGAAGGACCGCTACGAGATCACCATCGACGACGCGAGTTCGGTCCCGAAAGAGCCCATCGTCGCCGCCGCGATGGTCATCGACGCCATTCAGGGCAACTGACGACACCGACTGTCGGAACGCGACGACCGCGTCGGTCTCACCGGAACCCTTCTTGCCGTGGCACTCGCAGGGACAGCCATGCGCCGCCGGACGCTCCTCCGACGACTCGGTGCCGGAGCGGGCATCGGGCTGACTGCGGGAGGCGCGAGCGCCCACCCGACGCCGACCGACGGCGGCACGGCCGCGCCGGACCCCGCGAGCACGCCGACGGGCGAGGACCCGCTCGGCGTCCTCGCCATGGACGCCGTCTACGAGGTCGTCACCAGCCCCGACGGCCACACCGCCTACGTCGCAACGGGCGACGGCGTGGCGTTCGTCGACCTCGTCACGCCGACGAACCCGCGGCTCGTCGGACTGGAACGGGACCTGCTGGCCGACAGCGACGACGGCCCGATACAGCGCGTCCAGGACCTCGCGGTCAGCGGGACGCGCCTGCTCGTCGCCGGCCCGGCCCACCCCGCCGAGGGCGCGCGGGGATTCGTCGTCTTCGACGTGGCGGACCGCCGCGACCCCGAGCGGGTCGCCGGCGTCGAACTCGACACCCGCATCCACAACTGCGACTTCGACGGCCGCTACGCCTACCTGACCGCGAACAGCCGCGACGGCAATCCGCTGTCGATCGTCGACACGGAGACCGGCCGCGAGGTCGGCACGTGGTCGCTGCTCGACGCGGACGACGCGTGGGACGACGTACCGTCCGGCCTGTGGCCGCTCCACGACGTGTGGGTGCAGGACGGCCGCGCGTACCTCGCGTACTGGGACGGCGGGACGTGGATACTCGACGTGTCTGACCCCGCCGACCCCTCGGTCGTCTCGACGGTCCGCGGGCGCTCGCCCGAGGAACTCGCCGCCGTCGAGGACCCCGGAGTCGAGCGGAGCGAACCGCCCGGCAACGACCACTTCGTCACGGTGGACGACGACGCGTCGCTGCTCGGCGTCGGCGGCGAGTCCTGGGAGATCGACGACGACGGCACGGGCGGCCCGAGCGGCATCGAACTGTACGACATCACCGACCCGACCGCCCCGGAACTGGCGTCGACGCTCGACCCGCCGCCGACGTCGGACCCCTCGCCCGGCGGGATTCTCACCACCGCCCACAACTTCGAACTGACCGCCGGTCGCTGTTACTCGGCGTGGTACAACGGCGGCGTCCGCGTCCACGACGTGCGCGACCCCGCCGAACCCGACCTGGTGTTCGAGTGGCGCGACTCGGAGACGGCGTCGTTCTGGACCGCCCAGCGGGCCGACGGCTGTTTCGTCGCCGCCTGTACGAACGCCAACGGCGGCACGGAGGTCCAGCCCGGCGTCTACGCCTTCCCGGACCCGCGGATTCGGACCCCCACGCCGACCGAGGCCGCTTCGTCCGCCGGAACGGCGGCGAACGGCACCGCCCTGGGCGTCGGCGGCCCCGGTTTCGGACTCGGGTCGGCGCTCGCGGCGGTCGCGCTCGCCGCCTGGCGCGCCCGGCGCTGAGCGCCCACTCTCACTCCAGCGCGCTCCGGACCGCGGCGGCGACGCTGCGCGCCCGGTCGGCCAGGTCCTCGGGGACGTGTCCGCGCTCGACGGCGGCGTCGAGTTCGTCGTCGTCGACCCGCTCGACCGTCCCGTCGGCGTGTTTCACCACGTCGACGTGGAGGTCGACGTACCGGGCGGCGTCGGGGAATATCTCGACCGGCGTACAGACGTTGACGTACGTCCCCTTCTTCGCTCCCTCGCGGTCGCGGTAGACGGTGGGATACCACCAGCGCCCCTCTTTCAGTCTGGTCTCGGCCACGTCGCCGGCTTCCTTCGGCACGCCCAGCGCGTCGTAGGTCCCGCCGGCGCTCATCTCGCGCTCGATGGTCACCGTGCCGTCGTCCTCGACCGACTGCACCTCGCCGCTGCCGAGGGTGATGAGCCGGCCGTCGGGCTTGCCGTGGCCGAGCGCGAGCGACCCGCCGACCCGCGGGCCGAACTGCCGGGCCGTCACGGCGAACGGGAAGTCGGACTCGCCCGTGGCCGGGTCGTCGCACAGCGCCTCGACGTAGTCCACGGCGGCGCTGGCCGCGCGGTCGCCGGCCTTCACGCGGTGATGGCCCGGCATCGTCGCCGTCACCTCGCGGCGGGCCTCGTCCAGCGCGAAGCGGCTCTCGCGGCCGAACCAGCACCAGGTCGTCGCCAGTCCCGGGTCGACACACCGGGGCGCGCTCTCCGCCGGCTCGTCGGCGTCGCCCAGCGCCGCGTCGATTTCGGCCGCCCGGTCGTTCGCCGCTTCCAGCGCCTCGGCCAGCGCGTCGAAGCTCGCGTCCTCGCTCGCCCCCTCCCAGGAGACGCCCCAGCCGTCCCGCGGGTCCGCGGCGATCACGTCGAGCATCGCCGGGCCGCCGGTCCCCGACGACGGGCCGCTCCCGCCGCGCACGAGCGACAGGAGGTCGCCGCGCACCGCGACCGTCGTGTCGAGAACGGGTCGGTCGTCGTCCCACGGCGCGCTCGCCTCGACGACCTGCACGCGGCGGTCGTCGCCCGCCTCGACGCGCTCGGCCGACGACGCGTAGGGGAGAAACCCCTCGCCGTCGCCGAGGTCGACGACCGCACCGCTGCCCAGCGTCTCCGTCACCGTCCCGTCGTACACCGCGCCCACCGGCGTCGGGTCGTCCCAGCGGAGCGTGTCGCGGCCCACGTCAGTCAGGCGGTCGACGACGGCGGCCGCGGCGTCGCGGTCCCCGACCACGCCGACGCCCTGCTGGTCGCCCGTCGTCTCCACGGTCACGGCCGCCCGCTCGTCGGTGAACTCGCCGTCGAAGCGCGCCTCGATCGGTCCCGACGCCTGGACGATGTCGTGGCCGTCGTCTCGAAGGAGTCGGGTCAGCGCCGTCGCGTAGATGCCCCTGACCCTGACGGTCATAGCGCGTCCTCGTCGGCGGCGAAGCGCACCCGGTCGTCGACCGTCGGGCCGAGCGACAACTCGATCACCTCGTCGCTCAGGACCCGCCCGCCCTCGACGGGGACGCCCCACCGCTCGAAGCGCAGGTAGCCGCGGATGTCGTCGGCGTGGGTGAACAGGTCGCAGTACTCGACGGCGTGTTCCTGAATCTCGCTGGCGCTGTGGGCGCGGTCCATGTCCGAGTACACCGTCTCGTGGTCGTCGAAGAACGCTTCGAGGTCGGCGGCGGCCTCGGCGGTCGCGTCGACGACGGCCTCCGACGCCGCCGCGATGGTGTCCTGGTCGACGCCGGCCTCGCGGAGCGCCCGCTGTTCGCGCTGCGTGAAGTGCATGTCCGCGAGTCGGTGACGGGCGGCAAAAACAGTGCGGAAATCAGGCGACCATCGCGTTCAGCACGAGCATCAGCAGGCCGAACAGCATCCCGAAGGCGACGATCGTCCGGGGGTCGATACGAATCGTGTTGTTGTCCTCGGCGTCGAAGTACCGGACCAGCCCGGCACTGGACATCAGTCCGCCGCTGTCGCTACTCATACACCGAACTGTCTCGTCGGTGGCGGTAAGCCTTTCGGGTCCGGAACGGACTCGTTGGCGCGTCGCTGCCACATGGATAACCCTTATCTGACACCACAGACTAAGCCGAAGAGAGCACAATGACCGTTACACTGAAAGACTTCTACGCGGACTGGTGTGGCCCCTGCAAGACCCAGGACCCGATTCTGGAGGACCTAGAGTCCGAGTGGACGGACGTGGAGTTCGAGAAGATCAACGTCGACGAGGAGCAGGACGTCGCCAACGAGTACCAGGTCCGCTCCCTGCCGACGCTCATCGTGGAGAACGACGACGGCATCGTCGAGCGCTTCGTCGGCGTCACGCAGGCCGACGACATCGAGGACGCGCTCCAGCAGGCCTCGGCGTAACGAAGCAGTCTTTTGCGGTTCGTCACACTGCCCAGTAGCGGCCGCGCCAGCGTCTTGTCGCTGGCGTCGAAAGGGCGGGGCGCCGCCGAAGCAGGCCCCGCGATGACAGTGCTGCCGGCGGCTGTGCAGTCGCAGCAGGCATACCGCGCGCCGCCGGTGCGCGGTTTCACTCCAAGCGCGACCGCAGGCCGCGACTCGGAGGTCGTTTTTCGCGTAGATTTTTGCGAACCCGCTCCCCGCGGCGCGCTCTGCGAGCGCGCGAGGAGAGGGGGTGACGTAAAAAGGTACTAGTGGAACTTCACGCCGAGGTCGTGCATCCCGTCGTTGTGTCGGGCGATGTTGATGAGCAGCGGCGTCAGCCCCTCGACCTCGGCGGCGTTGGCGAGCGGGCCGCCGTCGAGCGCGCGCAGGCCCTCGATGCCCTCGGCGAGTTCGCAGACGGTTTCCTTGGCGTCGGTGTCGTCACCGACGACGATGGTGTCCCAGTCGAGGTCGGCGTCGAGGTTCGCGAGGCGGCCGGCCGCGAGGTTGTGGAACGCGCCGACGACGGGCGTGTCGTCGGGGGCGGCGTTGGCGGCCAGTTGCGTGACGCTGCCCGCGCCGGGGCGGTTGTAGTGGAAGCCGTCCTCGTCGCGCTGCATCCCGACGGCCGGGGCGACCAGCGTCGCGTCGCCGAGTTCGTCGGCGACCGACTCGACGGTGTCCGTCAGGTGGTACGCCGGGACGGCGGCGACGACCACGTCCGCGCGGGCCGCGGCCGCCTCGTTCCCGAGGCCGGCGATGGTCACGTCGTCGAGTCCGCGACTCGTCAGTTCCGTCTCGTACTCCTCGGCCATCGTCTCGGCCTTCTCGGCCTTGCGCGAGCCGATGATGATCGTGTGGTTCGTGTCGTAGGCCCACCGGAGGGCGAGGCCCTGTCCGATGTCACCGGTGCCACCGAGCAACGCGATGTCCATACCTACGGGGTCGGACGACCACCTAATAACCGTTGTGCGACAGATTCACTCGGCTACGTGTACTCTTCCCAGGCCCAGTCGAAGCCGCCGGCGAAGGCGACGTACAGTCCGGTTCCGAGCCCGAGCAGGTAGGCGAGCCACTGCGCCGCGATGCCCAGCGGGGACGAGTGCCCGAGGAGGAGGTCGAGCAGGATTGCGAGCGGGACGGTCACGAAGAACAGCGTGAGAATGAACAGCGCGACCCGGCCCGGTCGGTGCGAGGACGCGAGGACGTCGTCGTGGCGGCGCATCGTCCAGTAGGCCGCGACCAATGCGACGACCTGGCACCCGACTGCGTACGTCGGGACCAGGTCGACGGTGGGTTCGCGGATGACCGCGCCCCCGACGATGCCGGCCCAGAGGCTCACGAGGATCGCCCAGCCAGCGGTCGACAGTCGTCGCATACTGGGAGACTCTGGCCCGTCGGTGAAATCGGTGCCGTTTGCGGACGGCGGTCCGCCGTCGCTCGCGGTTCCGCTCACGCCGAGTCGAGCAGTTCGGGCAGGTCGGTCACCGATTCGACGACGGCGCTCGCGCCGGCGCCGGCGAAGGCCCGCCGACCCGCCTCGCCGGTCAGTCCGCCGGTGAGGACGCCGACGCCGTAGTACACGCGGTCCTCGTCGGCCGCGTCCGCGTTGACCGCCGTCTCAACGTCGTCGAGCGTGTCGCCCACGAAGGCGGTCCGCTCGGCGTCGAATCGCTCGGCGAGCGTCACCAGCGCCGCGGGGTGGGGCTTGCCCTCCTCCCAGTCGTCCATCGTGAAGCGGTGCTCGTCGGGGAGGTCCAGTCCGACCCGTTCGAGCGCGATGTCGGCCTCGGCCGCGGGACGGCCGGTGACGACGCCGACCGCGAAGCGCTCGCGGAGGTCCGCCAGCGTCGCCTCGTCGAGCAGCAGCGGCTCGTCGTTGATGTAGCCCGGCGCGTCGAACGGCGGGTCGCCGCCCTCGAGGTCGCGGTACAGCTCCGACCCGAGGTACAGCGCCTGGAACACGTCGCGGAGCCGCTCGGGGTCCCAGTCGTCGAAGACGCGCTCCGCCGCCGGCTCGTCGAGCAGGTCGCGGACCACGGCCTCGGCCGCGTCGAGGCCGCCGCCGCGCTCGGCGACGGCGTCGGTGAAGGCCGCCACGTCGCTGACCGCGGCCTCGCGGCGGGCCAGGACCAGCAGCGCCGCGGCGTAGGTCAGCTCCCAGTCGTTGTTGAAGCCGCCGGCGTCCTTGAACCGCTGAATCGCCGCCTTCTCGATGGTGTCGCCGTACACTCGGTCGACGGACTCGACGATGGCCCGGCGGTAGGAGTCGGCCACGTCCACCAGCACGCCGTCGATGTCGAGGACGACCGCGTCGACTTTCATGGGCGGGCGAACGCGGCCCTCACTCAAGCGCCTTGCTATCCCGCGCCCGGTACAGCGTCTCGCCGCCCGGAAGCTGCTCGCGCTCGACGGCGACCGCCGGCTGGTCGCCCCCGAGCGTCGTGAACCAGCACGCCGCGCCGACCGACCGCGCGACCGACAGCAGCGGCCGGTGGAGCTCCGGCGGGAGGTTCCGCGCGAACACCACGTCGGCCCCCTCGTACACCGACCGGTCGGGGTCGAGCACGTCGTCGACGACGAACGCGACGCCGTCGGGGACCCGCCGCTCGTAGATGTCCGTCGCCGTCACGTCGACGCCGCGCTCGGCGAGCGCCGCCGCCACGTCCGGCCGGTTTCCGACGCCGACCTCGACGACGGAATCGACGGACGCCAATCGCGCGACGAGGGCCTCGGTGGGGTCGTTCACGTCGCGAGATTTATGCCACGCCGGCGCATATGCGTTCGCATGCACGTCGACATCGTGCCGGTGGGCGAGGTCTCCGCGCAAGTCAAGCGCGAGGCCTCCGACGGACTCCGCTCCGTCTACGACTGTGAGGTCTCGATGCACGAGCCACAGTCCGTCCCCGCCGGCGCGTACGATGGGGACCGCGACCAGTACCGCGCCGAGGAGTTCATCGACCTCGCCCGGCGCGTCGGCTCCGGCGGCAAGAACATCGCCATCACCCCAAAGGACCTCTTCTATCGCCGGCGCAACTACGTCTTCGGCCTCGCGTACCTGGGCGGGTCGGGCAGCGTCATCTCCACGTACCGGCTCCAGACATCGTCCGACGGCGGCTTCTCGAACCGCTCGGCCGGCGAGATATTCTCCCAGCGCGTCCGCAAGGAGGTCGTCCACGAGGTCGGCCACACGCTCGGCCTCGAACACTGCGACAACAAGCGCTGCGTGATGAACTTCTCGCCCACCGTCAGGCAGGTCGACGTGAAGGAAGTCTCTCTGTGTGGCTCCTGCCAGCGCCACGTGCTCTAGTTCGGCGAGTAGTAGTACTCGCCGGCGTTCTTCTGCTCGCGGTCCAGTTGCGAGCCCGGCTTGTTGATGCGCGGGCGTGAGGTCCGCTCGTCTCGGCGGAAGGTGATGTCGAGGTTCTCGAGGAACTCGTTCATCCCTTCACGCATCCCCTGCGGCGGCGCGGCGTGGCCGCTCTTTGCCGGTTCGCCCTCGAAGACGAGCAGGCGGTCCGACAGCAGGTCGATCATGTAGATGTCGTGGTCGATGACCAGCGCCGTCGCGTCGTGGTTCTCGGCGTAGCGCCGGATGGCGGAGGTAGCGAGCACCCGCTGTTCCACGTCGAGGTGCGCCGAGGGCTCGTCGAGCAGGTAGAGGTCGGCGTCCTTCGAGAGGCAGGCCGCGATGGCGACGCGCTGGCGCTCGCCGCCGGAGAGGTCGGTGAGTTGCTGCTCCATCACCGATTCGAGCTGGAGCGGCTGGGCGATTTCGGTGGTCCAGTACGACGAGCCGAAGTCGTCGGTAATCGAGGAGAGGAACGCGTCGACGCGCATCGGCTGGTCGATCTCGATGTACTGGGGCTTGTACGCGATGTCGAGGTCGCTGTCGACCGCGCCCGAGGTCGGTTCGAGGCGGCCGGCGAGCATCTTCGCGAACGTGGACTTCCCGATGCCGTTCGGGCCGACGACGCCGAGGACCTCGCTCTCGCGGATGGTCCCGGCCTCGACGGAGAGCGAGAACTCGCCCTCGCCGTAGCTCTTCTCGAGGTCGGGGTACTCGATGACCACGTCGCCGGTCGAGGCGGTCCGGGGGGCGTGCTCCTCGAACTCGATTTCGGTCTGGCGGATCCGCATGTTCTCGTTCTCGAGGAAGCCCGAGAGGTACTCGTTGATACCCTTCTTCGTGGACTTGGGCGGCGTGATGATACCGAACGCGCCGGGGGTCCCGTAGGCGACGTTGATGTTGTCCGCGAGCAGGTCGAGGATGGCGAGGTCGTGCTCGACGACGAGCATCGAGCGGTCCCCGTCCTCGGCGAGTTCGCGGATGAGGCGCGCCGCGGTCATTCGCTGGCCGATGTCGAGGTACGGCGTGATTTCGTCGAGGAAGTAGAAGTCGGCGTCGCGGGCCAGCGTCGCGACGAGCGCGACCCGCTGGAGTTCGCCGCCGGAGAGGTCGCCGATGTGGCTGTCGACGACGGGGGCGATACCCGTCCGCTCGACGAGGTAGTCGAGCTCGCCGCGCTCGTCGGTCCGTTCGAGCAGTTCCGCCGCTGTCCCGTCGAACTGGTCGGGGATGCGGTCGACGTACTGGGGCTTGCGCGCGACGGTCACGTCGCCGTCGCGGAGCTGTTCGAGGTACTCCTGGAGGGCGGTGCCGCGGTACTCGTCGAGGATCTCGTCCCACCCCGGCTCCTCGCCGTAGCGGCCCAGGTTGGGCTGCATCTCGTCGGCGAGGATGCGGACGGCGGTCGTCTTCCCGATGCCGTTCGGCCCGAGGATGCCGGTGACCTGCCCCTCGGTGGGGCTGGGGAGGCCGTACAGCGCGAACGCGTTCTCGCCGTAGCGGTGGACCGGTTCCTCGGTCAGTTCCTGCGGGAGGTTGATGATCTCGATGGCGTCGAACGGGCACTTGTTGACGCAGATACCGCAGGACTCGCCCAGACAGATTTCCTCGGAGATGCGGACCTGGTCGGGGCCGCCCTCGAAGGGCTCGTCCTCCTCGTAGGCGTCCTCGCGCCTGACGATGCACTCCTTCCCGCTGCGGTTCGGCGGGCAGTAGTTCATGCACTCGTAGTTACAGCGGTCGGGCTGACACCGCTCCAGGTCGACGACTGCGATGCTGTCCTCGGCCATGCTTACGCTCCCGTGGTCAGCAGGATGCCCCACGAGACGAACCAGAGCGCGAAGGTCATGAACCCGACGTAGAGAACGTCCTTCGTCGAGAGGTCGTCCGTGTCGATGCCGATCACCCGCAGAATCGGGAACTGTGCCGCGACGGCGACCGCGACGACGAGGACGCCCTGTGGGTCAGATGCGCTCGTCGCGAGCGCGTTCGACCCGAACGCGGCGGCGATGCCAGCGACGGCCGTCAGCGTCGTGACAGTGAGCCCGCGCATGTGCGAGCTCATCCCGTCCGCCGTTTCCGTAGCCATACCTCACGTTCCACCACCCGCAACCAAAAGGGGCGCGGTTCGGGGCCGCTACTCGCCGTCGCGGCGAGGCCAACTCCTCAATCTTTATGCGGCCGGCGCTACTCGATACGGGTAATGACGGACTCTGACGGGGAGGACATCGCAGACCTTCCACCGAGCGCAAAGCTCGTGTACAAGGTTCTGGAGTACGACGGCCCGCTGACGCAGAAAGGCATCGTCGAGGAGTCGATGCTGTCGGCGCGGACCGTCCGCTACGCGCTGGAACGGCTCGACGAAGTCGGCGTCATCGAGGAAGACGTGTACTTCGCGGACGCGCGCCAGAACCTCTACGAGATCATCGACCAATCCGCGGAAGCCGACGCCGCCGTCTCGGACTGATTCCTTCTCTCTCGCTCGCTCGAGCGCGTCCGTAGCGGCGTCGCCGTCGCGCTCACAGCGACCCGACGACGTCGTCCGTCGACGCCACCGCCGCGAACTCGCCGCGGAGGTGCGCCAGCGCCGTCCGGTGGACGAGGGGCGCGTCGAAGCGCTCGTCGTCGAGCGCGCGGTCGAACGTCGCCGTCGCGTCCCTCGCGACGACCACGTCGAACCCGCGGTTCTCGGCCATCCGCGCCGTCGTCGAGACGCAGTGGTCTGTCGTCAGCCCGCAGACGACGAGCGTCTCGTGGCCGCGCTCGCGGAGCCAGCCTTCCAGCCCGGTGTCGACGAACGCGCCGTTGACGCGTTTCTCGAACGTCGCCTCTCCGGCCTCGGGCTCCAGCCCCGGCTTGAACGCGAAGCCCGGGCCGTCGCCCCGGAGCGGGGAGTCCGGCTCCGTCGAGTCGTGGCGGACGTGGACCACGGGCAGGTCGCGCTCGCGCCACGCGGCCAGCAGCCGCTCCGCGTTCGCCTCGGCGTCGGGGTTGTTCCGCGTCCCCCACCCCGGCTCGTCGAAGCCCCGCTGGAAGTCCACCAGCACGAGCACGGGGTCGTCGGGGAGCGAGAGCGCCGTCATCAGTCGGCCGGCTCCGGGGTCGGCGCGTCGACGAGCCATTTCGACTTCGGATGCTCGCGGGTCACGGTCATCGGGCACTCGTCGGGGGCCTGGGCCTCGTCCGAGGACAGCATGTACTGGGGCCACTCGCGGTCGCCCTCAGCGCCCCAGTCGCCGATGTCGGCGTGGGGACAGACGCCGTCGTAGTCCTCCAGTCGGTCCTGGATGACCTCGCGGGCGTGCTGGCCGGCCTCGGTGTCGGCCGTCACGTCCAGGTCCTCGAACAGCGAGCGGGGCTGAAAGGTGATCTCCAGGCCAATCGGGCAGTAGCGGCTCTTTCGCGCGTCGTAGAACGGCGCGCGACACGTGGGGAACATCGGCTCGCCGCCGAAGCAGAACTCCCAGTAGGGGTCCTCCGGGTCGGTCGGAATGTTCTCGGGCCACGGCGCCGGGTCGTGGACGTGCAGGAACTGGAGGACGTGCCAGAGTCGGTCGTGGTACTCGGCCTCCGACAGCGGGCGCTCGGGCGGCCGGAAGAACGTCACCAGCGAGGCCCGCTCGCTGTGGTCTCGGTAGGTATCTAGGTACGTCAGTATCGTCCGCCCGAGGTCGAACAGCGCGTCGGGGTCGCTGGTCGAGGGGACGGCCGTGTACAGCGGGACGCCGTCGCGGACCGACTCCGCGCCGAAGAAGCAGGGGAACGGCGTGTCGTTTCGCTCGCCGGTCAGTCCCGCGCTGAAGGTCCGCCAGTGCTCGGCCACCCAGTCGGGCGCGACGCCGCGTTCGACCTGCTCGACCAGCGTCGCCTGGTCCACCAGCCCGCCGACGACTGTGTCGCTCATACCCACACCGACGGTCTCGATCCGAATTTAGCTGTCGTTTCCGGCGCGCTCTCCGGCGGATTCTACACGATCTGTGACCGAAATCTCGCCGCTCTCGACGATTCGACAGCGGAGTCCGCCGCGGTGGACGAGCGCCTCGCGGACGCCGGACTCGCCGAGGTGGCTCTCCAGATACGAACACGGTTCGCACAGCTCCGTCCCGACGCAGACGGCGTCGCCGACGCGGAAGCGCTCGCCGACGAGGTGGTTCAGCGCGACGCCCTCGGTCGTGACGTTGCGCCGGTGAGCACCCGGTTCGAGGGCGATGCCGTGGTCGCGTTCGACCGCCGCGAGCGCTTCGGACTCGATGAGCGTCAGGTCACACCCATCGCGGTCGGCGAACGTCCCCGAGTCGTCGAAGTACCGGTCGCCGCGCAGGCCCGCGCCGGCGACCGCTTCGACGCGCTCGACCGACGCTGGCTCGGCTCCCTGCTCGGGCGCGACGTGTATCTGTGTGACTGTTCCGGACATCGCGGCCCCCTACGACGGGACGACCGTGATCGTGCTGCCGCGGTCGATGGCGCGCTCCAGTTCCTCGGCGATGCCCGACCCGCGCGAGACCTGAATCTCGCCGCCGCGCGAGACGGTCGCGGTGAACAGGTACTCGCCGTCGGCCTGCAGTTCGACGGTGTCGCCGGCGTGGCCGTCAAGCGGGACGATGACGTGCCGGGAGGTGACCTCCGGCTGGACGATCTCGCCCTGCTTGCCGCCGGCGTCGGTCTGCGGGCCGCCGGAGGGGCCGGTCGGGCGCTCCTCGAAGGTGCGCACGTCGATGTCGATGCCCAGGCGGTTCTCCACGTCGGAGATGCGGCCGCCGCCCTTGCCGATGACCTGCGAGATGTCGTCGTCCTCGACCCAGACGACGGCGGTGTTCGGCCCGCGGAGTTCGACCTCGACGTGGCCCCGCGCGATGGACCGTATCTCGCGTTCGACCTCCTGTTTGGCGAGGCGGTCGACGCCGGAGTCCTCGCTCTCGTCGTCGTCGTTGAGCGGGACCGTGACGACCTGGTTGTTGAACGTGTAGATCTCGAAGGCGGGGGCGTCCGTCTCGAAGTCCTTGACCATGATGACCGGGCGAGCCAGGTCCTCTTCCATCAGGCCCGCGGGGACCTTCACCTCGGTCGAGACGTCGTAGACGGTGTGGACCTCGCCGGCCTCGATGTAGACGACGGTGTCGACGATCTGCGGGATGAGGCCGAGTTCGACGCGGCCGATGAGGCGCTGCAGCGCGTCGATGGCGCGGGTCGCGTGGACGACGCCGACCATGCCGACGCCGGCCAGTCGCATGTCCGCGAACACCTCGAAGTCGTCGGTCTTTCGCACCTCGTCGTAGATGGTGTAGTCCGGCCGGACCATCAACAGGGAGTCGGCCGTCTTCTCCATCGACCCGCCGAGTTCGGTGTACTGGGTGATGTTCGGCCCGACCTGGAGGTCGCGGGGCTTCTCCATCGTCTTGACGGCGTAGTCGGCGTCGACGAGGAACTCCCCGACGGCCTGGGCGAAGGTGGACTTGCCGGCCCCGGGCGACCCGGAGATGAGGACGCCGCGCTGGTGCTCGGTGAAGCGGTCGCGGAGCTCGTCGGCGTGCTCGTAGTCGTCCAGGTCGGTCTTGACGATGGGCCGGACGGCGGTGATTTCGCGGGCGTCCGAGAAGGGCGGGCGGGCCATCGCGATGCGGAGGTCGCGGAACTGGACGATGGTCATTCCCGGTTCGTCCAGTTCGACGAAGCCGTCCGGCGACGACCGGGCGGCCTCCTCGATGTCTTCGGCGTACTCCCGCAGTTCGGCCTCCGTGGCGATGTCGTCGCGGATCGGCTGGTAGTGCATGTCACCGATGGAGCCCTTCTTCGCGTAGGGCTGGACGCCGACCTTGAGGTGGACGCTCATCGTCCCCTCGTCGAAGAAGTTCTCGATCTGGAGGCGGTCGACGGTGCGCCCGCGCGGTTCGACGTACTCCACGTCGAGGCCCTTCGCGCGGGCCACCTCGGCCTGCACGTCGTCGCTGGTCACGAGCGTCGCCCCGCGGTCCTGTGCCACGTCGCGGATGAGCGCGTCGATCTGGCCCTCGCCGGCCTCGCGCTTCTCGACGGCGTCCGGGCGGCGACCGACGTACTCCAGGTCGATGGTGCCCTCGTCGGCCAGATTCACGAGCGTCTGGAGCTCTTCGAGACCCTCCCAGCCCGTCTCGCGGCCGTCGTTGGCCTGTGCTTCGAGTTCGCCGACGACGGCTTCGGGGACGACGACCGTCGCGCCGGCGAAGCCCATGCCGTCCACGTCGGTGTCCGGGTCGGCGTCGGCTTCGATCTGCTCGGACACGCGGCCGTCGATGACCACGCTCGTGTCCGGTACGATTTCCATACGCTCCGTTGGTGGGCTGTCGTTGAAAAGGGTGTGGAGTCGGTAGCCGGCGTCCGCGCCGTTACACCTGCCGCCGGAGCCGCATGCGAACCGCCCGGTCCGCCGCGGCGAGTTCGGGCTGTCCGAACTCCTGTGCAGACAGTTCGCGGACCCAGAGCGTCCGAACGAGTTCCCGGAGGCCGCCGTCGTCGCTGACGAGTCGAACCGCGTCGTCGGTCGCGTCCGCGACCGCCACGCGCTCGTTCCCGCGGGCCGCTCGTCGCAGTTCGGTTGCCGAATCGGACGTGAGACCGTCGACCGTCTGCTCGCGTTCCATCGTACCGTATCAACGAGAGAGCGACGAATATCGACAGTCCCGAACTGTTGGGGTACTCTCTCCGGTCGTTTCACAGACGCCGGTGTCTGCCTGTGATTTTTTGTCCCGGCCGTTCCCCGAACGGTGTATGTCATCGCTCGCGTCGCTTACCCGCGACCTCGTTTCGATTCCGAGCCACGAGGACGAGTCGGCCGCCGGCGACTTCGTGGCGTCGTGGCTCCGAGACCACACCGACGCCGCCGTCACCCGCGACGACCGGGGGAACGTGATCGCCAGACGGGGCGACGGCGACGCGTCGCTCGCCCTGGTCGGTCACCACGACGTGGTCCCGCCGGACGAGTCGCAGGTCGACGCCGACGGCGGCTACGTCGTCGAGGAGCGCGACGGCCGCCTGTACGGCCGCGGCACGGCCGACATGAAGGGTTGCGTCGCCGCGGCGATGCTTGCCTTCCGGGACGCCGACCCCGCGAGCGAACTGGTCTTCGCCTCGTTCGTCGGCGAGGAACAGGGCGGACTCGGCTGTCAGGCCGCCATCGAGGACGGGTTCGCGCCGGACTACGCCGTCGTCGGGGAGGGTTCGACCGGCTACTCTGCCGACGGCGTCACCGACGTGGCCGTCGCGCACAAGGGCCGGCGCGGGTCGACGCTGGTCGCCGAGGGCGCGGCGGCCCACGCGAGCGAACCCGAGGCCGGCGAGAACGCCATCTACCGCGCCACCGACGCCGTCGACGTGGTTCGGGACCTCGAGTTCCCGTCGACGACCGTGCTCGGCCACGACCTCCGGGGGAGCGTCGCCGTCACCGAGATCGACGGCGGGTCGGCCTGGAACGTCATCCCCGAACGGTGTGCGGTCACGGTCGACGAGCGGACGGTCCCCGGCGAACGCGCGCCGCTGGACCGCGCCGAGGCCGTCGACGGCGTGACCTGGCGCGTCGACCAGGACCTCCCGCCGATGGCCTGCGGCGACGCCGACTTCGCCGACGCGGTGCTGGACGCCGCCACTGGCGCGCAGGACGGCGCGCCCGAACACGTCGTCAAGCCCCACGCGACCGACGCCGGGTGGCTCGCCCAGGCGGGCACCGACTGCGTGGTCGTCGGCGCGGCCGAACCCGGAGAGGCCCACACCGCTGACGAGAGCGTCTCGCTCGCCGTCATGGAGCGGTGCCGCGAGATCTACGAGCGCGTCGCCGAGTCGTGGCCGCCAGCGTGAGTGGTTGCCCGTGCGCTGTATTCGTCTTCTCACCGCAGTGAGCGCGCCCGAACGTCCCACCCGGTAGCTGTTTGGCCAGCCGACACGGGTGGGAACGAAAGGGGCGGCCGGCTACGCGAACCCCGACGACGTAAGCACTGGACTGAGCGAACGCAGTGAGCGAGGGAACGCGCGCAGCGAGTCGCGGGAGCGTAGCCGGCCGGGGCTTTCTGGCTGTTTTTATGGACTCCGGCACTCCGACGGACCGCCTTGCGGATCACGCCTACTACCACACTCCTTACCGCCGGCACCGGGTCTTTAGGGCCGCCCGCCCAACCACGGCGTATGGCAACAGCGAGCGAGGACAGCGAGTCCACGTACGAGCAGTTCCTCGACCACGTCCGCCGCCTCCACTACGTCCAGGACGCCGGCGGCGTCCTGAACTGGGACCAGCAGGTGATGATGCCCGACGCCGGGACGCCGGCCCGCGCGAAACAGACCTCCGCCATCTCCACGCTCCATCACGAACTGCTGACCGACGACGACCTGGCCGACTGGCTCGACGAACTGGCCGAGGCCGACCTCGACGCCGAACAGCGCGCGGTCGTCCGGGAGGTCCGCTGGGACCACGAGCGGGCGACGAAGGTCCCCGCCGACCTCGTCGAGCGCCTCTCTGAGGCGTCATCGAACGCCCTGCCGGTCTGGAAGGAGGCCAAGGCCGAGGACGACTTCGACGCCTTCGCCGACACGCTCGAAGAACTGGTCGAACTCCGTCGCGAGTACGCCGAGGCCATCGACCCCGACCGCGACCCCTACGAGGTCCTGTTCGAGGAGTACGAGCCCTACCTCGGCATCGACACCGCCGAGGAGGTGCTGACGGACCTGCGCGACGCGCTCGTGCCGCTCATCGACGACATCGCCGACAGCGACGTGACTCTCGCCGACCCGTTCGAGGGGACCTACGACGAGGACGACCAGCACGCCCTCGTCGAGGCGGCGCTGGACGACCTGGGCTACGACTGGGACCGCGGCCGACTGGACACCGCGCCCCACCCCTTTTCGATGGGCACGCAGTTCGACGCCCGCGTCACCACTCGCTTCACTCCCGACGACCCGCTGGACGCACTCGGGTCGACCATCCACGAGTTCGGCCACGCCACCTACACGCTCGGTCTGCCGCAGGCGGACTACGGCACGCCGCTGGGCGACAACCGCGACCTCACGGTCCACGAGTCCCAGTCGCGGTTCTGGGAGAACCACGTCGGCCGCTCGGAGCCCTTCTGGGACTTCTTCGCCGACACCGCTAACGACCACCTCGGGACCGACGCGTCGCCCCGCCAGTTCTACGAGGCCGCCAACGAGGTGTACGACGACAACCTCATCCGGGTCGAAGCGGACGAGCTGACCTACCACATGCACATCGTCCTGCGCTTCGAGATCGAGCGCGACCTCATCCGCGGCGACCTCGACGTGTCCGAGGTGCCGCAGGTCTGGAACGACAAGATGGAGGAGTACCTCGGCGTGCGCCCGGACACCGACGCCGAGGGCTGCCTGCAGGACATCCACTGGACCAACGGCGCGTTCGGCTACTTCCCGACGTACTCGCTCGGGTCGGTGCTGGCCGCGCAACTGGACCACCACGCCCGACGGGACATCGACGACTTCGACGAGCACGTCCGCGCGGGCGAGTTCGGCCCCATCCACGACTGGCTGACCGAGCGCGTCCACCGCCACGGCGCGCGCTACACGACGGACGACCTCGTTCAGGAGGCCACCGGCGAGTCGTTCACCGCCGACCACTTCCTCGAGTACGCCGACGAGAAGTACCGCGCGCTGTACGACTGCTGACGCGGCGGTCGCAGTATCGGGAGTGAAAATTTTGGGTAGTCGTATTTTATCCCCGGGGCCTGTTTTTGGGATACGATGACTGACGAGCACGTCGAGGCCGATCCGAACAATAGCACTACGAATATCGACGCCGATATCGACGAGGATATCGACGCAGATATCGAGGACGAAATCGCCGAGGGCATCGACAGGCAGTCCGGATACAGCCACGAGGCGGCGAGCGAGATCCAGACGATGCTGGCCGAACTGGAGAACTCGTCGGTCGACGTCGCCCAGGAGACGGACGACATCCGCGCGCAGGCCGCCGAGCAACACGAGGCCATGACCGAGATCGCGAACGAGGTGTCGAACCTCTCGGCGTCGGTCCAACAGATCGCGTCGTCTTCGGAGGAGGTGTCCGCCGCCTCGCGGGAGGCCACGGAACTCGCGGAGCGGGGCCAGGGCAACGCCGAGGACGTCCACGAGGCGATGGAGAGCATCCAGCGAGCGGCCGACAGCGTGGCCGAAGACGTCGAGACCATCCAGGAGAGCGTCGCCGAGATCGACGAGATCGTCGAGGTCATCAACGACATCGCGGACCAGACGAACATGCTGGCGCTGAACGCCTCCATCGAGGCCGCCCGCGCCGGCGAAGCCGGAGAGGGGTTCGCCGTGGTCGCAAACGAGGTCAAGAGCCTCGCCGAGGAGTCCCAGTCGCAGGCGACCACCATCGAGCAGATGATCGACGGGATTCAGGCGGACACAGAGAACGCCGTCGAGAGCCTCGAGGAGAGCAACAGAGAGATCGACGAGGGGATCGACACCGTCGAGGAGTCGACCCAGATCCTCGAAGAGATCGACGACACCGTTCGCGAGGTCAACGACGGCATCGCAGAGGTGGCCACGGCGACGGACCAGCAGGCCGCCTCGACCGAGGAAGTGGCCAGCATGATGGACGAGTCGACCGCGGCCGCCAAGGATATCGCGGACAGCACGGCCGACATCGCCGAGGAGTCCGTCGAGCAGACCGACCTCCTCGCGGACATCAACCAGGCCATGGACGACCTCGTGGCGGACCTCGAACGGAACGCCTGAGAGCGCCGACGAACACGTCGCTTATTTCGCCGGCCGGCCAAGTCCCGCCCATGCGACCGGACCTCGACCCGGAACAGCTCGACCGCTACTCGCGGCACATCATCATGGACGACGTGGGGCCCGCGGGACAGGCGGCCCTGCTCGACACGTCGGTGCTCGTCGTCGGGGCCGGCGGGCTCGGGTCGCCGGTCCTCCAGTACCTCGCGGCCGCTGGAATCGGCCGCCTCGGAATCGTCGACGACGACGCCGTCGAGCGGTCGAACCTCCAGCGGCAGGTCATCCACGGCGACGCGGACGTGGGCCGGCCGAAGGTCGACAGCGCCGCCGAGTTCGTCGCCGACCTCAACCCCGACGTGACCGTCGACCGCCACGCGGTCCGCTTCGAGCGGGAGAACGCCCCCGGCCTCGTCGCCGACTACGACGTCGTCGTCGACGCCTCGGACAACTTCGCGACGCGCTTCCTCGTCAGCGACGCCTGCACGCTCGCCGGGACGCCCTTCTCCCACGGCGCGATCTTCCGCTTCGAGGGGCAGGTGACGACCTTCTCCGGCGACGGCCCGTGCTACCGCTGTCTGTTCCCCGAAGCGCCGCCGGAGGGGACCGTCCCGGACTGCGCGACCGCGGGCGTGCTGGGCGTGCTGCCGGGCACTATCGGCTGCATGCAGGCGACGGAGGTCGTCAAGATCGCGATGGACTACGGCGAGCCGCTGGACGGCCGACTGATCGCGTACGACGCCGCCGAGATGTCCTTCGAGGAAATCCCCGTCGCTCCGAATCCCGACTGTCCGGTCTGCGGCGACGACCCGGCCATCGACAGCGTCGCCGACGCCACCTACGAGGGGCGCTGCTCGCTGGCCGAGGACTGAGCGGAACCGCTGGCGTCTGTTCCGCCCGACGGCCAGTGGCGCACGCCGATTCTCACAGCTAATACTGCGACGCCGAGCTTTATGGGCCGATAGTCCAGAGGGTCGGTATCGAGTCGCATGCCACCGACTGAGCGCCCCCATCCACTCTCGATTCGCCTGCAGAAGCCCGGCTACGTCGAACTGGTGTTCTCGCTGGTGCTCGTCTGGGGCTTCGGCGACGCGCTGTCGACGCTGTTCGCCGCGCGCTTCGCGGGGCCGGGGCTGGAGGCGAACCCGTGGATTCGGGCGCTCCTGGTCCACGAACCGCTGCTCGTCGTCGCGCTGAAGATGGCGGTCGTCCTCTACGTCGGCGTCGTCCTGCTGGAGTGTCGCGACCTCGTCGAGCGGGTCCCGCTGTGGCGGGCCTGGCTCCTCGGCGTCGTCGCCGTCGGCGCGCTCGTCGTCCTCGGGAACACGTACGTCGGGCTGGCCGCGGCCGCCGTCGCCTAGGCTCGGACGGTCCCGAGGTCGACGACGGCGTCCCGCGGCGGCGTCTCGAACAGGTCCGGGTGGACGAGCGCCGCCAGGAACTCCAGCGTGTCGACCAGCCGCGGCCCCGACCGATTGACGTAGTGGTGCCCGTCCACGACGTAGGTCCGGCCCTCGCGGACGGCCGTCAGGTCGTCGAAACCCGGCCGCTCGGTCAGGTCGGTGAGGTTCTCGCGGGTCTGGGCCACGTCGAAGCCACAGGGTGCGGCCACCAGCACCTCGGGGTCGTACTCGCGAATCGCCCCCCACTCGCGCGGCCGGGAGTGCGCGCCGGCGTCCTCCAGTCCGTATTGTCCCCCAGCCGTCTCGACCATCTCCGGAATCCAGTGGCCGGCGACCATCACGGGGTCGAGCCAGTCGAGCACGGCCACGCGGGGTCGCGTCTCGGCCCGGGCCGCCGTCGTCTCGACGGCCGCGACCCGGTCCCGGAGGTCGGCGACGAGGGCCGCCGCGCGCTCGTCCCTGCCTATCGCGCTCCCCACGCGGCGGATGGACTCGAAGAGGTCCTCGAGGCTGTGCACGTCGAGCGTCAGCACCTCGGCGTCGAGTCCCAGTTCGTCGACCGCCTCGGCTACCAGCACGTGGTCGACGGCACAGACGTCACAGACGCCCTGCGTGACGACGAGGTCGGGGTCCAGTTCGGCCAGGGCCTCGCGGTCGACGGCGTAGACGCCGTCTCCCTCCTCGGCGGCCGCGACCTGGGCGTTGATCTCGCCGCTCGACGCGTCGGGGTCGACGCGCGAGCGGTTGACCGACGGTCGCTCGCGGGCGGCTGGCGGGTAGTCGCACTCGTGAGAGACGCCGACCGGTTCGACGCCGAGCGCGTAGACGATCTCCGTCGCCGAGGGCAGCAGCGTGACGACTCGCATACCTCCGTGTTCGGCCGGGAGCGCAAAAGCCTCTCCCCGCCCGGCCGCTTCGTTACGCTTACCCCCCAGGGCCGACGAGTCAGGGGTATGGAAGTCAAGTCGCGTCACCACCTCCGCTCCGACGAGGTCGACGCCATCACCACGGCGCTGTCGGACAACCTCGGGGTCGACCTCGACGCCGACAGCTTCGAGAAGGTCGCGTTCGACGACAGCGACTGGAACGTCGTTCTCGTCGACGGCGACCCGCTCGTGCTGTACCTGGACGACGAACCGTTCTTGACCGTACAGGGCGCGAATCAGCACCCGCCGCAGAAGCACGTCGTTACCGTCGACGCCGGGGCCGTCTCGTTCGTCTCCGACGGCGCGGACATCATGCGGCCGGGCATCACCGAGGCCGACGACGACATCAGCGAGGGCGACCTCGTCGTCATCAACGAGGAGTCCCACGGGAAGTTCCTCGCGGTCGGCCGCGCGAAGACCGACGGCGACGACATGGTCGGCGACAGCGGCAAGGTCGTCGAGTCGCTGCACCACGTCGGCGACGACCTCTTCGAGTTCTCGGTGTAGGCTGGGGTCGGTGACGGCTGTCGCTGTCAGAGCGTACGGCGCGCCTCGCGCGCCGCTTCCCCCGAACGCGGGCGCTGCCGCGCGTTCGGCCTTTTTCACCCACGTTTTTGCAGGAGCGGTTCGCGCGCTGCAGCGCGCGAACCCGACGAACAAAAAGATGGTGGGACGAAAAGTTGAAACCGGTTGCGCACGCCGAGAGTGACATGGGACTGATGAGCAAGATTCTCGGCGAGTCGGGGTCGTCTCGGAACACCGAGGACTACGTCGAGCTAAACGCCAACGAATTCGACATGAGCGGGACCGAGGCCGAGCGGCAGGTCCGCATCGCCCGCATCAGCGACAAGCAAGACGTCATCGAGATCAAGGACGCCGTCTACGACGGCGACGTGGTCATCGCCGACATCACGCGCCACTCCACGCAGGACCGGACGATGGAACACATCAGCGACGAGCTGAAGCAGGTCGCCAACGAGGTCGGCGGCGACATCGTCCAGAAAGACGACGACCAGCTCATCATCACGCCGGCGGGCGTCGGCATCGCCCGGGAACGGCTCGGCCGGTAGGCCGCGCTCGATTCGTGTCGACTCGGTAACGGCCGGCTCGTCGGGGGTTCAATGCGTTTTTCGGTGTCGCCGCGCTAGCGACGCCAATGACAGACCCGGCGATACGAGCCAGTGGGTTACGGAAGCGCTACGGCGACGTGCAGGCGCTCGACGGCCTCGAACTCTCCGTCGAGCAGGGGGAGTTCTTCGGCCTGCTCGGGCCGAACGGCGCGGGCAAGACGACGTTCATCAACACGCTGGTCGGCCTCGTCCGCAAGGACCAGGGAACCGCCGAAGTGTTCGGCTTCGACGTGGAGGACGACTACCGGGAGGTCCGCGACCGCATCGGACTGGCCCCCCAGGAGTTCAACGTCGACCGATTCTTCCCCATCATCGAGGTGCTCGAGCACAAGGCTGGCTACCACGGTATCGGACGAGAGGAGGCCCGCGAGCGGGCCGAGGAGGCGCTCAAGACCGTCGGCATCTGGGACAAGCGCGACACGCGCTTCGACTGGCTCTCCGGCGGGATGAAGCGCCGGCTGATGCTCGCCCGCGCGCTCGTCTCGGACCCCGACCTGCTCATCCTCGACGAGCCGACGGCGGGCGTCGACGTCCAGCTCCGCCACGACCTCTGGGACATCATCAACCGGATGAACGACGCGGGGACGACCATCCTGCTGACGACGCACTACATCGAGGAGGCCGAGCGCCTCTGTGACCGCGTCGCTATCATGGACGAGGGGCGGAAGGTCGAGGTGGCGACTCCCGACGACCTGATGGCCCGCGGCACGGACACCATCGTCCTCGAACTCGCGGACCCGCCGCGGACCGCGCCGCGCCTCGACGTGGAGGGCGTCACGGACGTGGAACTGACCGACGAGGGCCTGTCCGTGACCGCGATGGGCGGGAGCCAGACCGCGCCGGCGATCATGCGCGAACTCGAAGCCCAGGGCCACACCGTCGCGTCGCTCGACATCCGCCGGGCGTCGCTCGAAGAGGTGTTCGTCGACATGACCCGCGACGAGCGCGACTACGCGGAGGTGTCGGCGTGAACCCCAACGCGACCCAGTTGGTGACGCTGGTCCGCCGCGAGATCCTCCGGTTCGTGCGCCGGCCGTACAACACGTTCCTGCCGCCGATCATCACGAACGCGCTGTACTTCTCCGTCTTCGGGGTGATCCTCGGCAGCCGAATCGGGTCCATCGCGGGCGTGAGCTACATACAGTTCGTCCTCCCGGGGCTGGTCGTGCTGGGGGCCATCTCGGACAGCTTCGAGAACGCCTCGTTCACCATCTTCCACGGCCGGTGGAACGAGTACATCCAGGCCGTGACCACCTCGCCGATGTCGAACCGGAGCATGGTGTCGGCCTACGTCACCGCGAGCGCGCTCCGGGGGGTCATCACGTCGCTGCTCATCATCGGCGTCGGACTGGTGTTCACGTCCGTCCCCGTCTCGCACCCGGGCTACCTGGTCGCGTTCGTCCTCGTCATCACCACGCTGTTCGGCGGCCTCGGCGTCGTCGGCGGCCTGTGGGCGAGCGACTTCGACTACCTCACCGTGATGAACCAGTTCATCCTCCGGCCGCTGGTGTTCTTCGGCGCGGTGTTCTACTCGCTCGACGTGCTGCCGCCGCTCTGGCGGAGCGTCTCGCTGCTCAACCCGATGGTGTACATGGTGAACGGCGTTCGATACGGCATGATCGGCGTCACCGAAATCGACCCGAACACGTCGCTCGCGGTCCTGACCGGCGTGACCGTGGTCGTCCTGTCGGTCGACTTCCTCCTGTTCAAGCGCGGGTACGGACTGACGGAGTGAGCGAACGGTGAACTCCGCCGCCGATTCGGCGACGCCGCTCGTCGTCGTCCTCGGCCGGTGAAAAGGGGCCGTGCCCTCGGCGGCTGACCCGGTCGGAATGCCGGATTGGGTCCGCTCCGGCGGGCGGACAAACTATGACAGGGTGCCCCGGAACCGGGTTCCGTGGCGACACGAGCGGTCTCGTGGTCCGGATACTTGTGAGCGCCTCCGGACGTGGCGTATGTTAATTTATGACATGAAGGCATTTAGATGTGACGCCCGTCTGACGCGCAGTGATACTCGGGCCCGCGGTGACAGGGCCGCCGCTCGCGACGTGTCGGGTCCGACACCACTTCGCCGCCGCCTCGAAACACGGTCGCCCGGCTCTCGGTGGCACCGAACTGCGCGTCCGAACTCCGGCCGCGCACGCAGAATACCGTAGACGCCAGCAGACGCCCGCTAGACGTTGTCCGGCGCGTCGGCGTCGTCTTCGACCGACCGTTTCAGCGAGTCGCGACGCGCCTTCGCGTCGCGGTCCGTCGCCTCTTCGAGGAAGTCGTTTTTCTTGGCCACGGCGTCCTCGGCCGCGTCGACGTTCCCCTCGGCGATGACCTCCTCTGCGGGGCGCTCGTCGATGTGCAGCGCGAGCTTGTCCTTCTTCGACCCGTACTCGACGCGGCCGGCGACGACTCGCTCGAACACCGGATTGTCCGGCTCGTCGACGACCAGCAGGTCGTTGCCCTCGTACTCCTCCGTGTCGGTTACCGGTCCGAAATACTCCTCGACGAACGCCTCCATGTCGGGGACGCGGTCTTCGAGATGCTCGCCCCGTCGCATCTTGTACTCTCGCATGGGCGAGTTTTTGCGAGGGGCTGTCTTACCCTTTGCGTTCACTCGTCGCGGTGGTTGATAAGTGCCCCCTTGTGGCACTCGGGACAGAAGTCGCCGGCTCGCAGCGAGGTCGACTCGACCTCGGTCGTGAACCCGCACTCGGGACAGCGGAACTCGCCTTCGGGCACCGTCACGGCGCTCTCGCCGGCCGGCTCGACCTCGGACTCGTCGTCTTCGACCGGCATCGTCTCCGGCGACCAGTCGTCGTCGCCGTCGTCCGGTTCTTCGGGCCACGCGCCCGGCTCTCGGTCGTCGCTCGTCGTCTCCTCGTCCTCATCGCCGAGGATGAGCCCGTCGTCCTCCTCGGGGTCCGTCTCGTCTCCGGGCACCGCGTCTTCGCTCTCGGCGTCCGGCACGTCGACCGTCGTCGTGGGCTCGTCCAGTTCCACGTCCCCGCTCTCTGCCTCGTCGTCGCCGTCGTCGTCGATGATCTCGGCGTCGTCGGCCGACGGGTCGATCGGCTCCGACTCCTCGTCCGGTCCGCCGCCTCCCACGTCCCCGACGCCCGTGTCGACGGGCTCCGTCTCGACGCCGTCGTCGACGCTATCCCAGCCGTCGGACGCGTCGTCCGCCTCACCGTCGTCGGGAGACTCGAACTCCCCATCTTCCGGTTCGGGTTCCGCTGCGGCCGCGTCCGACTCGTCGTCGACGAGGTCGCCCGCGATGTCCGAGGGCGTCTCGATGGCCGTCACTTCCTTGTTCTCCGAGACGATCCGTGTGTTCCCACACCGCTCGCAGGTCTCCCGTTCCTGGATGGTGATTACGACTTCGCTACCCTGCTCTTCGCGCTCGCGCTCGACGGTGGTCTCACCGTACTTGTGCCCGAGGACGGAACATTTGAGACCCATTGTCAGAACTTCCCGCCGTGGTATACTTAAACCCTGCCCGTTCGCCCGTCTCTCCGCCGGCGGGGTAGAGTTATTTTCACGAGCTATTGCGAAATTTTATAACAGATACGACGGCTACGATTCGTCAATGCGTCGGACGGCGGCGGCGATAGTCGCGCTGTGTCTGCTCCTGCCGGCTCTCAGTAGCACCGGCGCCGCGACGGCCAACGAGCCGCCGCTTCCCGACGCCGGACTCGACCAGTCTGTCGAGCGCGGAGCGACGGTCCACCTGGACGCCAACGGGTCGCGCGACCCCGACGGCGATGTCCGCCGCGTGGAGTGGACGATTCGGACCCCCGGCGGTGCGACGCGCACGCCCGACTGTCCGACCTGCGTCCAGACGGCGTTCACCCCCACCGAAACCGGGCAGTACAACGTCACCGTCGCGGTCACCGACGACAACGGGACCACGCGCTCGGACACGCTCTACGTGACGGTGGCCGACCCCAGCGGACCGACGGTCTCGCTGTCGTCGCCGACGGCGCTCCCCGTCGGTGCGCAGCGGAACCTCACGGCCACCGTGACTGCCGGCGACGCATCCCTCCGGTCGCTCGCCTGGCTCGTCAACGGGAGCCTGATCCGACGAGCGCACCTCTCGGGCGACAACGCGACCGCGACGCACCCGTGGACGTTCAACGACACGGGACCAATCTCGGTCCGTGCCGTCGTCTACGACGCCGCCGGCCACCGCGGCGCTGCGAACCAGACCGTCCGAGTCGTCAGTTCGAGCGGCGGAGGCGGCGGTATCGGCTCCGAGCCGTGTCCTGGCGGCACGATCAACTATTACGATAGCTCCAACCAGAATCGAGGGTGTACCACTGGCGCGTCGATGACTATCGGCGATACCGTCGTCGACGTCGATGGGAAGCCTGGGATTTGGATGTACGTGGACAACGAACTTACGCAGGTCGTTGAGCCCGAGGAAGCTGATAGCCTTTCTAGTAGTGGGCGTGGAGAGGTTTTTTCTAAAGAGATTATTGACGAAAAATCGGAAGAAAAAGAAGAGGCTTGGGAAGATGATATTGATGATGATGGAAATGATGACGGAAATACCATCAGGGAAACTCCAAGTAATAGTGTAGGTGGCTGTGAAACGTGCGCCGGTGGTGACTCAGACATGAGTGGTGGTTCTACTAGTCCGATTTACGGCGGGTGGGGTCCATGATGGTGATTTGGAAAATGCCAATCAATATATGGGTGACAAATTAAGATATGGTGATTAATAATAAACATTCGATGACTATTCTGGTTGTACTCCTGACTATAACTGCAGGTTGTACAGCCGTCAGTTTCGATCGCGGAAACGAGAATCCAATTCCGACAGAGGAGCCTAAACAAACGCCAATACCGACGGTTAGCGAGACACAGTCTCCAACCCCCACGGAAACAGTTCCCGACACGAAATCGGATGAAATGATAATTACTACCCCCGAAGCACCTGATCGCGGGGATAAGTATGGGGAATTTGATGCTTTGTTTTTAACCCTAATACGGGATTTCAACATCACTATCGCCAATTCTGGGTACGATTCGGAAAACAAGTCATATACTGTCAGATATCAGCTTACAAACCCATCTAATCGAACACTTAGTATGGATGAGAGGAGGACAATTGCCTTTGGATATGCATTCATAGTTGAAAAATGGAACTCCGATGAATTCCCCGACAAAGACCACACTTGGATACCCGATACAGTGAATATCACCGCCGAAACTCCAGATGGGCGGACATTCACGACCAGCCACATCAAGTATCTCTGGGCATATAAAGAAACGACCGGCCGGTATTCCACCAGAGAATATATTCTCTTGTACGAGGGGTCGTTCGATTTCAAGATAGACCCAGACGAATATCGCGAAGGGGCAAAGGAAGACAGATCCGGAGCGGAAAGCTGAGCGCTCTGTTGCGTAATAGGTATCGCTGCGGATAACTTCGGATTAACATCGGCGTTACCTGCACTCGCTGACAGGGGACAAAGATTAGACCCGTCCGGTTATAGAAGGGACCATGAGAGCGAAGCCGGAGTATCGCGACCGGGACGAGACCGAGGTTGCGGTGCTCGATGCGCTCGCCGACCGCCGAGAGGAGGGGATGACCGTCTTCGAACTCCGGTCGCGGACCGAGGAGAACATCGACCGGATCGAAGACGCGCTGGCGGCCCTCAAGGCGGACGACCTCATCGACGTCGAGGACAACGGCGAGCGGACGGTGATTCTTCCGGGGGAGGACGTGGTGGGTGAGGACGTCCCGGACGAGGCGGGGTCGCTGCTGGACCGGATTCGCGAGCGGTTGCCGTTCTAGTCGCTCGATGGCGTCGGCGCGGCGGCGCAGTTGTTCGGCCCGAGTTCGAGTTCGAACGCGGTGTCGTCGTCGGCGGACTCGGTGCCGAGGTTGATCGCGATGATGCGTTCGAAGTTGGCCGGCCGCGGGGGGATGTCGTCGCAGACGGCGTCGACGAACGCCTCGCGGTCCATCGAGAAGGCGGGATGGCGCTCGCGGAGATCACCGAGGAGCGCGGTGTAGGTCCCGTCGTCGGGCGTCGCGGCGTCGCCGTAGTGGCCCGGCGCGACGAGCGTGTCGTCGGGGAACGCGCCGAGGCGGTCGGTCAGCGTGCGGTGGAGGTCGCGGGCGAGGTCGCGCGCGCCCTCGGCGCCGGCTTCGAGGTCCGGGCGGGCGACGCCGTCGACGAAGACGCTGTCGCCGGCCAGCAGCGCGTCGCCGACAGCGAATCCGGTCATGCCGGTGGTGTGGCCGGGCAGGGGGTGGGCGCGGAGCGTCGCCGAGCCGACGGCGAGCGTTCCGTCGTCGGGGAGCGCGGTCACCGCGTCAGTGACGCCGCGGTCGACCGCTCGCGCGGGCATGACCGGTTCGGCGTCGGTCTCGGCAGCGAGGCGGCGGACGCCGCTGACGTGGTCGGCGTGGACGTGCGTGTCGACGGCGTACCGGAGCGTCGCGTCGCGCTCGGCGGCGTCGGCGACGTAGCGGTCGGCGAAGGCCCGTAGCGGGTCGACGACGGCGGCGTCCCCGTCGCTGACGACCATGTATCCAAGACAGCCCGACGCGGGGCGTCGGTACTGGACGACGGTGGCCGCGTCGCAGGGTATCTCGCGGGCCTCGTAGAGACGGGCCCACCCCTCCATGCCGTCGGCGAGGTTCCGTGCGTCAACCCCGTGTTCGGTCAGGAGGCCGGCGACGAAGGCGCTGGCCTCGCCGCGGGCGCAGACGACGGTTATCGACCCCGATCCGGCCACGTCCTCGACGAGGTCGTCTACCTCGCCGGTCACCTTCGCCTGCAGGAACTTCGGGAACGGGAGCTGGGTCGCCGTGACCGACGGGCCGCCGACGTGCCACTCCTCGAACTCGTCGCGATCGCGAACGTCGAGCAGGCGGACGGGGTCTCCGGCGTCGAGCCGTGATTGCAGCGTCGCCGCCGTCACGGACCGCGGCTCCGTCGGGGGCTCGGGATAGTCCTCGGCCATAGCGGACGTAGGTCGCTCAGGCAGATAAACCGGGTGGCGCAGAGAGATCGGGCGGGGAATTGAAGCCCGCGCCGGCCCCACGGAGAGTATGGACGCGCGAGCCACGATCGACGCGGTGCGGGACGCGACGGAGACGGAACGCGACCGACTCGGGTCGGACAAGGCGCTCGTCGCCGCCACCGGCGCGTCGTTGGAGACCGACGCGGTCCTCGAAGCCGCCGCGACTCGCGAGGCGGGGCTGGCGAGCGCGCTGGCGCAGTGGAGCGATGAGCTGTCGGACGATGCGGGAGCCGATGGCGCGGTCGCGGCTGCGATAGACGAGTCCGCCGCCGCGGCCGCCGAGCGGCGCGACCGACTCGACGCCGAACCGGGAGAGCCAGACGCGCTCTCGGCGCACCTGGAAACCGTCGCGGGGACCGCCGACCGCGTCGGGGCCGGCCTCGTCGCGGCCCCGCTGGTGGCAGACCGCTTCTACCTGCAGGTGGTGAACTTCTTCGTCAACGAGGCCGACGAGGGTCGCGCCGACCTCGCCCGAGAACTCAGGGCCGACGCGTCGTCGCTCGACCGGGCCGAGACCGCCCTCGACGCGCTCTCGGAGTCGGAGCGAGAGGCCGCGACGGCGGCCGCGACTGCGGCAATCGAGGTCGCCTACGACGACTACGCCGAGGCCCTCGACGCGATGGGGCTCGACCCGAAGCCGATCTGTTGACGCGGGAATCCATCGAGCCGCGCGGCTCACGGACCGGCCTAGTCGAAGCGATAGGTGGCGACGCGGTTCGCGGCGTAGCTGTACCCGACGGCGCCACACCCCAGACAGAGCAGGACCGTCGCCGTCAGGCCGCCGCCGAGGAGCCACGGCTCGCCGCCCAGCGAGAACAGGTCGCGGACGCTGAACAGGAACGCCAGGCCCGCCGGCGCGACTGCCGCGCCGAAGACGACGAAGTAGCCGACGAAGGCCCAGCCGCTCGGGACGACCACCTCGCGCCCCTGGACGGACGACGACTCGAACTTCGGGAACGCGACGCCGGTACCGGCGGCGATGGCCGGCGCTGTGACGGTGACGACCAGTGCAGTCGCGAGTGCCACACCGAGCGTCAGTGGCGGCGTGCCGGCGGCGAGACCGACCCCGACGACGATGACAGTCGTGAGCGCCGCGCCGGGGAGCGCGCCGGCGAGGACGAGTCCCGAGACGAAATTCCGCCCGGAGACGTTCGCCGTCAAGGTCAGCGGAAGGACGCTCTCCTCGCCGCCGAGCGGATTGAGACTGAACGCCGCGCCGGCCGCCGCCGCGCTCGCGAGCCCCGCGGTCAGCGGGAATGTCGGCGAGACGACGCCCTCCAGTACCACGGTCTGGAGCTGGTAGATCAGGAAGAAGAACGGCATGACCGCGTACTGGACGGTTATCGGTGCGCGCTTCGTCCGGAGCCAGGACTTCTGCGCGACGACGCGAGTCGCCGTCGAAACCCGGCCCCGGAGGAGTCGGTCCGAGAGCGTCCGCTCGTCGGCGTCGAACTCGTGGTCTGGCTGGATCGGGTCCGCGTACCAGGTCCGCCCGGCCAGCCAGAGGCACGCGACCGAACCGAGGGGGAGACTCCCCGCCAGCGCGATGGCCGCGACGCCGGCGTGGACGGGGTCGGCGCTCGGGTTCTCGAGGGCCAGCAGGACCGCGTCGGCGATCCACGACAGCGGGGACCGGGTGACCAGACGGAGTACGCGCGTCTGCATCGACGGAACGGTCGTTAGCGCGATCCAGCCCACCGGGAGCGCGAGCGAGACGAACGCCCCGATGCTCGCCCGGTGCCGGGCGACGACGGCTGATCGGCTCGCGACCAGTTTCGTCACAAGTCCCAGTCCGTAGCCGACGAGGGTTCCGAGGACCGCGACGAGGACCGAGCCGACGAGGACGACGAGGGCGACGCCGACGCCCGCGCTCCCCGCGGCGAGGCCGAGCGTCAGCGCCAGGAGGGGGAGCGCGAGGCCGGCGAACACGCGACCGACCTCGGCGACGACGAGCCCGGCCAGCGCGTCCTCGTAGGGAATCGTCGTCAGGAGGCCGTCCGCGGCGTCGGGCTCGCCGGTCGACTTCACCGCGTGCTGGAGCGTGACGAAGGCGACGAGTCCCAGCAGGCCGCCGATGGCCCCCGTCGTCGCGAGCCTGACTGCGTGGGGGTCGCTCTCGACGAGCGCGCCGCCGAGGAACAGCGCCGCCGCACCGAGCGCGAGGCTGTACAGCGATATCATGAGGCCGCCGCCGCCGAGCGTGAGCGTTCCGCGCGTCGTCCCGAGGAGCTTGCGCCACGTCCGCCGGAGCTCGATTCGCGCGACGAGCAGCGCTCGGTGACCGTCCGGCCGTCTCATTGCTCCGCCGGCCGCTCGCTGGTCACGTCGAGGAACACGTCCTCGAGCGTCCCGCCGGACGCGATCTCGTCGGTCAGCTCCGCCGGCGCGCCCTCGGCCACGAGGTCCCCGTCGTACAGCACCCCGACGGTGTCGGCCAGCTCCTCCACCACGGGGAGGATGTGCGTCGAGAGGAACACGGTCGTCTCCGCGGCCGCGACCTCGCTGATGGTGTCGCGCACCGTCCGGGCTGCACGCGGGTCGAGCCCCGAGGTGGGTTCGTCGAGAATCAGCACCTCGGGCTCGTGTAACAGCGCCTGGACGAGCCCGAGCTTCTGTTTCATCCCCTTCGAGTACGTCTCGACGCGGCGGTCGGCGTCGGCCGACAGGTCGAAGCGGTCGAGCAGCGACTCCACGCGCTCCCAGTCCTCGTGGCCGCGCAGGCCCGCGATGTACTCCAGTTGCTCGCGGCCGGTGAGCTCGTCGTACAGCGGCGACTCCTCGGGGAGGAAGCCGATGTGGTCGACCACCGCCGCTCTATCGGAGACCGGCTCGCCGGCCACCCGGGCCGTCCCCGACGTCGGGTCCGTCAGCGTCGTCAGGATGCGGATGGTCGAGGTCTTACCCGCGCCGTTGGGGCCGAGAAAGCCGAAGACGCTCCCGCGGGGCACGGTCAAATCGAGGTCGACGATGGCGTCCGTGTCGCCGTAGCGCTTGGTCAGCCCGTCAGTCGAAATCGCCGGTGCTGGTGGAGGGCACATACCGGCAGTGCCGACCGGCCGCTCAAAAGGTCTTCCTGTTGGTGCGAACGACTGTCCGGGCGCGGCTCGGCGGCGCTACTCCTCGACTGCGTCGTCGTCCGCGGCTTCGTCGTCGCCGTCGTCGTCCGGGTCCTCGACCACTTCGATGCCGCGGTTGTTGACCGCCGACGGGTCCAGGCCGACCTCCTGGAGGAACTGCTTGTATTCGCGCTCGCACTGCTCGGCGTCCTTCTGGCGGTCGCTGGCGCGGTCACACAGCGCCACGAGGTCCTCGGGCACGTCGTTGGTGTAGACGATCCAGTGGTTGATGAGGTCCGAGAGTCGCCGGATCGGCGAGGTGAAGTGACCGTAGATTTCGAAGTTCAGCGCGTGGTGGCCGCCGAAGGGGTCGTTCATGTACTTCGCGCGGGGCATCACCTTCATCACGGCCCACTGGATCTTATCGAGCTGGCGACCCGGGGCCTGTTCGAGCGTGGCGTTGACGGCCTTTCGCGGGTCGTCCCAGGCGTCGCCGGGGATGGAGACGGCGTCGAGCTCCTGAATCTCGACCAGCGCTTCGTCCCACTCGTCCGGGCTGGGCTGGGGGTGGACGCGGTACATCGCCTCGACGCCGCGCGACCACATCAGCTCGTGCGTGACGGCCTTGTTGGCCTTGAGCATGCACTCCTCGATGATGGTGTGGGCGCGGTCCCGCGCGGGGTTGAGGACGAGCGACCCCTCCTCCTTGCGCTGTTCGTGCATCCGGTCGGCAAGCTCCCAGACCTGCTCGGTCTTCTCCGCAAGGTCGACGCTCTGGTCTTCGAGCAGGTCCGCGGCGCTGTCGGGGTCGTCGAGCAGCCGCTCGGCCTCGGTGTAGGTCAGCCGGGCGTCCGAGCGGATGACGGACTTGTAGATATCGATCTCCTCGTAGCCGAGGTTCTCCTTGTCGAGGTGCATCTCGACGGTGTGGGCCAGTCGGTCCTCGTTGGGGACCAGCGAGCACACGGTCTCGGCGAGGACGGGCGGCAGCATGTGGACGGTGTAGGCCGGGAGGTACACCGTGTTCCCGCGCTCGACGGCCTGGTCCCACATCGCCGTGTCGGGGTTGACGTAGTGGGTCACGTCGGCGATGTGGACCCAGAGGACGTACTCCTCCTCGCGCTCCTCGACGGAGATGGCGTCGTCGAAGTCCTGGGCGTCGACCGGGTCGGTCGTCCAGGTGGTCATCTCCCGGAGGTCCTCGCGCTCGGCGACCTCCTCCTCGATCTCGGCCTGGACGTCCTCCGTGCGCTCTCGCGCCTCGTCGAGGACCTCCGGCGGGAACTCGTCCGGGATGCCGAACTTCTCGAACAGTTCCTCGCGCTTGTTCTCCAGGTGCCGGGCCAGCTCCTCGTCGATCTGGACGGGGCCTTGCCCCTCGGCGGTCCCGGCCGCCGCCTGCGCGTCCTCGGTAGTCATGTAGCCGGATACGAACAGGGCGTAGTTAGGACTGTCGGGGTCACTCCGCCGAACTGTCGCCTTCGGAGAGCTCCCGGTACCGCCGGAGGAACGTCTCTCGGTCGGTCTCGCCGGCCCCGGCCGCGTCGAGCGTGGTCTCGAGTCCCTCGCGTGGCTGGCGACACAGGTCGGCGAAACAGGGCTTACAGAGGTGTTCGAACTCCTTGTCCCGCCGGTCCCACCGGTCGCCGTGCTTGTCGTACTCGCGGGCATCCGCCCGGGCGACCGAGTCACCGCAGGCGATGCAGGTGACCGAACGCTCCCGGGCGTTCCGGGACCCGAACATACCCGTTGGTAGTGTCTGACAGTGTATCAAGTTTTTCGCAGGGGCAACAGTTCGGCCGCGCTCCGCCGCCGCCAGCAGGTGTGCCGGTCCCGTCAGCGCGCTCCGGCCGCCCCCGAATCGGGCCACACGTTTATTCACCGGCCGCCACTAGAGTGGGTATCGGCTACTCTGAGCCGGGGACACCGAATGAAGCCACCAGAGACACTCGCGCGCTCGACACTGGATACGCTGCCAATCAACATCGCTGTCCTCGACGCGGACGGGACGATAGTGTTCACGAACCGCGCCTGGCGGGAGTTCTCGGGCGACACAGACGGCGAGATGGAGGGCACGAACTACTTCGCGACCACCGACGTCGACGCCGACGAGTACGCCGGCGAGGCGGTCGCGGGCATCGAGTCGGTCATCTCCGGCGAGGAGGACCTGTTCACGATGGAGTACCCGTGTCACTCCCCGCAGGAGAAGCAGTGGTTCCTGATGCGGGTCGCGCCGCTCCCGGACGGCGAGCCCGGGAGCGCTGTCGTCGCGCACATCGACATCACCCAACGGAAACTCGCCGAACTCGCGGCCGAGCGCCGCAGCGAGGAGCTTCGCGCCGAGCGCCGGAACCTCGAACACCTCGTCGACCGCGTCGACGGCCTCCTCAGGGCCGTGGTGGGCGACGTGTTGACGGCGGGCTCCCGCGAGGAGATCCAACAGACTGTCTGTGACCGGCTCGCGACGACCGAGGGGTACCGGTTCGCCTGGGTGGGCGACATCGACCTCCGCGACGAGACGCTGGTCCCGGTGGCGCTGTCGGCCGGGCGCGACGACCCACCCTCGATTCCGCTCGACGACGACGACCCCGTCGCGACGGCCGCCCGGACCGAGGAACTCCAGGTTGCCGCCGTCGACCTCGACGAGCGCCACGAGCGACTCGCGGGGGCCGCCGTCGGGTCGGTCGCCGCCGTGCCGCTGGCCTCCGGCGACTCGCTGTACGGCGTCCTCGCCGTCTACGCCGACGGCGAGGACGCGTTCGACCCCCGCGAACAGGTGGTGCTCCGGACCATCGGCCGAGCGGTGGCCGCGGCCATCGACGCCCGCGAGACCAGCCGACTGCTGACCGCCGACAACGTCACCGAGCTGCAGTTGCGCGTCACCGACCCCGAGGTGTTCTACATCGCCGTCGCGAGCGAACTCGGCTGTTCCATGGAGTACGGCGGGAGCGTTCCCGACGGCGAGGCGACGGTGATGTTCTTCCTCGTCGAGACGGACGACCCCTCGGCGGTAGCGGCCGTGGCCGCCGACCACCCGCAGGTCTCGGGCGTCTCGCACGTCTCGACGGCCGACGGGATCGCCCTGTTCGAGTTCGCGGTGGCCGACCCGCCGGTCGTCTCGACCGTCGCCGACCGCGGTGCACAGACGAAGCGCATCGTCGTCGAACCGGGCGCGGCGACGGTGACGGTCACGCTCCCGGCGACGACGGAGACCCGGGCCGTGGTCGAACAGGTCCGGGACCGCTACCCAGAGACGGAACTGCTCTCGGTCCAGGAGCGCGACGAGCCCCCGGCCTCTCGGCAGGCGTTCATCGCGACCGTCGAGGAGCGACTGACCGACCGACAGCTCACGGCGCTGCGAAAGGGCTATCTCGGCGGCTTCTTCGACTGGCCGCGGGACGTGTCTGGCGAGGAACTGGCCGAGTCGATGGACATCTGTCCGTCGACGTTCCACCAGCACCTCCGGGCAGGCGAGCGCAAACTCCTCGAGGAGGTGTTCGACAACTGGTGAGCGCGACCAGTCGGTCGCCGCCCGGCGGGGAGACGCCGGAACGCGCCGAGTCCCGTCGTCGTCCCCGAAGTGATTTGGTAGTCTGCTTATCCCCATCACGACCGTATTTCACAGTAGTGACGCAGCACCCGTGCCCCGCGCTCGACCGCCGATTCGGCGGGGCACAGACCCCCGTGAGCGTATCGCCACGTCCGACAACACCCACTCGGTCCCCGACTCGGACAGCGCCGTCGACGCACCGCGCACCGAGAGACCGTTCGACCGCTTTCAATGCACTCTGACAACATCCAGACCAGCAAATCGATACAGCAGGAGACCGGACGGACGTTCCACCTCGCGACCCGGTTGCTCCCGGAACGGATCCGCCACCCGACGTACGTCATGTACGCGTTCTTCCGGGTGGCCGACGAGGTGGTCGACCGGCGGGACGGGCCGCCGCCGACGGTCCAGCACGACCAACTGGAGGTCATCCGCGAGGCCGCACTCGGGAACGTCGACCCCGCGGAAACCGACCACGAAGCCGTCATGGTGGCGTTTCAGGACCTCGCCGAGCGCCACGACATCTCCGAGGACACGATCAACGTCTTCATCGACGCGATGGAGATGGACATCGCGCAGGCCCGCTACGAGACCTTCGAGGACCTCAGGGAGTACATGGCGGGGTCGGCCGTCGCCGTCGGGAAGATGATGACCGAGGTGATGGACCCGCCCCAGAAGGAGGCGGCCATGCCCCACGCGGAGGCGCTTGCCGAGGCGTTCCAGCTCTCGAACTTCCTGCGCGACGTTCGCGAGGACATCCACGACTACGGCCGGGTGTACCTCCCGCAGGAGACGCTCTCCCGGCACGGTGTCACCGAGGCGCAACTGGCCGACGCCGAGGTGGACGAGGGGTTTCGCGCGGTGATGCAGGAGGAACTGGCCCGCGCGGAGGAGCTGTACCGCGAGGGCGTCGCCGGCATCCGGTACCTCCCGGACGACTGCCAGTTCGGCGTCCTGCTCGCGGCGGTGCTGTACGCCGAACACCACCGGCTCATCCGCGACCGCGGCTACGACGTGCTAACGGAGACGCCGGAGCTCACTCGTCGCCGCCGCCTCTGGCTGCTCGCCCGCACCTGGTGGCACTGGCGGCGCAACGGCGACCCGGAAGCGACCTTCTACACGGTGAGCGCCGTCTCCGAGCGCGGCCCCGGCGAGCGACCGACGGAGGTCCACGGTCACGGCCAGCCGACGTGGCGCGGATGACGCGGCCGACGAGCCGAGTAGCGCCCCGTCCCGGGACGGGCCGATGACCTCCCCGCTCTCGTACCTGCAGTTTCACGCCCTGTTTGTCGCCCCGGTACTGGCGGGGCTGGCGCTGACGGCGACCTATCGCCTCGGCAGCCGACGGGCCGTCATCTCGGGGACCGCGCTCCTGACCGGGCTGGCCGTCGTCTACACGATTCCGTGGGACGGGGCGCTCATCCGTCGCGGCGTCTGGTGGTACGGCGAGGGAACGGTGCTGGCCCGGTACTGGTCGATCCCGCTCGGGGAGTACCTCTTCTTCGTCTTCCAGCCGGTCGGCATCGGGCTGTGGACCGCCCGATTTCGCGTGGACACCGACCGCCCGCTCGCCACGCCGCTCCCGACGCGACTGGTCGGCCTCGCCGCCGCCGGCGCGGTCGCGGCGGTCGGCCTCGCGCTCGCTCGGGCCGACGCCGGGCTCTACCTCGGGTCGCTCCTCGTCTGGAGCGCCCCGATTCTCTCGCTCCAGTGGGCCTTCGGCTGGCACTTCCTCGCCGGCGAGTGGCGGACGGTGGCGGCGGCGACGCTCGTCCCGACGGCGTACCTCTGTGGCATCGACAGCATCGCGCTCCAACTGGACGTCTGGACGCTCTCGGGGCAGTACACGACCGGCTACGCTGTCCCGCTGGTCGGCCTGCCGATCGAGGAAGCGGTGTTCTTTTTCTGCACGTCGCTGTTCGTCGTCCAGGGGGTCGTCCTGTACGTCTGGCTCCTCGACAGATGGCACTGACAACCCACGCACCCGCGACGGCCGCCGCACGCGCGGCGCTCTCCCGGGTCGCGCTCGCACCCGGGTGGGCCGCGAGCGCCGCGCTCGTCGTCCCGTTTCTCGTCGGCGTCTCGGTCCCGCCGACGCTGCAGTACGTCCCGCTCGTCGCCAGCGTCGCCGTGCTAGGCCTCCCCCACGGCGCGGTCGACCACCTCGCGGTCGCGCGCACGAGAGACGAGCGGCCAGACCTGCGAGCCGTCGGTCGCGTCGTCGCGCTCTACGGCGTCGTCGGCGGGGCATACGCGGTCGCCTGGTTCCTCGCGCCCGCCGCGTCGTTCGCCCTGTTCATCGCGGTGACGTGGTTTCACTGGGGACAGGGCGACCTGTACGCCCTCGTCGCACTCGCGGACGCCGACCACCTCCGGTCGCTCCCCCAGCGGGCTGGGACCGTCCTCGTCCGCGGCGGCCTGCCGATGCTGGTCCCGCTGCTCGCGTTCCCCGCGTGGTACCGCCGCGTCGCTACCGACCTCGTGGCGCTGTTCGGCGCCGACGCCGCCGCCCTCGCGTGGGCGTTCCGACCCGACGTTCGCGCCGCTCTCGCCGTCGCGTACGGTGCGCTCGTCGTTGCGACGCTGGCGCTCGGCTACGCCCGCGCCGAGTCCCGCCGCCCGTGGGCGCTCGACGCCGCCGAGACGCTGGGGCTGGTCGCGTACTTCGCCGTCGTCCCGCCGGTGCTGGCCGTCGGCGTCTACTTCTGCCTGTGGCACTCGCTGCGCCACGTCGCTCGCCTCCTGCTCGTCGACGACGCGGCCGCCGAGGCCCTCGATGACCGCGACCTCTCGGGCGCGTTCGCCCGCTTCGCCCGCGACGCGCTCCCCCTGACCGTCGTATCGCTCGCGCTTCTGGGCGGCCTGTACGCCCTCGTCCCGGACCCACCGTCGACCGTTCCCGGCTGGGTCGCGCTGTACCTGGTGTTCATCGCCGTCGTCACCCTCCCGCACGTCGTGGTGGTGACGGTGATGGACGGGGAGCAGGGCGTCTGGGCGTAGTCCGTCCGGACCGCACAGGAGCAGGGCGTCTGGGCGTAGTCCGTCCGGACCGCACAGGAGCGGGGCGTCTGGGCGTAGTCCGAACGGACCGACAGAGCGGAGAATCGTCTCACTGTCGGAACGGGTACGCGCCAGACGGAACGGCGAAAAACGAGTCAGTCGACCGAAGCGGTCCGAGCCGATCGCCCGCTCAGAGGTTCCCCGGCGGGAACAGCCGGAGCGTGGTGGAGTCGTCACCGGCGAGTCTGGCGGAGTCGGACCCGGCGGACCGTCGAACTTTCTTGCCGAGCCATTTCTGTGCGTCTTCGAGTAGCAGGTTCATCTGTGGTTTTCTCATTACGAGTGTATTAATTGCCCAGACGTATAAACTTTACATACATTATAGTTCAAAAGCGAATTAATAATGGATATAATTAGACGAAGGTCGCCACAGTGTCGCGAGCGAGAACGCTACCGAACGTTCCGCGTCCGGACTCGAGAGAGAAGAAACGGTCGCGTCGGCGTTACTTGCCCTTGCCGCTGTTACTGCGCAGCGACGGGCGGGTCTTCTCTGCGCCCTTGCCTTTTTTGCCGAGGCCGCGGTTGCGGCGGCCGGCACCGGTCAGACCGCGGAAGGCGCGGTCGGCCTGGTCGTCGGCGCAGATCCAGTTGAGGTCGTCGTCGTTCTGGATCGCGGGGTGCTCCGGGTCGATGAGGATGACCTCGTGCCACTTCTGGCGGCCGTCCTGGCCGACGGAGTAGCTGTTGAGGACGCGGAGGTTCGGGAAGGTACGGGAGGCGCGCTCCTCGGCGACGCGCTGGATGTCCTTCCGGCGCGTGATGCGCGTGACGCCCTGGCGCTTGGAGCGGCGACCGGCCGTGTGTCGCTGCTTGCGTGCGCCGCCCTTGCGAACGGAGACGCGAGCGACGACGACGCCCTGTTTCGCCTTGTAGCCCTGCGAGCGAGCCTTGTCGAGGCGCGTCGGGCGCTCGATGCGCTCGACTGCGCCCTCGTCGCGCCACTCCTGCTGGCGCTGCCACTGCAGTTCTGCGAGCTGTCCGTCGCCCGGGTTCTTCCAGGCCTCTCGGATGTAGGAGTATGCACTTCGTGCCATATGTGTTCACCACGGGCGTTGCGTGGTTCAAGTCGCGTCCCGCGACTCACATCCCGACCTGCACACGCAGGTGCCCGCTGGTGCCCGTCGTCCAGCGAGTTACTACGGCATTTGCCATTGGGACTCTTAAGCGGTTCGGACCGCGGACACGGGTGTGACGCGCTCACGCGGCTGACCGTGTCGGAATCTGAGATTGATGGGGAACTTCGTCCGAGTTCAGCCCGCCGAAAACACCCTCGATACCGTGGGCGTCTCTCTTTCGGCCCGTCGGATGACGAACCGACCGTCGTATCACTCTCGATGTCCCGTATATCCTGTCTCTGTCGATATATGGAGACATATATGGGATAGTGATCGTAAAATATCGAAAGACAATTTTTCTCCCTCGATTATAAATACAGATATTAGAAGTATAGTTATAAGATGGTGGAAGATGAGGGTACTTCGAACATCACTCGTTCGAAATGCTATAAATCGGCACACGGTGGGGGTGTTTCGCCTGAGTCTGTCCTCTCGTCAGTACTTGGGCCACCGCTGCCGCCGGCCCGGATAACAGTCGTACGGTCGTTATCGTTTGGCGACGTCTGGCGGCGCGTCACCGTAGGCCGGTAACAGTGGTACGCTCGTTAGCGACGGTCAGTCGGCGGTGAGGTCGACCTGAACGGACTTCGTGGTGCTGAGCACCTGCCCGGTGATGTCTTCTTCGAGATAGCGGCCGTTCAGTCGGTCGACGGGGCCACAGACGCCCAGTGCGGCGACCCGACTCCCGTTGATCTCGGGGAGCGGCGCGGCCACTCCCACGACGCCCTCGTACTGTTCTCCTCTGCAGAACGCGATGCCGTCGTCCCGGATCCGACGGAGTTCTTCGACGAGTTCGTCGGGGGCCGTGGTCGTCGCGTCGGTCGGCGCGATGAGGTCGGTGCGCTCCAGAATCGCGTCGACGCGGTCGGCCGACAGCGACGACAGTATCGACTTCCCGGGGGCGTTCACGTGCAGCGGGAGCCGCTCGCCCTCGACGAAGGGAGGCGACCAGCCGTCGTCGGCCTCGGCGACGTACACCGGGACGCCGGCGTCTTCTTCCAGGACGAACAGCGTCGTCGTCTCCCCGGTCGCCGCGGCGAGGTTGTCCAGTTTCCGCTTCGCCGCGCCGTAGACGTCGATGCCCGTCCGCGTTCGCTCCCCGAGAGTCAGCGTTCGGAGCGACGCGTCGTACTGCTCTCCTCGCTTGATTACGTAACCGGCCGCCCGGAGCGTCGAGAGGTGATTGTGCGCGACGCTCTTCGAGACGCCGACGTGGTCGGCGAGCGCCGTCACGCCCATCGTGTCCTCGGCGTCGACGAGCGCTTCGAGGACGGCGAGCGACGTCTCCGTCGCCTCGACCGCGTATCGTGGTTCGTCGGTCATTGCGAATCAGGTACACACTCCGCGGTGAAAAGCGTGTTCTTTAGAGCAGAACGATTCGGATATGTAATGATTCTTCACGGCCTACATTCTTCATGGTTTATCGAGTATGTGTGATTGATCCGTCGAATACAGGACGAAATCAAATCGTTCTGCTCTGAAGAACGATTTGCATCGAGGGCGGAGTTGCGCTTCGGGACAGTTCAGACCGCGGAAAACGAGCGTTTCAGGCCGACCAGACGTCAGCGGGGTCGGCGGCGTCGTGGACGATTCTATCGAGGGCGTCGATGACGGCGGCGGGGTCCTCGGTCTGCCAGACGCTCCGTCCCATCACGAGGCCGCGCGCGCCGGCCGCCATCGCGCCCGCCACGTCGTCGAGCATCGCGCGGACCGACCCGGACGCCGGGCCGCCGAGAATCATCACCGGGACCGGCGCGTTCGCGACGATGGGTTCGAACGACTCGCGGTCGCCGGTGTAGGGGGCCTTCAGCACGTCCGCACCCAGTTCCCAGCCGATCCGGCAGGCGTTGGCCACGTACTGCGGGTCCGTCTCGAAGCGGTCCGGGACCTCCTTGCCCCACAGCACGGTCTCGACGACGTGGGGCACGCCGGTTCCGCGCAAGGACTCGGTGATGTCCGTGACATACTCGACGTTGCGCTCGAACGCGCGGCGATCCTGCCGGCCGAAGGCCAGCACGGACTTGACGCCGACGGGGTCACAGGCGAGCAGTCGGTCCGCGTCGAAGGCGTTCGCCTGGACCCACGGGCCCACGTCTTCGCCGGGCTGGCTCGACGGCGACACGAAGTCCGCGGTCACGAGCACGTCCGTCGACGACGCCGCGAACGCGTCGGCGAAGCGCTCCGCGAAGTACGGCCCGACGAGCACGCCGTCGGGGTCGCCCGCGAGCACGGCGTCGAGCGTCGCCCGCGGGTCCTCGAAGCCGTCCATCGCGCCCATGCCGATGCCGTGGTCCAGCGCGACCACGACCGCGTTCCCGGAGTCGGTGTCGAGGAGGTCGAACTCGCTCATTCACCATCGCCCGGCACGACGACCTTCTTCAGTCCCTCGGCGTCGCCCATGCGCTCGAACGCCGTCGGCAGGTCCTCCAGTCCGATGCGCTCGGTGACGAGCGCGTCGGCGTCCACGCGGCCGTATCGAAGTAGCGTCACCGCGCGCTCGAAGTCCTCGGTCGTCAGCGAGAACGACCCGCGGTAGCCGACCTCGTCGAAGAACACGTCGAAGGGGCTGATCTCCATCGTCGCCTCCTGGTCGGGGACGCCGAAGACGAGCGTCGACCCGCCCGGCGCGGTCACCGCGTTTGCCTGCTGAATCGTCGGCACGAGGCCGATGGCCTCCGCGCCCACGTCGACGGGACCGCCCGCGGCCTCGGGGATGGCGTCTTCCGGGTCTTCCGCTTCGGGGTCGACCACGGCGTCCGCGCCGAGTTCCGCGGCCAGTTCGCGGCGCTCCTCGTCCAGTTCGGAGACGACGATGGGCGCGGCCCCGGCGTTGCGGAACGCCTGCAGCAGGAGGAGGCCGATAGGGCCGGCCCCGATAATGGCGACGCTGTCGCCCGGTTTCACGCCCACCTCGTCGACGCCGTGGACGCAGCAGGCGAGCGGTTCGGCCAGCGCCGCGTGCTCGAAGGACATCTCGCCGATGTCCTCGACGTTGATGGCCGGCACGCGGACGTACTCCGCGAACGCGCCGTCGAGGATGGTCTCGCCGGCCCCGCCGATGCTCGTGTTGTTCTCACAGAGGTGGGTCTCGCCGCGCTTGCAGTACGAGCAGGCGTTGCACGGGACGGTGGGGTTGATGGCGACGCGGTCGCCGACCTCGAAGCCCGCCACGTCGTCGCCCACTTCGGCGACGGTGCCGGCGCTCTCGTGGCCAAGCACCAGCGGCGTCTCGACGGCGAACGTGCCGTGGTACATGTGGTAGTCGGTCATGCAGACGCCGCAGGCACCCACCTGTACCAGCACCTCGTCCGCGGCCGGCTCGGGCCGCTCGCGCTCTTCGACCGCAATCTCGCCCACGTCGGTCAGCGTGCTCGCGCGCATCACTGACCCCCCCGTCGCTGGACGGCGGTCACTGTCACTGTACTCCGGTCGTGTGGTGTGCTGACTCGGATCATGTATCGGTCACGCCGCGCCGACCGCCGGCCGCGTCCGGACGGTGCGCTCGGCGTCGGTCCGTGAGTGCGGTATATTCGCACCGCGTATTAAAATCTTGCCACGACTCTCGGAAATCGGCGCGTGACGCAGTCTCGACGCCGTTTCGATGAATCTCTCGGCCGCGGTCGGGACGTGAAGCAGTCGGGCCACGACACGTAATATACGTTACAGATGATTAGCTTTATTATTGATGGGTAATTCGGTAGTGACGAGGTCAACAGACATGCCCAGCAAGCGCAACAGACGGCACTTTCTGAAAGCAACGGGAGTCGGACTGCTCGGCAGCCTCGCGGGCTGTACGCGAGGCGGCGATAGCTCCGGGAGCGGCGGGAGCGACGGCGGTTCCGGGAGCGGCGACGGAAGCGGCGGGAGCGGGACAGCGTCGGAGGGGAGCGGTGACGACCTCGCCATCCCGCTCAGCGAGTACGAGGACGCCGACATCGAGTGGCGGCAGTTCGAGGGGTCACAGATCAACATCGGCGCGGTCCAGCACCCCTGGGTATCCGCGATCAAGCCCGCGGTTCCCGTCTTCGAGGAACTGACCGGCATCGAGGTCGTCTGGAACATCCTGCCCGAACAGCAGTTCCGGACCAAGCGCCAGACCGACGTGAGTACCGGGGCCGGACAGTTCGACGTGTTCTACATGGACCAGGTCGTCAACCAGTTCCGCGAGGAGGGGTGGCTCCAGCCGCTCGACCCCTACTTCGAGGACAGCAGCCTCTACGACGAGGCGTGGTACAAGCCCGACGATCTCTTCGAGTCCTCGAAGTGGCAGGCCCACGGCGGCGGCTACAGCGACACGTGGACCGGGCTGCCCATCACCGTCGAGGTCCAGACCCAGTTCTACCGACAGGACCTCTACGACAAGCACGGGCTGGAGGTCGCCGAAACCCTCGAAGAGTTCCGCCAGAACGCCAAGACCATCCACGAGAACGAGTCCGACGTCGTCGGTACCGTCGGCCGCGGGCAGAAGGGCTACGGGATGAACATCTACATCCTGAACACGTTCCTTCGCGAGTTCGGTTCCTCGCTGTGGACGGAGTTCCCGACCGACTCCGGGCTCGACACCGACGGCGTCATCAACGCCGCGGAGTGGTACGTGAGTCTGCTCCAGGACTACGGTCCCGAGGGCGCGTCCACCCAGACCTGGTCCGACGTGCTCTCGACGATGCAGGAGGGCCGCGCCGGCCACATCGTCTCCGACGCGAACCTGTTCTGGCCCGGTCTCACCGGTTCTGACTCTTCCGTCGCCGACACCATCGGCATCGCGAAGGCTCCCCGGCCGGCCGACGGCCAGTTCTCCCCGAACGCGTTCAACTGGCAGATTTCCACGTCGAAGAACGCCCGGAACTCCGAACAGGCGTTCCTGTTCATGCTGTGGGCCACCTCCCAGCCGACCAACACCTGGATGCACCTGGAGAACGGGGCCGCGTTCTCCGTGCGCCAGTCGGTCTGGGAGAACGACGAGTTCCGCTCGCGCGTCGGCGAGAACTTCGCGCAGGTCACGCTCGAATCCCTGCAGGAAGCCGCGCCGGACCCGTTCGACCGGAAGTACCCGCAGTGGGGCCAGCGCTACTCCGAAGAACTGCAGCGCGCCATCGCCGGACAGAAGTCCGCGGAAGAGGCGATGACGCGGGCGGCCTCCATCGCCGAGGACATCTACAGCGGCTAACCACTATTACACCCGACCCACAACACCCCCACACATGAGTACACCAACGCAAACGGAATCGACCTCGCAGCCGACCTCGGCCAGGCTCCGGGAGCTCTGGAACGACTACCTCCCGTACTGGTTCATGGCGCCGATGGTGCTGGTGATGGTCATGATCACCTTCTTCCCCGGCGCGTACGACCTGTACCTCGCGCTGATCGAGGAGCCGACGCTGAACGTCTTCGCGGCCGAGTTCGCCGGTCTCAGTAACTTCGAGACGGCCTTTACCCGCGGCGGCGCGCTGCACTCGTTCGTCGTCACCATCACCGTCGTCGTCAGCGCGCTGCTGCTGGAGAGCCTCCTCGGATTCCTCCTGGCGGCGCTGGTCGCCGGCGTCGACTCCGGTCGTACCAAGTCGTTCTACCGGGTCCTGTTCATCCTCCCGATGGCCGTCGCGCCCGTCTCGATGGCGACCATCGGTCGGATCATGCTCAACAGCGAGATCGGGATCGTCCCGTACGTCATCAACACGGCGACGCCCTTCGCCGCGCCGGCGTTCCTCTCGGACATCCCGCTGTTGACCGTCATCCTGCTGGATACGTGGAACTGGACGCCGTTCATGTTCATCATCTTCTACGCCGGCCTCTCCTCGGTACCCGATACGCTGGTCGAGGCCGCGCGGGTCGACGGCGCGCCGCTGTGGCGACGGTACGTCCACGTCATCATTCCGTACATGAAACCGGTGGTGTTCGTCGCCACCCTCATCCGGCTCATCGACCTGTTCCGGACCTTCGGCGTGGTGTACGGGCTGACCCAGGGCGGCCCCGGGACGGCGACGCAACTGGTGAGCATCAACATCTACGAACAGATGTTCATCAACAACCAGATCACGGTCGCCGCGGCCATCGCCATCGTCTACCTCGTGCTGGTGGTCGCGCTGTGTAACGTCATCATCGCGAAGGTCGGCTTCGAGGGGGTGTGGGACTGATGGCGACTGACACCGTTCCGGGCTCGTCTCAGCGCCTCGACAAGGACACTCGCGAGACGCTCGTGAAGGTTGCCCGCCACGCTATCTTGCTGGTGTGGTCGTTCATCGTGCTGTTTCCGCTGTACTGGCTGGCGTCGATGTCGCTGAAGCCGCCGGGACAGGCCAACGCGCTGCCGCCGGACTGGATCTTCCTGCCCACGGTGTACAACTACATCCAGCTCGCCCAACGTGGAGAGTTCGTCGCGGCGTTCGCCAACAGTCTCGTCATGGTTGGCGCTTCGGTCGTGCTGGTGTTGCTAATCGGCGTGCCGGCGGCGTACGTCCTCTCGCGGTACGACATCCCGATGGAGCGGGACGTGCTGGTGTGGATTCTCTCCTCGCGGATGCTCCCGCCCATCGCCGTCGTGCTGCCGTTCTTCTTCATCTTCCGAGCGCTGAATCTCTTCGACACGCGGATCGGGATGGTGCTGATGTACGTCAGCATCAACCTCTCGCTGGTCGTCTGGGTGATGAAGGCGTTCTTCGACGGCATCCCCGAGACGCTCGAAGAGGCCGCCCGCGTCGACGGCGCGACCCGCTTCCAGGGCTTCCGGAAGGTCGTCCTGCCGGCGGCCAAACCCGGCATCTTCTCGGTCGCCATCATCAGCTTCATCTTCGCCTGGATCGAGCTGCTGTTCGGGCTGGTGCTGACGAGTTTCGAGGCCGTGCCGGTGACGCTGTTCGTCTACTCGTTCATCGGCTCCC